>Ga0210002_1000212_pt1 | contig 8190 bp, 8 predicted proteins | sample InoplaM2SAM_FD_187587 | JGI IMG/M metagenome (GOLD analysis project Ga0210002, IMG submission 187587) | Arabidopsis thaliana rhizosphere microbial communities from the Joint Genome Institute, USA, that affect carbon cycling - Inoculated... | ecosystem: Host-associated > Plants > Roots >... | reverse complement strand
CTCGGTCTGCTCACTTCGAAATCGGGCCGGCTTGAATCGAAAGACGACATCAAGCGCCGCATCGAGCAGGCCGCCAAATTCGTTTCGCTCGAGCAGCTTTGCCTGTCGCCGCAATGCGGCTTTGCCTCGACGGAAGAAGGTAACATCTTGGCCGAGGATGAGCAGTGGGCGAAACTGCGGATGATTGTTGAGCTCTCCGAGGAGGTATGGGGTCGATCATGAGCAAAAGAACAAAGCCGCCGTTTCGTGCCGATCACGTTGGCAGCTTGCTGCGCCCTGCCGCGCTGAAGAAGGCGAGGGAGCAACGCGCGAAGGGCGAAATCACGCCTGCACAGCTGAAGGAGATCGAGGACCGCGAAATCGAGCACGTAATCAGGAAGCAGGAGGAGGTCGGTCTTCAGTCGACTACAGACGGCGAGTTCCGCCGCTCCTGGTGGCATCTTGATTTCCTCTGGGGGCTCGACGGCATCGAAAAGCACATCATGGAAACCGGTGTTGCTTTCGCCGCCGTGACGACGCGCAACGAAGGTCTGAAGGTGACCGGCAAGGTCGGATTTTCCAACCATCCGATGATCGAGCACTTCAAGTTCGTTGCGGCCCATACCAAGCGCGCGCCGAAGATCACGATCCCCGCGCCGTCCGCCGCCTACGGGCGGCCGATGCGGACCCCGATCGACCAGAAGGCCTACCCGAAACTGGACGCATTGTTCGAGGATCTCGGCCAGGCTTATAAAAAGACCGTTCGCGCTTTTGCCGATGCCGGCTGTCGCTATCTGCAGCTCGATGAAGTCTTCATCGCAATGCTGTGCGATCCGAAATACCGGCAGGCCATGAAGGATCGCGGCGACGATCCGGAAAAGCTCGGCGAGCTTTACGGCGACCTGATCAATATCGCGATGTCGGATATTCCGTCCGACATGACCATCACAATGCACATGTGCCGCGGCAATTATAAATCGACCTTCATGGGCGCGGGCGGCTACGAAGCCGAGCAGGATATTTTGTTCAACCGCATCAAGGTCCACGGCTACTTCATGGAATATGACACCGAACGGGCAGGGGGTTTTGAGCCGCTCAAGCTCGTTCCAAAGGATCGCCATGTCGTACTCGGACTTGTCACCACCAAGACCGGGCGTCTTGAATCGAAGGACGAGATCAAGCGTCGCATCGACGCCGCCTCCAAGTACATTTCGCTTGATCAACTATGCCTGTCCCCGCAATGCGGCTTTGCTTCGACGGAAGAAGGCAATGTGCTTGCGGAAGACGAGCAGTGGGCCAAACTGCGGATGATTGTCGAGGTGGCAGACGAAATGTGGGGGCGTTGATGCCTGGCGTCGTTGCCGGCAAGATTGCGATCGTAACAGGGGCAGGACGCGGCATCGGGCGAGGTATCGCTACGCTGCTCGCGAAACAAGGTGCGCGTGTCGTGGTCTGCGACATCGGCGCGAGTCTGCAAGGAGAAGGCCGCGATACCGGCCCGGCACAGGAAACGGTCAACGCCATAAAAAAAGCCGGCGGAGAAGCGATCGCGTCGACACTTTCTATTACCGAACCGAAAAACGCCGAAGCCATCGTGAAAATGGCGATCGAAACCTTCGGCCGCATCGACATCCTCGTCAACAATGCCGGCATCCTGCGCGACGTGATTTTTCACAAGATGAGCTGGTCGGACTGGTCCGACGTGATTGCCGTGCATCTCAATGGTTCGTTCAATATGAGCCGCGCGGTCGCGCCGCTGTTCCGTGAGCAGAATTCGGGCGCCTTCGTGCACATGACGTCGACCTCCGGTCTTGTCGGCAATTTCGGGCAGGCGAACTACATGGCGGCCAAGCTCGGCATCATGGGCCTTTCGCGCGGCATCGCGCTCGACATGGCCCGGTTCAACGTGCGGTCGAACTGCATTGCGCCGTTTGCGTTCACGCGCATGATCGAGTCGATACCCGCACAGTCGGAACAGGACAAGCGCCGCATCGAAGCGTTTCAGCGCATGACGCCGGAAAAGATCGCGCCGCTTGCCGTGTTCCTTTGCTCCGATGCGGCCGCCGGGATCACCGGACAGATTCTCTCGGTCCGCAACAACGAGATTTACCTGTTCAATCAGCCACGGCCGGTGAAGACCATCCATCGTGCCGGCGGATGGACGCCGGAACAGATTGCAGCCGAGCTAAATCCGGCTTTTGCATCATTGTTCACGCCGCTGGAGCGCTCGGAAGACGTGTTCAATTGGGACCCGATCTAGGCGCACTTGTCAGGCGCTGCCGGCTGCATAGAGTGGGACCATGAAGAAGCGCGCGGCCGAGCACGATGAGTTTGCCGACATCCGCACCGGCGTGCGTGCCCTCTGCGCGAAATTTCCCGGCGAATACTGGCGTGTGCTTGATCGTGAAAGAGCCTACCCGACCGAATTTGTCGCCGCGCTCACCGAGGCCGGTTACCTGGCGGCGTTAATCCCCGAAGAATACGGCGGCAGCGGTCTTAACCTGGGTGCGGCTGCGGCGATTCTTGAGGAAGTACACGCATCCGGTGGCAACGGCGCCGCCTGTCACGCGCAGATGTACACGATGGGCACAATCCTGCGGCATGGCAGCGATGCGCAGAAACAGCGTTACCTGCCGTTGATCGCGAGCGGCGAACTGCGTCTGCAGGCGTTCGGCGTCACCGAGCCGACGTCCGGTACCGACACATTGTCCCTGCGCACGACGGCAAAGCGCGAAGGCAACGATCACTATGTCATCAACGGGCAGAAGATCTGGACCTCGCGCGCCGAGCATTCCGATCTGATGTTGCTGCTTGCGCGCACCGCCTCGAAGGAGCAGGCAAAAAAACGTACCGACGGGTTGTCGGTGTTTCTGGTTGATATGCGACTGGCACAAGGCGCGAGCATCGCCATCAATCCGATTCGCACCATGATGAATCACGCCACCACCCAGATCTTCTTCGACGATCTGCGGGTGCCGGCGGAAAACCTGATCGGCGAGGAGGGCCAGGGGTTTCGATACATTCTCTCGGGCATGAACGCCGAGCGAATATTGATCGCCGCGGAATGCATCGGCGACGCCAAGTGGTTCATCGCCAAGGCGACGCAATACGCCAAGGATCGTGCGCTGTTCGGCCGGCCGATCGGGCAAAATCAGGGCGTGCAGTTCCCAATCGCGCGCGCCTACGCGCAGATGCGCGCCGCTGAGCTGATGGTGCACGAGGCCGCCCGCAAATACGACGCCGGCGAGGATATCGGGGCGGAAGCCAACATGGCGAAGCTGCTCGCCGCCGATGCGTCGTGGGCCGCAGCCGACATGTGCGTGCAGACCCATGGCGGCTTCGGTTTTGCCGAGGAATACGATATCGAGCGCAAGTTCCGCGAAACGCGGCTCTATCAGGTGGCGCCGATCTCGACCAACATGATCCTCTCGTATCTGGCTGAGCACGTGCTCGGTTTGCCTCGGTCGTACTAAAATGGCGTTGCCGCTCGCCGGTCTTCTTGTCGTTTCGGTCGAGCAGGCGGTGGCGGCCCCGCAGTGCACCTGCCGTCTCGCCGATGCCGGTGCGCGTGTCATCAAGGTGGAGCGTCCCGAGGGCGATTTTGCCCGAGAGTATGACCATGTCGTGCATGGCGAGAGCGCCAACTTCGTCTGGCTCAATCGCGGCAAGCAGTCGGTGGTGCTCGATCTCGGCAAGATCGGAGACAAGACGCTGCTTGAGGCAATGCTCAAGAAGGCTGATGTGTTCGTGCAGAATCTGAAGCCCGGCGCGCTTGCCAAGCTTGGCTTTCCGATGTCGCGCCTACGCAAGCAATTTCCGCGGCTGATCTGCTGCTCGATTTCGGGCTATGGCGAGAGTGGTCCTTATGCCCAGCGAAAAGCGTATGACCTTCTGATTCAGGCTGAATCCGGTGTCTCATCGGTGACCGGCGGTCCCGAAAGTCCGGCACGCGTGGGCGTTTCCATCGTCGATGTGGCTGCCGGGCTCAACGCCTACGAGGCCATTCTCGAAGCTCTGATTGCGCGCTCAAGAACGAACGAAGGCGCGGAAATATCTGTCTCCATGTTCGACGCCATGGCGGAGTGGATGACCGTGCCGCTTCTGCACGGGGAGGGCGGCACGCCGTTCAAGCGCATCGGTCTCGCGCACGCTGCAATTGCGCCTTACGGCGTCTTCAAGAGCCGCGACGGCGCCGACATTCTGATCGCTATCCAGAACGATCGCGAATGGCGCGTACTGGCGGAGAAGGTCCTGGGCGAGCCGGCGCTCGGCAAAGATGCAAAATTTGCAACCAATCCGAAGCGCGTCGAGAACCGGGGGGAGACCGACGCGAAAGTTGCCGCAAGTTTCGCCCGGCACGATGTTGCGGAATTGATAAAGAAGCTCGAGGCCGCCGATATTGCCTTTGCGCGCGTCAACGACTGGGAGCTTCTGTCGAAGCATGCGCATCTGCGCCGGATCACGGTCGGCGCACCGAGCGGACCGGTCAGCATGCCGGCTCCGGCCCCCATGCGCGCGGGGCAGGAGCGGACCTATGGTCCGATCCCGGGGCTTGGCGAGCACACCGAGATGATCCGGAAAGAATTCTTGGCCTGAGCAGAGGAGCACGCGGTTCATGGACATCGGATTTATCGGCCTCGGCAACATGGGACAGCCGATGGCGCGCCGTCTCATTGAGGCCGGCCACAAGCTCGTCGTCTACGACACGCGCAATGACGCGGTCGCTCCCTTGGTCGCAATGGGAGCCCAGCTTGCGTCATCGCCCGCCGATGTCGCCGACCGCGTCGAGACCGTCATGGCGAGTCTCCCTTCGCTGCAGATCTCCGAAAAAGTTGCGACCGGCGAAGGCGGTGTCATTCACGGCAAGCGCATCAAACGCTTCATCGACCTGTCGACCACCGGCTCGCGGGTCGCGGCAAAGATCGCGGCTGCGCTGGCGAAGAAAAATATTGTGCAGATCGACTCGCCGGTCAGCGGCGGCGTCGGCGGTGCCACCAAAGGCACGCTGGCTGTCATGGTCTCGGGGCCGAAGGCCGAAATCGATTTTGTAAAGGATGCACTCGCTGTTTTCGGGAAGGTCTTCGTCATCGGGGAGAAACCTGGCATGGCTCAGACGATGAAGCTTGCAAACAACTTTCTCTCGGCGACAGCGATGGCGGCAACGTCCGAAGCGGTGGCCATGGGCGTCAAGGCGGGACTTGACCCTGTTGTGATGATCAATGTCATCAACGCCGGATCCGGCCGTACGACTGCGTCGGACGGAAAATTTCCGCAAGCGATCCTGCCGCGTACGTTCAACTATGGTTTTGCCACGGCCTTGATGCTCAAGGACGTACGCCTGTGCTTCGACGAGGCTAGGCAGCTGAACGTTCCCAGCGCTGTGATGAGTGCCGTTCTCGATCAATGGGAAACGACCAACGCTGAGTACGGCGGAGACAGTGATTTCACCGCCATCGTAAAAATGATCGAGAAACGCGCTGGCGTCATCGTGGGGACGGAGAAGAAATGATGAGCGACGACATTCACGAAGTTTACGCCGTCTGTTACGCGACCCATGCCCGCAAGCGCTCGGAGAATTACATTTTCGGCGACCCGCACGACGAGATGACGTCGATCGCCTACTATGTTTGGGTCATTAAAGGTCCGCACGGCACTTTCGTCTGCGATACAGGCTTTGACGAAGTGGCCGCAAAGGAACGCGCGCGCAAGATCATCCATCCGGTCGGCGAAGGTCTGCAGGCGCTTGGTGTTGCGCCCGACAAGGTCGACCACGTGATCGCGACGCATATGCATTGGGACCATGCGGGCAACTACGATCTCTTTCCCAATGCGCGCTACCACATCCAGGATACCGAGATGGCCTATGCTACCGGCCGCTGCATGTGCCACCAGATGCTGCGCATTCCGTTCAGCGAAAGCGACGTGCTCGCGATGGTCAGAAAAATCTTCGCCTATCGCGTGGAATTTCATGATGGCGTTGAGGAGCTCGCACCCGGAATCACCGTGCATAAGGTCGGCGGGCATTCAAAGGGTTTGCAATGCGTGCGCGTGAAGACGAAGCGCGGCTATGTCGTGGTTGCTTCGGATGCCTGCCACCTTTACTCGCATCTCGACGAGGGCCGTGTGTTTCCGATCACCTACAGCGTCGGTGACACGCTTGAGGGGTATAAGACACTGAAGAAACTTGCGAGCTCACGCCATCACATCGTGCCGGGCCACGATCCGGAGGTGTTGAAGCTCTACCCGGCCATGAAAGCGGGATTGGAGAACTGGATCGTAAGGCTGGATGTGGACCCGAAGGTCTGAGCGGCAGCGTGACCGAAAGACGTCACACCAGTCCTAATCCGGCAAACGCGTCCTTGTGATGCTCCGCGCTATCGGGTGAGAAACAGCAGAACGTCACCCGCGCCATGCCGCGAGGCCGCGCGGCTATCTCGGAAGCGACGGTTCCCACCGCAACGCGGGCGGCAAGATCGGGCGGGAAGCGGTAGACACCGGTTGAAATCGCGGGATAGGCGATCGATCGCAGCTTGTTGGCGGCGGCAAGGTCCAGCGCCGTGCGGTAGCAGCCCGCCAGCAGCCCTTCCTCGTCTTCGTCGCCTCCTCCCCAGACTGGGCCAACGGCATGGATCACATGCTTGGCCTTGAGCCGGTAGCCTCGCGTGATCTTGGCGGAGCCGGTTTCGCAGCCGCCGAGGGTGCGGCATTCAGCCAGCAATTCCGGGCCTGCGGCGCGGTGAATGGCGCCATCTACGCCGCCACCTCCGAGCAGCGAACGGTTGGCGGCATTCACGATGGCGTCGACATCGAGCGTTGTGATGTCGGCGACGACAATATCGAGGACGGTCTGGCCGATTTCGGCGGCGAGCGCTGTCATGCGCGCGAGCCTATCACGCGCTGGCAGAACCGGTCGTGGCCTCAAATTCCAGACTGGAGCGCACACCGATGTCATCGTAGTGCGCGTCCAGGAAACGGCGCGCGGCGCGACGGCCGTTGGTACGCAGCATTTCAAAGAAATCATAGTCAGTACTGAGCCGGCTGGCGGTGTCCAGCGTCTGCGCCGACCCTGTAAGGGCGATGCGATGAACGTTAATCCTCCGGTATTGCCCGTCACCGGTACCGCGCGGCAGCTTGCCCTCGTCGATCAATTTTCCGACGAACGTGATGCCACGCAGCTCGGACATCAGTGAGGAGTTGAACGTAATCTCGTTGATCCGCGCCAGGATTTCGTCGTGCGTCTTCGGCACCTGCTTGCGTTGCAATGGGTTGATCTGGACCAGCAGCAGGTTCTCGGTCTCGGTTGCACCGATCAGCGGGTAGAGCGCCGGATTCCCGACATAGCCTCCGTCCCAGTACGACTCGCCACCGATCTCGACCGCGCGAAAAAGATGCGGCAGGCATGCCGACGCGACGATCATGTCGGCAGTCATTTCCTCGCGGCGGAATACGTGCAGTTCTCCCGTTCGCACGTTGGTCGCAGAGACGAACAGTTGCAGGTCCTTGGCTGCCCGGACCGCCTCGAAATCGACGAAGCGGCCGACCAAATCCTTCAACGGATTGATGTTGAGCGGGTTAAAGTCGTAAGGCGACAGATAACGGGTCATCGCCTGCATCCACAGGCCGATCGGCGTGTCTTCAATCGGCCAGAACGAAAACAGCCGGTCGACGGCGCGGCGCTGAAGGTCGGGCAGGTTGCCGCCGAGACTGGCCGCGCGCCAGAAATCTGCGAGACGCTTGCGTGCATCTTCCGGTCCACCGCGGGCGAGACCGGCGGCCAAAATGACAGCGTTGACCGCGCCGGCCGATGCGCCGGAAATTCCCTCAATCGTCAGCCGGCCATCCTCGAGCAGATGGTCGAGTACGCCCCAGGTGAATGCGCCCAGCGCACCGCCACCCTGCAATGCCAGGTTGATGCGTTTTCCGGCTTTCGGCTTCTCTGACTTGCCGCCGCCGAATGCGCGCGCGAGGAGTTCGATCATTGCCTGCGGTTACTGTGCCACCCAGCCGCCGTCGATCGAGTAGGCTGAGCCCGTGATCGTCGCCGCCGCATCGCTGCATAAGAAGACAGAAAGCGCACCAATGCTCTCCGGCTTCGTGAACTGGTGCATCGGCTGCTTTTCGGACAGCAATGCGACTTCGGCCTCGCGAATACTTTTGCCGGATGCTTTCGCACGTGTGTCAATCTGCTGCTGGATGAGCGGGGTGAGGACC
>Ga0210002_1000207_pt1 | contig 8413 bp, 7 predicted proteins | sample InoplaM2SAM_FD_187587 | JGI IMG/M metagenome (GOLD analysis project Ga0210002, IMG submission 187587) | Arabidopsis thaliana rhizosphere microbial communities from the Joint Genome Institute, USA, that affect carbon cycling - Inoculated... | ecosystem: Host-associated > Plants > Roots >... | reverse complement strand
CTCATTCCTGGACATGATCTGACCAATGACGGCATCGTACTCCATCTCTACGGATACATCGTGCACATCGAGCATCCCAAATCCGGCCAAGCGCTCATCGCCAAAGATGACGTCACGCTGCGAGCGTCCGTGAGGACTTTGTCAGGCACGTTGGTCCGACCGCATGGAGACTGGGATTCACGCAAAATCAACATCTACGGAGAAGTGCTGATTGGCAGCCGCATCGTGGAGCGCCTCCAGATGTTTTATTCCGGCGAAGGCAGCAGTTTTGAGGCCCCCTTTTTCGTTCCGACAGCGAACGACGCGCCGGACGGCATCACGCTTCGCGTGGTTGTCTCGGATCTCTCCATGGGCAATTCCGGCATGGGAATCGCCACCAACCCGGTCCTCACTGAACGCCTGCAACCAGCGTCGCGACATTAAGCAGCCGCACCTCGACTCCTATTAACCAGCGACTGCAACTTCTTTCCCTCGGTCTACGGATGGTCGAAGTCACTCCCTCTAATGTCCTTGTTCCGCAAAGCTTGCCGCCGCAACCCCCGCATGCGACACTAGACGTATGACAGGAGACGCCACATATACCCATCTCCGATCACGCTTACACCTCGCCCTCGGACTGAACGCAATCGTCATCGCTGCCGAATTCGCCGGCGGGCTGGTGCTCAATAGCGTCGGATTGATCGGGGACGCCGGCCACAATCTCATCGATCAAGGCGCTCTGTTCGCCGCTCTCTACGCCCATGTCTTGACGGCACGTCCTGCCACGGAAGCGCGAACGTTCGGTTACCATCGAGCCGGTATTATCACCGCGTTGCTCAGTTCATTCGTCTTGCTGTTCACGGCCCTGGGCATCACCATCATCGGTGTGAAACGCCTGATGTATCCTGTTCCGGTCAATGGCGGGTGGGTCATGGCGATCGCCGCTCTCAGCTTTGCGGCCAATCTCGGTATCGCGCTGCTGTTGCAGCACGGCGCGAAGGATGACCTCAATATCCGGAGCGCCTTTTGGCACATGCTGTCCGACGCCTGGGTCTCGCTAGGCGTCATCTTGAGCGGAGGCGCGATCTTATGGACCGGCTGGACCATTCTCGATCCCCTCGTCAGCTTTCTGCTGGTGGGAGCTATACTCCGCGGCGCCTGGCCGATCTTCCGCGAATCTCTGGAAATCCTGCTTGAATCCACACCGCCGGGGGTCAGCGCCTCGAACATCGCAGGCACCATCGAAGCGATTCCGGGCGTGGACAACGTTCATGATCTGCATGTGTGGGCCATCGAGCCGCGATTGGTGATGCTGACCTGTCACGTTCTGGTCGATGAGAACCATCCCGCCCTCACGAGCGACCTACTCAAGAACATCCGCGGGCGGATCGCCCAGGAGTTCGGGATTACCCACATCACCATCCAGCTCGAAACGCATTGCGCCCATAAAGATGCTGTGCACTGCGACCTGACGACCTTGGTGGGTCAACACCGCACCGATCATCTTCACGCCCATCACTAGCACGTCCATGACTCACGCTCCCGTTCCCTTCTATATGCTCTGCGGATCGCTTGGGGCGGGAAAAACGACGCTCCTCATGCGGCTGCTGGAATATTGGAAACAGCGCGGACGACGCGCGGGCGTCCTCATGAACGAGGCCGGCGAAATCAGCATTGACGGGCCTCGGGTCGGCACCATTGCCGAGCAAGTGATGAATCTCGCAGGTGGATGCGTCTGCTGCGACACCAAAGAAGATCTGTCCTGGGGAATCGCACAGCTTGTGCGCGATTATGGGTCTGACCTGATCGTCCTCGAGTGCTCAGGCTTGGCGGACCCGGCCGAAGTGATCGACGGCGTGACGGACCTCTACACGGCCAGACTCGCCCAACTGGAACGGGTCATCGCGCTCCTCCACCCTATCGCCGGGGCACAGAGCCCATCGAGCGTGTTTGTCACGGAACAGGCCATCCGCTGCGCCGACGAGTTGATCCTGAACAAATTGGACCTCTATGTGCCCGGCCACTGGGAACAATTCAAAGCCTCGGTCCTCGCACGCAATCCTCACGCGCGCCTCTGGGAGACCACCCACGGACGGGTTGACGTCGCGGCGCTCCTACAGTCCGAGGTCGGAGAGCGGCATGCAGCGCCAACCAACGTCGAGTTCGGTGGACCGCGTTCCACTGCCCGTGCCCTCTATCATCCAATCGCCACGACCATCCGCTTGGCAGGACCGTTGAACCGCACGCGATTCCTTTCGTGGATCCAGACCTTGCCCAAGGAAGTGGAACGCGCAAAAGGCTTCGTGCGGTTTGTCAAGGAACCGGAGCTGCACGAATTTCAGTACGCGCCGCCTGCAGAGGCCACGGTCACACCCGTGATGTTACTAGACGAACCCGAGAAGGCCATTGTCTTGATCGGCAGAGGGTACGACGTGGATCGTTATGGGGCAGAGCTGTCGGCGTGCGTCGAGACTATCGGCGACAGCCCACGCTGACGGAACTGAGGCCATTGCAGCAAGAGCCAGGCGATGCCGGCGCCGCAAAGTCCTCCGATCATCCATCCGCCCAGCACGTCCGTCACGTAATGCGCGCCAATGTAGACGCGGGCCAGGCCTACGAAGCCGACGAGGGGCCAACTGATCCATCCCGATCGAGGATATAACACCTGTAAAAAAGCCGCGGCCGTGGCCGTATTGATGGCATGATTCGACGGGAAACTAAACGTCTTGCCGCAGGCCTGAAGCTGGTGCAGATCCGACATGCTCACACACGGCCGTGGACGGGCCACGAGGTGTTTGATTTGCGCACCGAGAGCATCCAAAAGAAGAATCGAGGCGGCAAGTGCCGACGCCCCGATTAGCGCTTCCCGGGAAGACAGCCATAACCAATACATCCCCAGCAGGATACCCGGAACCCACAAGACGTCTGGATTCGACAAATAGAGAAACCACCAATCCATCCAGGACGATTGCCCGGCCCATTCGTTGATCGACCGCGTCAGGAACGTATCTACGTCCATGGCGCTGACGATATAGCGTCGTGCCGCGTTCGTCAACCATTGGAAACCGATCCGGTCGGTTCCCTGACTTCACTTCGTGTGGAAATGGATGCGGACGGTCAGCTCACCATCGACAGGCACATCGCCTTGCATCTGCGGATCGAAAGTCCATTTCTTGAGCGCCGCGATTCCGGAGGCGGTCAGCTCACGATGCCGACAAGGCTCGAGAATCACAACGGTGACGTTGGCATCTTTCGAAACCAGCATGCGCGCCTTCATCCAGTCATCGATCACGGTGCCGTCGAGCGCTGGCGGGATGCCTGGCCAAGGAGTGGATTTTGGAACCGGTCCACCCTGCTGGTCCTTGTTGAGCGGTAGACCGTGGACATGGACTTCCGGTAGCTCAATGATGTCTTCCTGATGGTCGCTTTCATGAGTTGCCTCGTCCCCGACAATCGCCAATGCGTTCCAAGACTGAACAAAAAGAAAGACAGAAAGTGCGCCGATGACAAAACGCATATCCTTAGTGACTCTCACGGAGAAAATGGTCAAACGGAACAATTCTTATCTGAAGGCCTCAAGGAAACAGGCCCCGAGTCGTACAGCTGTCGTACGTCGAGGCCTATGTCAGGATCATACTAGAAAAACCATTGAGCCCGAAAGAAGAACGACCGTGGCATCCCCGCATGCGCGACCCCGAGGCCGATACTCCCTTCTCCCGTATTGTAGAAATACTGATGATCGAGCAAGTTGATGATGTCGAATCCTACCAGCATCTTTTGTTGATCCCACGGAAGATTGAACACGTGCGTAATTGAGGCGTTGTAGATGGTCCATGACTCGAAATGCGAGGAGTTTGTGAACGCATCCTCGCTGCCCGCAGTCCGTAAGCCCGACCCATAGAGCATTTGGCCGGACACGGTCGTGTTGAACGGAAACCGGTACATCACAACGGCCGAACTCGTCATCGTTTGCGAGTGGTCGCAGAAGACGCCTCCCGCAGTATTGATGTCCGTAATCTCCTTCGTATCCAGCAGGTAATTCCCCGACTGCAATCCGTTGCCCTTGCACCGGCCCCACGCCACATTGCCGCGCGCACTGAGGTCGTCAGTCATCTGTACTTTGAGGGCCCCGTCGATGCCCATTTGATAGCCCCATTGGAACGCGAAAGAATTCAGCATCGGCGTCGAGCCGAATTGGCCCGCATCGGATTGGAAATGGGTTCGCTTGTAATAGGCCGCCAACTCCAGAGTCGCCCATTTGTTGAGCGTGTGGTAACTGCCCACCTCAACATAGTGAGAGCGCTCCGCCCGGGGATTAAAGCCGGTCGGATCGTCTGGTTGCGCCGTAGTTCCCTCGAGATTCACTTTGGCAAATGCGATCTGCTCAACATTCGGCGGCGTGAACAATCGGCCATAGTAGGCATGCACCACGTTCGCCCGATTCAACTTATAGGTGAGCCCGATGCGTGGGCTCACCTGCCCTTCATTGTAGAAACCCTGAATGATGTCTCCCCGCACACCAAGGTTCACAGTCAATGCATCAGTCGGACTCCACTGGTCCTGGATCCAAAATTCCTCCCGCGTCTGTATATTGGTATTGGCACCGGTTTGCGAGAGCACCGGTCCCACGGGGAGGCCAGTTCCAGGGTCGACAGCGAAGTCAAACAGCTGAAATTGGTTCTGCGCGTGCGTGTACTCGAACTGAAACCCGGTTTTCACGAGATGTTGTTTGTTGGGGACCCACGTATGATCGAGCCTTGTGCCGAGAGCGTATGCCTTCCGCTCCTGATTTGCTGTCTGCGTGTCATAGGCCAGCGCGTTGAATGGGTCGGTGGTGAAGTTCGCATAGGAGTTCCGCAGATAGCCGGACAGCTGAAAGAAGTTCTCCGCGTTCACGTCATGGCGCCAGACGAGGTGGGTGTATTGAGAATTCTCCTTCTGGTTCTGGTTCACAGCCTGAGAAGCCACTGGCGAGAATGTGGGGTCCTGCGCCTGAAGGAGTGCCAGCGTGTCTCCGTTCAGTTCTAACCCCGGGCTGGTCGGAATCTGATATTTCGCCACCGAGCTCAACAACACCCAACTGAAGCTGTTGCGGTTGTCATGCTGGTAGTCGCCTCGCAGATAGGTCTGATTACGCTCGTGCTGATCGTGGAAAACCGAATGGCCGAGGGTGGGCGGTTCGATGCCGCGATTCGTCGTGGTATAGCTGTTCAGGACGTAAAAGCGAACCTTTTCTCCAATCGTGCCTCCGTACTCGAACGAGGGGTTCACCGTCTCGTTGGAGCCGCCAAATATTTGGGCCGAGCCGAAGCCAGGACGGGTTCCGCTCTTGCTGGTTATATCGACGAGCAGAGAGGTCTTATTGCCGTACTGTGCCTCCATCCCGCCGAGGATGATATCAGCCCGCTCCCACATGCGAGGCGAAATGACATCGGTAAAGGTTGTGCTGACCCCTTGCGGAATTGGCACCCCGTCGACCCGGAACTGTTGGTTCCCATGGTCCTGTCGGATGTGGGTCTGTCCCAACGCGCCATAGGCCACACTGGGAACCGTCAGAAGCACGTCGGCCACCGTGTTATTATTGCCCCGCGGAAGAACCTCAACATCCTTTCTGCTCAATTGGTACGTTTCGCTCGAAGCCTTGTATTGGATCGCCGGAAGCGGCGAGACGATCTCTAAAGCGATCTCCCGCGTCACCGCAAGGGTCAGAGAGACGGGCGAAAGCGGCAGGCCCCCGATCTTCACCACGACGTACTCGCTCCGAAAGGTGTCCCGAACGGCACTGATCGAATAGGTGCCCGGCTGCGGGACCCTGATGCGGAACTCGCCGGCCTGATTCGTGACTCCCTGAGCCACCATGGTGCCTTCTTGATCCCGCACCTGTACGATGGCCTGATCCACACGCCGAAGGTCCTGATCCTGGACCGTGCCGATAATCGTCTGGGTCAGATCATTGTCCGCCGCGTAGGTCAGGGAGACCGCGCCCGGGGGAACATAGAGGCTCCCCACCAACAGAACGATCCCGAATGACCGCGATAACGCTGCCCGCCGCATTCTCCGCCTCCGAAAATTCACCGGCCGACGTCAGCCGGATGAACGAAGTCATCGCCGGACCAAGACGCGTCCGATCAATGAGTAAGGCGAAACCTGATGCTGTCAGGCATGAGGGGGTGCACGAGAAGGGCCGATTGAGGGAAATTCGATCGAAAAGAGTTGCGCGGGGGCGGGAGGTTCATGGGAACCGACGAGCTCGAATGTGGAACTGGGCGGGCCACCAACATCTATCGAGCCGGACGTATGGTGTTGCACCCATTGGCAGAGGTCGGTATCGGAGTGTTGGTGTCCGTCCGTATCAGCGGCCGCCAGCTCATGATGGACGTCCTGGGCGACTGCAAAAGGGGCCAGTGCCAGAAGAAGCAGGATGAGGCCCACCGAAAGGCCGCGCGTGAGGAAAGCATGACTCATGATGCGGCCATTGAGTATCACAAGGCTCCAAAGCCTGTCAAAATAAGCGAATCAACGTGCGTATTCCCTGATATTCCCATATGTTATGCACGCCCATGTAGACTTTTCTTGAGCATTTCGTTATGCTGCGCCCCTTCAAGCTTAAAAGGCGGGATATGAATCGACCGATCGACAATCAACACGTCATAGAAATCAAGGCATTGCCGTCCCCGCGCGCAATCAAGACGAAGCTTCCCATTACCGATGAAGCCGCAGCGCTTGTCGTGGAAACCCGAGAGGCGATTCGCCGAATCCTCCATGGGCAGGACCGGGAACGGTTACTGGTCATTGTCGGTCCCTGTTCGATTCATGATTCCGAGGCGGCGTACGAGTATGCAGCAAGACTCAAGCCATTGGCCGCTGCCGTCCGTGACCGGTTGCTGATCGTCATGCGCACCTATTTCGAGAAGCCCAGGACCACCGTGGGATGGAAAGGGCTCATCAACGACCCCCATCTCGACGGAACCTGCGACATTGCCACCGGTATGGAGCTGGCCAGGACCATCCTCTTAAAGATCAATCAATCCGGCATGCCCTGCGCCACGGAGCTGTTGGATCCGATCAGCCCCCAGTACATTGCCGATCTCGTCAGCTGGACCGCCATTGGAGCCAGAACGACGGAGAGTCAGACCCACAGGGAGATGGCAAGCGGTGTGTCGATGCCGGTCGGCTTCAAAAACGGCACCGAAGGCAGCTTGCACGTGGCCGTGAACGCCATGACATCCGCCCGAACCCCTCATCATTTCGTCGGCATCAATGCCGATGGGCAAACCTCGATCATCAAAACCATGGGGAATCCGGACCGGCACATCGTGTTGAGAGGAGGCGGGGGCAAGACCAACTACGATGCGGAGCACGTCGCCAAAACCGAAGCGGCCGTCTCAGGCGAAGGGATTGCCCGACCGATCATGATCGATTGCTCTCACGACAACTCCAACAAGGACCATACGCGCCAAGGCACAGTCGCGCGCGACGTGCTCCGGCAATTCCGCGAAGGCCGTCAATCGATCATGGGCCTGATGCTTGAAAGCAATCTTAATTCCGGCAAACAGACCTGGAAACAGGGCGTGGCACTTGTCCATGGCGTCTCGATCACCGATGCCTGCCTTGGCTGGAATGATACCGCGGCTCTGTTGAACGAATTGGCCGAGAGCATCGTCACCCGACCTGCCTGATAGTTTCATGGTCTCGTCCGAGACCACCCTCAAGTGATCGGCATGCTCATCGATACCCATACCCATCTGGATGACATTCGCTACGATGCCGATCGCGAAGCGACGATCGAGCGGGCACGCCAGGCAGGGGTGGGTGCGTTCGTGACGATCGGTTGCGATCTCGTCACCAGCCGTTCCGCCGTCACGCTCGCCGATCGCCATTCTGACATCTACGCCTCGATCGGCGTTCACCCGCACGAGGTGAAACATATCGGCGATGGGTGGTACGACGAATTGCGCCGTCTCGCCCTGCATGAAAAAGTGGTGGCATACGGCGAAATCGGCCTCGATTATCACTATAATCACTCGGCGCCTAAGGAGCAGCGCGAACGGTTTCGCGAACAGGTTCAGCTGGCACGAGAACTCCGCTTGCCCGTGATCATTCACACGAGGGAGGCGCAGGAAGATACGATTAGCATCCTCAAGGAAGAAAAGGCGTCAGAAGTCGGCGGGGTCTTCCACTGCTTTTCGGGAGATACCTGGCTGGCAAAGGATGCGCTGGATTTGGGGTTCTATCTTTCCTTTTCCGGAATTTTGACGTTCACCAATGCGACGATGCTGCGGGAGATCGCCAAACAGACACCGCTGGATCGCGTGCTCATTGAGACCGACTGCCCGTACCTCACGCCGGTCCCTCACCGTGGCAAACGCAATGAGCCGGCCTTCGTCTCGCACGTTGCCAAACAGCTCGCCGACATCCATGCTGACCTTTCGTT
>Ga0210002_1000205_pt1 | contig 8469 bp, 7 predicted proteins | sample InoplaM2SAM_FD_187587 | JGI IMG/M metagenome (GOLD analysis project Ga0210002, IMG submission 187587) | Arabidopsis thaliana rhizosphere microbial communities from the Joint Genome Institute, USA, that affect carbon cycling - Inoculated... | ecosystem: Host-associated > Plants > Roots >... | reverse complement strand
AAAGCAAACCCTGCGCAACCAAGGATTACGGCTCCCGACATGATCAACCAATAGAAAGCGGTAATAGCTTCATCGAGTGGCAGACCCGCCACGACGGCAAGCTTAGGAATAAAATAATAACTTCCGATATCGTCGCTAAAACCAGCTGGACGAAAACCTTCAGCCGAGTGAGCTACCAGAGCTCTTCCGGTTTCTCGATATCCTTCCAGCGCTTCTTGAAGCTGGCGATATCGCATTGGCATAATCTCCATTCAACATCTACCTTGCCGTGCCACGACAGCGTATTGCGCTCCGAGTGGACACCATTGTAAGTAATCCTCCAAGAAACGCATTGACGACAATGCACGAGGAAAGAAAAATAAGTAAGAAGTCCGCAGCACCGACATTTCAATCGACGATAGAAGCGTGAGCACTTCACCGCGGTATAAAAGAATTGCATTTTCGTCCAATGGGCTATTTCGGACAACCCACCGTGTAAGAGGATTTATCGGATTGTGCTCGAAGACTATCAAGAGTCCATCCCCACAAAGTCGGGCTTTGAGCTCTTGAATCGTACTGCTACGGTCAGGAGGGTCTATATGGTGAAGCACATTTGACAAGATAATGACGTTATACCCAGCACCCAATTTAGCACTGTCGGTTGTAAATAAGCCTCTAGAGGCCAGGTTGCAGTTAATCGTTGTGATGCTCTCCGCTGATACATCGAAGCCGTTAAGATGCGCCTTTGGCAAAAGGCCCTGCAAGCAATTAGAGAGAGTACCGACCCCGCAACCATAGTCGAGGAGCTTGCCGTTAAAATCCTTTGAAATGATCGTCGCCACATAGCGGGCCTTCACTTGAGCAAAGTACTCTCCGCTTTCTCCAGACAGCGCCACAGAAGCATCGAGTACTTCTTTGTAGTCGGTGGCAAATTTATCGAACTCGGGCATTGTGTAGGAGGTGTCTAGATATAACGTTCCAATCGAGGCAAATAATATTCGTACATTTGCTTCACTCCCTCCTTCAGGGAGATTTTGGGAATCCATCCAATGGCCCGACGTAGTTTTGACACATCAAAATTAACATCTCCCGTTTCCGAACGCTCATAGTCTGCCGGCCACGGCAGATATGTCACTTCGCCACGGCCAAGCACCTCCACGATAGTTTCAACCATTTCTCGAAAGGGAACCGAGCGACCAAAACCGCAATTAAAAATCTCCCCAGAAGGGACTTGTGTAGCCCCGACAGACACAAATGCTTCCGCGATATCGGTACCGTAAACATAGTCCCGCAACTGGCTCCCATCCCCGAAGATGGTAATTGGCTTGCCTTCCATCGTCAGTCGCATGAACCAACCTGGCAGCGAGTACTTGCTATGCTTGAGCTGTTGACGTTCTCCATACGGATTTGTAATTCGAAGAACAACGGTTTTAAGGCCATAGGTACGAGCATAGAACCGGAGATACTCTTCGCAGGCCAGTTTGTGAACTCCATATAAAGAGAGTGGTTCAGCAGGATGATCCTCCCGTACTGGCTGCGTTAGGACCTTGCCTAGCACAAGCCGCGAACTGGCAAACACTACTCTTACATCAGGATTGTGTTGGCGACATATCTCCAACATCTGAAGTGTCCCTTTGCAGTTGATGTCCAGGTCGTCCAAAGGGATTTTTGCGCTATCGATATAGCTTACTTGTGCCGCCATGTGGAACAATACGTCCGTCTCACGTAGGAGAGAAGTCATTAAAGAAGGGTCTCGATAGTCGCCAGAACAGATCGTGATGTCACTTCGTATCTCTTCGACATTGGCGAAATTGCCGCCATAGAGAGGAGCCAAGGAGTCCACAATGGTGACCCTTGCTCCCATTGGGACAAGTTGATGAGCAATGTTGCTACCGATGAACCCGAGTCCGCCAGTGATCAAAACTCGTTTGCCTCGATAGCTCTCAGAAGCCGTCATGGTATTTTCCTGGTCGATCCGTCAAATCCGATACGTTCCTGAACAACATACAAAGGTCGCCCTTTGAGCTCTTCATATATACGACCCACGTATTGGCCCATGACTCCGAGGATCATCAATTGAACTGAGCCGATGAAGAGAACGGTTGCAGCTAAGGAAGTCCAGCCTTCAACGGGAATTCCAAACACAAGCTTGTTGAAGATTACATAGCAAAAGTAAGCAAGGCAGAACATTACTCCACCAAATCCAATCCAACTCGCAATCCGAAGGGGCACATCGGAAAAAGCAAGAAGACCGTCCAAAGCTAGCTTCATCAGCTTCTTAAAGGAGTACTGTGAATCACCTGACCACCGGGGAGCCCGATCGTAATAGACAACGGCTTGCGGATATCCAAGCCACGACACCATCCCACGAACGAAGCGAGCTCGTTCTCGAAGGGCGTTAAATTCATCCATCGCTCGTCGGCTCATTAACCTGAAGTCACCCGAATCAACGATAATATCCGTACGAGTCAGCATTCTCAGAATCCGGTAAAAGAGGGCCGCCGTCCATACTTTGAACCGCGATTCTCCCGAGCGATGACGTCGAACTCCGTGGACGACATCAAAGCCTTCACGCCATTTTTCGACAAATTGAGAAATGACCTCTGGTGGATCTTGCAGATCTGCATCCATCACCACAACAGCATCACCACAACTCGCATCGAACCCAGCAGTAATCGCGAATTGATGTCCAAAGTTCCGACTCAGCGCAATCATTTTTACGTGACGGTCGACATCACACAATTTCTTCGCAACAATGCGCGAATCATCCACACTACCATCATCGACAAAAACAAGTTCAAACGAAGGAGAGCCAATGTCGTTTAGAGTAGTCAACAGGCGAGAATAAAGCTCGCTCATGGAAGCACTATTGTTGTAGACAGGGACAACTATTGACAGGCAAAACTCGTGGGTGCTGATTTGGCTGTCCGAATGAGCGAGTCGAGGCTGATTCAACATCAGGGATTAACCGGACTATGTTCCCAGCTTGGATTGATCTGGTCCTCAACGCAGAAACTTATTTCCGTTGCTTGCAGCTGTTGCCATAGGGGGATCGGCCATTCTCTTCCATCTTGGATCGCTCGGCCGAACGATTCTAGTTCATGCTTCTGCCCTTTGTCCGCGATCGCCGACTCGACTCCCTTTGCCGTGGCACCGGCAATCGTGAGTCGTTTGTAATCGTCCAAGAACAGCACCTTTCCGTCGACAAATATCTCGAAGCGTTCTTTAGGGTAATCGGAGGTTCCCAGCGCCGTGTAAGTCAATGTCGCGACTGAGCCGTCCTGAAATGTGATGGTCGTAATGAAGTTGTCTTGTCGGCGGTAGTGGCCTGTCGCCGGACGAATGGTGTCGCTGTGCACTTTCTCAAACTTACTATTAGTGATTGCCGTAAAGAGATCATAGATGTGACACGCTTCGCCGATGTTGCGTCCGCCGCCCTCTTTTCCATGCACCCAATGATCCATCCCAAGATAGCCCGCATTCATGCGGTAGTTGAGTATCATTGGATTGCTTCGATTGGCGGTGAGCTCACGAATGCGTGAGACGGCAGGGGCAAATCGACGATTAAACCCGGTCAATAGCATGGGAAGTCCCACCCCATTCCCCTTCGCGTAAAAATCCTGAATGGAGGCCAATTCAGTCCTGGACAACGCGAGTGGCTTTTCCACCAACACATGCTTGCCGGCATGAAGGGCTTGAAGCACCATCCCGCTATGAAGATCGTGACGCGTCGAGATCAGTACGGCCTGAACTTCGGGGTCCTTGAGCACTGCTTCGTAGTCTGTGGTGGAGTATTGCGCACCGAACTGCTTCGCCGTGGCGACGGCATTATGACCCGAACGACTCATTATGGCATGTACACTGTAGAGGTGTGACAACGCCTTCAAGTTCGGCAGATGCATTGCCTTCGCAAATCCGCCTGCACCTATGATACCCATGCGGATTCGGCCGCCCGATGCTCGTTGGGCAATCGCGTTCATGACAACCCGGGAATGTGCAGGTTCCTTCATTTCCTGAGGATAGGCGAGGAGAACCATCAGAGGCTTTTTTCCGTCGGTCTTCAAACGTTCATACGCTTCGGGGGCCTCGTTGATCGGGTAAGTTGCCTCAATCAATGGAGCGACGGTGACTTTCCGTTCGTTCAACATGCGGAGGTACTCGGACATATTGCGGTTTTCCGTCCAGCGCACAAAAGCAACAGGGTAATCAAGACCCTCTTCTTCATACCGGCGGTCGTATCGGCCAGGTCCATAGGAACTCGAGATCAAAAAGTCCAATTCCTTTTGATAGAAATCCGCTCGGTTCAACTGCAGCCCGACATCGCCGACGAGTACCACGCGTCCCTTTTTCCGACACATTTGAAACGCCGTCGAGACAATCGCATCCGAAGGACTTGCTGCCGTGATGATCACGCCGTCCGCGCCAATACCATCTGTGAGCCGGATAACCTGTTCTATGCTGGCTCCTTCCTCCGGATAGACCCCCACATCCATTCCCAAGCGCTTTCCGAGATCGATGCGATCGTTGGAAAGATCAGTCCCGATGACCCGACACCCGTTCGACCGCAGCATCTGGCAGGTCAATTGACCAAGAATCCCTAATCCAAGAACGACAAAAGTCTCGCCTAACGTCGGAGCGGCCCGGCGGAGACCTTGTAATGCAATCGCTCCCAGCGTCACGGTGCTGGCCGCCTCGAAGTCGAGTTCATCCGGAATGCGAACCGTCAAATTTCGTGGAACATTAATGACCTCCGCGTGGTGGGCGCATTGCGCTCCTGCACAGGCTACGGGGTCTCCGATGTCGATGTCATGGACATCAGCCCCGACATCGATGACAACTCCTGCTGCTGAATAACCTGTAGGCTGCCCAGAGGTAAGCGCCCCCTGGGCATGGCTTATCGTATGAACGAGGCCTCGCTCCGACACCATCGCAATGGCCTTCTTGATCTTGCCCGGATACCGAAAGGCTTTTCTCCACAATGGTTCCCCGCTGGCCTTGAGGCCACTGAGCTCCGTCCCGATAGAAATGCACGAACTACGCACTCGAACGAGCACGGTACCGGAATGGACATTTGGAGCGGGCACCTCTTCGATGACCACCTGCCCTTGCTTAATGAGTACTTGCTTCAAATCCTCTCCTCCCCAACGATTGCTCTGCTTTTAAGGACAGGCCAATGGCCATCAAAATCCAAAACAAGGTGGCGAGACTTCCGGCAAACATATAATCAAAAAGGTTTCTGACCACAAAGCCAATGACTGCCAAGGCAATGGCCATACGGAACACCATGGGTCCGCTCTGTCGAAGATCAGATACTCGCACACCGGCAAGCAGCTCCCGAATGGCGCAAACTATGATCCAGACAAACAAGAGAAGAGCAGGAATCCCGCTGCCCATGAGCACCATCGCAAACGTGTTGTGTAAGGCTGGTAGTATTTTTTCTACAGGCCCCTTGTCTTTATCCGCTTCAATCTCAGCCGCATAGACTTTTGAAAACGTGTCGTTGCCGAAACCGGCCCCTACGATTGGATGTTCAACGACTTGCTGCAATCCAAGCCGCCATGTTTTCACCCGTGCGCTGAATGTCCAAGGATCGGTGGTCTGTTGTTGAAACCCAGTTAACGAGAGAGTAATCAACAGGCTTCCTGCCAGTACGGCGCCAATGAGGACCACTACAATCAATTGCCGCCGGCGAACAATGAACAGCAACCCTAGTGCCTGGATGAAATGGGCGACCCACCCGGCTCGAGTGTAGGCAGCGACTTGTGCGACCATCGACGACGCGAGACTGAAGAGTCCCACCGCTCGCATTGCACGAGACGATTGGGTCAACAGCCATCCAATGAGAATCGGAATGACAAGCACGAAATAGGTGGTTAACCAATTGTAATCTGAAGATGGTGCGGTAGCCCGGACCAGACGATCTCTCCAACTACCTCCACGCAAGATAAAATCCTCGAGGGCGAGAATCGACAACGCGAAGCTTCCCAGCACCACCACAAACAAGATTTTACGAGTCGGTTCTTCATCGGCGCGAACGCGCAATACGAACATTGTCCAGTAAAACACGAGAATGGAGGCAACAAACTTTCGCCACTCCGAAAAACTGTATGCGGGATCGATCGCAAAGGGGATCGTCAGTAACACCCAGCTCACGAATGCGATGAGCGGTATATCCAGACGGGTTCGAACATACGGATTGACTTTTTCCACCCAAGCAACAGCTATCGCTACGACGAACAACAGAAAAAAGACATGTTCTTGAAAACGAAAGAGCCTTGGGAAGAACGTCAACAGTGTGATTCCGGCGAGCCCGTACACCTGCAGTTGCCATATCAACGTGCTGGCATGAAAACGACTTGAAGAGCCTTCCCGGGCATGGCTGGACATATCGATGAGAGTCTTGAGAGTACCGATCAGAACACAGGCATCCTCAACTCGGACCCAGAAGCGCGTTCTGCCAGGCTGAGTTTTCTGCTGACGAGTATGTTCACTATTCTTCCAGCGGTATGACCGTCCCAGCCATCCGGTATACCGCCTTTCACCCAGTCACCTGCCAAAGCCCTGTTCGCTGCCTCCAAAATTCGTTGTGTATCCGTCCCGACGACACGATTAGTTCCGACAGTTACGGTGACAGGACGCTCGGTGCCTTCTCGTAGTGTCAGACACGGGATTCCCAGAACGGTCGTCTCCTCCTGAATGCCTCCAGAGTCCGTAATCACCAATGCCGCATCAACGAGCAAGCTCAGGAAATCAAGGTATCCCAGAGGATCGAGCAACACCAATTGCTTAGCATGTACTTGGTTTTCTAATCCAAATGCCTTTATTCGGGAACGAGTGCGGGGGTGAATTGGAAACACTATGGGTTGTTTTTGTGACAATTGTCGAATGACCGCAACAATATTCCTGAATGTCTCTTCATTGTCCACATTGCTTGGGCGATGCAAGGTACAGAGCGTATATTCTTTTGCTTTTAGGCCGTGACGAGACGCGAGCGAACGGGCTCGGGCCGCGTGTTCATACCTACGCAGGGTATCAATCATGATATTGCCGACCTGAAACACTCGATCACTGGGTGTGCCTTCGCGTCTGAGATTCTCGTCGCCATCCTTCGAAGGAGTAAAAAGATAATCCGACAGTGCATCGGTCAGAACTCGATTCACTTCCTCCGGCATCGTACGATCGAAACTTCTCAGCCCGGCCTCGACATGGGCCACCGGAATACGGCATTTTGCCGCAGCAAGCGCACACGCGAGAGTCGAATTGACATCGCCCACGACAATGACACAATCCACGGAATGATTGGTGATGTAATCTTCGAAGGCGAGGAGGACCTTGGCCGTTTGTTCGGCATGAGTTCCCGATCCAGCCTTCAAATAGATATCTGGCGACGGCATTTCCAAGTCCTCGAAAAATGCTGCCGACATGAGATGGTCGTAATGCTGTCCCGTATGCACGAGGATAGCTTGGACGTCCGTGGCCTTCTTAAAGGCCTCCATCAATGGAGCAACCTTTACAAAATTAGGTCGGGCTCCTGCGACGATGGCAAACTTAGTCATGACTGGTCCTCATGAGTTAAATAGCACGGCATACGTCGAAAAGGGATAGTGCAGCTGATCTCGTATTCATAGCGCGTTGCCACCGTGTCCGCGCTCAATCGACAGCCGGTCAAATCGTTCTGACATTCCATGCTTACCAGCTGGCCTCGCTGCATGTGTTTGGCTCCAGGCCTCGAGCCAGGTCTACTGAATCGGCACCACATCCGCCGTATCGATTTCCACCGCGGCCGCCTGCTGAATCAGACGCACCCCGAGAATCAAGCGATGCCGCTTCTCTTTACGAAGCAGAATCCCGTGAAGCCCCTGGAGCGGCCCCCTGATGACTTCGACTTTCATGCCCTCCTGAAGATAGGGGTGCGGATCATAGGGCAGAACGCTGGCGATCAACGTCTGGATCGCCGTGATTTCCTCATCAGGAATTGGTTCGGGACGCTGCCCGCCGCCCACAATATCGACGACGCCGACGGTCTTGAGGACCGGCAGCTTTTGATCTGAAGCAAAGCGGACGAAGCAGTAACCCGAGAACAGTGGCACCTCGACCTCTTTCTTCCGATCCTTCCATTGACTAAGACGCTTGACGGTCGGCAGGAGCGGCTCGATCCCTTGTTGCGCGAGCTGGTCACGCACCATCTTTTCATGCCGCGACCGCGTCCGCAGCGCATACCAATGAAGACCGGTGATTTGGCCCGATTTCGACCCGGTAGACACAGCTTCGCCCTCTCACTTACAGCACCCTGACGGGACGGTTGCCGATCCGTCACTCCAGACTCTACTGCCGAAGGCCCAACCTCAGCAGTTTCTCGCGAGGAACGCCGGACTGCACCAGTTGTTCTTCGTACGCCGCCGCATGGTCAAAATCGGCAATCAGAACTCGGTCCAATTGCCACGCCGTGATTTGGTCTGGCGAAGAGACCGGATGCGAAAGAAATGTGTC
>Ga0210002_1000192_pt1 | contig 8816 bp, 12 predicted proteins | sample InoplaM2SAM_FD_187587 | JGI IMG/M metagenome (GOLD analysis project Ga0210002, IMG submission 187587) | Arabidopsis thaliana rhizosphere microbial communities from the Joint Genome Institute, USA, that affect carbon cycling - Inoculated... | ecosystem: Host-associated > Plants > Roots >... | reverse complement strand
CGGTGGAGTATAAAGTAGATCAGCGATTTGTCTATCAGCGAATTTCCTACACCTTGTACAACCTTTGACAAGTGCTGGCCATGCGACTTGTCGTTCCATCTATGTCATGTCGGTTTGGTCTGTGCGTTTCTATGATTTCTGGTTCAGTCTCTCCTTTCTGTTCCTAAGCCGCCGGTCTGGTCTCTCTTTGACTCAGCGGCAGGAGCAGTGTGGCGGTCACTCCCTGCCCAGGGGCGGATTGAAGGTCGAAGGATCCTCCCAATGCCTGCATCCGCTCCATGATACTGAGCAGACCAAATTTGAATGACGGTGCACCGGTCGATGTGACTGCAGCAGTAGTGGCAGCGACTTCAAAGCCGGCGCCTTCATCGCGTACTTCTATTCGTAACTGATCATCGCGGCATTCGACTGTGACCGTGGCTGCGCCGGTCCCTGCATATTTCGAGGAATTGATGAGCAGTTCGCGAACAGACTGGAACAGCAACACCGCTTGATCCTCCGGCAAGGTGAGGTGGAGCTCTTCAGGCATGCTCACAGTGACAGTCACGGAGCATTTCTGCATGTACTCGCTCAGCCATTTCAGGGCCGCGAGCAGTCCGTGATCCCTCAATACGACGGGACTTAATTCCGCGACCAACGTCCTCGTGTAGCGCAGGGCGTCGGACAGGACTTGGTCAACCTGCTTTAGTGCCTCGGTCAGAAGTGGAATCGGCGGGGCATACCGCTTCCCCTGTCCAATTTTTAGCTTCCCCAGCACCAGGAGATGTTGCAGGTGATCGTGCAGTTCCACAGCCAGCCGCTTGCGCTCCTGTTGCTCTGCAAGATTCAGCTCAGTTGCCAGAGCCCGGAGTTGCTGGGTGCGCTTCGTGACGCGTGCTTCGAGGTTTCTTGTCAGATCGGCCAAGGCTTCCTCAGCGCCTTTCCGTTTGATGATCTCTCCCAACAAGTTGGCTTCATTTCGCAAGCGCGCTTTCGCGACCGCGACGATAAATTGCGGCCGAGACGGCATGTTGGCGCTGAGCTCGCGGAGTTTCTCCACTTGAACACCATACCGCTCGGCCACTTCCGTCAACCGCACGTGGTCCTTGGGCGGATCCCCGTAACCGATGGCAATGCTTCCGACCGTTTCTCCATCGACCTTGATTGGCGCAGCATAGAGGTTGATCCCTCCTTTACACGGCATGTCGACCGGCTTTCCAGTCTCCATCGCAAGAATCGACGCCTCCCGACCGGACTCTCGACAATGCCACCCGCCGTTGGCCAAGGCAGCCCGATTGTCGGCCGTGCCACAGCGTTCGCGAGATGTTCGGTCCAGGAACCGACACCAGTCGGATGCCACGAGGCATGAGGCGTAGTCTCCGTTCCTTTCACACACCGCACCCGAGGTCCCGATGAGGTGCAGCGCATCACCGGCAACATTTACGAGCAGATCTTTTCCGACCGTCCGGAGAATGGTCCCGTCGGTGTTGAGTTCTGTCAGATCCCCGTAGGGCTGTACTTTTGGCATTTGGAACGGTTTTCTTCCTTCCCTCAGCAGCCAGGCAATGGCATTGAGTTCCGCCTCCGCCTGGTTTCGCTGTCCGAACAGCATACGGACGGCAAACGCCGAGAATACGAGGAGAGAACCAACCAAATATTTCCGCACTTGTGCACCTTTATCAAAACGGGTTCAGTGACGGGGAACGTGGAGGAACGGCACGTTCAGGTCAAACGGGTTCCTGCCATAAGTGCCCAAAAATATAGAACAAAGAGCGTTCATCCCACTGGGATCAACACTAGGGCATCCGTCCTACTACGTGTATTTTTTTACTTTATTGCATCGAGTTGCTACGAAACGGTGACGTAAGGAATGACGAGTTCGGTCGATGCCATTCGCCTGGCGAGGCCGCCGCAGAAGCGGCGGGCTACCGTAGCCCTGATACATCCCTCCTGATGAAAGCCTCCTAAAGATGGGCTGGTGCCGATCTATCGGCAACGCGCCGCCAGATCGGCAGATCTTCTTCGTCACTTTCGATTTCAGCGGTTGGCCACCTCACGAGTGAGGTCGTGCAACTCTTCGAGTTTCAGCCACATTGTTGATTCTGCTCCGGCGAGCCCTCAGTGGAATACGACTTGCTGATATGCGCGTAAAGAGACTGCATGCTCGGATCACGAACATGAAGCTTCGCTGCTGACCATACGGCCTAGCTGTCGAATTTGCGGCTCTCATGCGACTATCTCGCAGGAGCCAATTGGCCACGTATGGTCCACCGGCTGTTGAGCGCGGCAGAACCAGACGAGAAGGTGCGCGTCGCTGACGGAGGAGGATTACATGCTCACTCTGATGGGAGCCACCCGGGACACCGGAAGGACACTCGCTGAATCACTGCTCAATGTTGGCAAATACGTTCGCGCGCTCGGCCGCTCGGTGAGCAAGGTGGCAGAGCTCCCATGCCTCGCTCCAACCGCCAGAACAGCATTCGTGGGCACTTTAAGGCCATTTCTGGTCATTGTCGGATGCTTGATGCTCCTTGGCTGTGAGACAACCGTGATTAGTGCAAATCCTCGTCAGGTTATCGTCAAATCGTCCGAGCTGGATGCTAGAGAATCTCAACGGCTCGCGGAAGCTGAATGTGGCAAGCACCAACGGTATGCGAGAATGTCGCTAAAGGCCACGAACATTGACCCCAACTATACGTTCGACTGCGTCGAATAGCAAAAACAACCAATCAGATCCATCAGGGGGAAGTGATATGACCACGCCAGCAAAGAACACGATTTGCCTTTGGTACAATCGCGACGCCGAAGACGCGGCGCGGTTTTACGCCAAGACGTTTCCCAATTCATCCGTAGGCGCCGTGTACACAGCACCAGGAGATTTTCCGTCCGGCAAGAAAGGTGATGTGTTGACGGTCGAGTTTATCGTATTAGGAATCCCCTGCCTCGGGCTCAATGGCGGACCCGCATTCAAGCACACCGAAGCATTCTCGTTTCAGGTCGCAACCGCGGATCAGGCTGAAACCGATCGTTACTGGAACGCGATCGTCGGCAACGGCGGCGAAGAGAGTGCCTGCGGCTGGTGCAAGGACAAATGGGGCTTGTCCTGGCAGATTACGCCGGTGGCTCTGACGAAAGCGATTACCGATCCCGATCCGGCCGCCGCCAAGCGCGCGTTCGATGCGATGATGCAGATGACAAAAATTGACATCGCTGCCATCGAGGCGGCACACCGCGGCTAAGATAACAGAACTCACGCAACTTCGAGCCGCTCGTGGCTTGACATCTGCCAGTAGTTGCACATACAATTATATTTATGTCCACTGACAAAGTGTGCCAGAGAATGGCAAAAGAATGCATAGGGACGCGGGTGCGACTACTGAACCGCATTGTGACCAAGGCCTACGACGACTGCTTGCGCCCTCTCGGCCTCCGCACCGCCCAGCAGACTATTTTAGTCGCGATCTCACTCATGAAAAGCCCAACCCCGACGCAGATCGAACGGCGGCTAAGTCTCGAGAAGTCTACCGTTAGCCGTAATGTAGAACGGATGCAGCGTCGGGGTTGGGTGGAATTCGTTTCTGGCCAGGATGGGCGAAGCCATTGTTTGAAGCTGACAGCAAAGGGGGACACGCTGTTACGTGACTCGGTCACGGCATGGGAACAGGCTCAACAGAAGGTGGCCGTCTTACTTGGAAAGCAGGGGATCACTGCGCTGGCGCGAATTGTGTCTGCCTTAGGTGCGGGGTAGTCCTTTTTTTTGATTTAGTGGTTGTATATACAATAACAAGGAGGTGCTCTGATGACTGTCCTGGACTCTCTTCCATACTTGGTGCTCGTGAGCGGCGCAGGTATTGTCGCGACGCTGTTATTTGGGCTTCGCCTATCCTTGAGCAGAGCCGGTTGGTCGGCTGCTGAGCAAAGCCGGGTTATCGGTGTATCGGCTCTTGTGCTCATCGGTTGGCTCGCAATCGCCTTTGCGCTCGGTCTATCGGGGGTCTACCGAGGCGCCTCGGACCAGGTGCCTAGGATCCAATACGGGATGCTTGTGCCAATCCTAATCGGTAGTGTGCTCATCATGCGATCATCGACTGTGGCGCGTGTGCTCGAGGCCGTGCCACAACAGTGGTTGGTTGGCGTCCAATGTTACCGTGCACTCGGAATCATGTTTTTGATTCTGCATGCGACAGGGAAGATGCCAGGCCTGTTCGCTTGGCCCGCCGGCATTGGCGACGTGTTGGTCGGTGGCATCGCACCTGTTGTGGCAATCGCATATGCTCGAGGGCCGGAGAAAAATGGAGACCTGGTCCGGGGATGGAACATCTTTGGTCTGAGCGACTTGGCTGTCGCGGTGGCAAGCGGCATGGTCACGGCTCCGTCCCCCATTCAACAGTTCGCCTTTGACCTGCCTAACGAGCTTATCAGTGCCTTTCCGTTGGTGCTGATCCCAATATATGTGGTGCCGCTATCGGTATTACTCCACCTTGCCTCGTTGACGAAGCTGCGCAGAACTAGGCAGCACCTGAAGTTCCAGAATGGGCGAGTAGCCTACGCTGAATCCGTGTCTTCTTGAAAACCTTGGGAAGCCTCCGTAGGACCGAAGGCTTCCCTATATAAGCGGTTCAGCGTTTCGGCTGCAAGGAAATGCTGGATAAGCTAGGCCGGAAAACCTCTGAGAGGCAAGAAGCTGGTCACCAAAAGTAGTATTTGTTATCACGCATTTTTCCTGCGACGTCGCTGTGCACCAGTAATCGCTCCATCGTCTCAAAATCGTCTGAAAGGCGAGGCCATCCAACCTTGAGTTTAAGCTGCTCGGAAGTCGTCGCATTCGTCAGCGTAAATTTGTGGCAGATGCTCGGATCGGATAGGTCCTCGGTGACGTCGAATCCTGGAAATGCTCTCACCAAATACTCTCGGATGATCTTCAGGCTCTGCTGAACACAATCTTTTTCTTCAAGCATAAGGAGTGTGTATGGTGCGAACGATACATCAGAATTCGAAAGATTGCCTAGGGTCTTTTGGCCTTATCGGCAACTATACCGATGTGTGTGTCCAAGTTACCGGTGATGATCGCGTCGCGCAGGCAGACAGCGATGCAGCGGCAGGCCTGCTCGCAAAGCGCTCGGCGCACTGAGATTTGTGTGTCGGGGTGGATTTGAATGGATTTTTAAAGCTGGACCACTGCCAAAGGATTCATTCGAGCGGAACGTGTTCGGGATTCGCCCACGTAGGCCGCTTTTGCTCTAGCCATCCGTTCACATGACTCGGCACACGTGCGGCAGGTTTGAACACATCGTTTCATCATCTCATCGTCTTTCGCAATCCGTTCACAAGCGTCGGCGGGCCGCCTGGGTCTGGACTCGAACCCAGGAACCTCGCCTGAAACGACTCTCCTCACTCAGCCCTACTCTCCCCAACATACAGGAGACGCGCCTATGAATGCTCCGTCTGAGAAGGACCGGTCATCTCAGATTTGTTTTGTTGTTGTTCCAGAATACGGGTTTCGGCGTCGAGGATGTAGAGTTGAACTCGAAGCGTCTGTAGTTCCGTCTTGGTCAGCGTCGACGCTTCAACGGATCGTAGGCGAGGGAACAATTCGTTGCCCAGAGCGAGGTACTGTTTGAGGGCCGCCCGAAGATCCATGAGACAAGATTACGCAGGAACACCTCCAAGATGAAACTAGGCACGGCCCTGGACCATCTCTTTCCAAGAGGTGGTATGCGCTACTCGATTGTGGGTTTGGTAGGACCTTCGCCTTAAAGTTTGTTTTCCCCACGGCAGGGTGTCGGAAAAAGTTTTGAGGAGGGGGATGCAGAGAGGTGACTTTTTATTGTATTATTTCGGCCCAGTCATGGGGCGCTGGTGACGCCTAACGAAGCTGAAATGAAGGATTCAGCTGATGGGACACATCTCAAGACACCAGTGCTTAATTTATGAAGGGTCTCCCGCGAGGCACTTACCAGCGCTTGTCTCTGTGATCCAACAAAAGCTCAAGGAAGACAATCGATGCCTATATCTGAACAGTCCGCCTATGGTCGCGGGTCTTCGCTCATACCTCTTCGCAGCGGGGGTAGACGTGCCGAAGGAGGTCATGAAAGGAAGACTTGTGCTTTCCTCAGATACTACTCATCTGGAGAACGGTACATTCGACGTGGATCGAATGTTGACCAATCTGAGCACCGCAGTGATCCAGGCTCGAGATGAAGGGTATCAAGGTCTCTGGGCGACGGGTGACATGAGTTGGGAATTTGGTTCCGAGAACAATCTGGCTAAACTTCTTGAATATGAATGGCGGCTCGAGGAATTATTTCACACGTTCCCAACACTGGCCGGGATCTGCCAATACCACAGTGATACGTTGCCCGCAGAGATCATCCGCCAAGGGCTAGTGAGCCATCACAGTCTCTTTATCAATGAAACGCTCTCGAGGCTAAACCCTCACTACGTCCGGGGGGAACGTGTTGACACCCACCTCGATAACCTTGCAGACCTAGACAGGACAATTAATTCCCTTTGTAAGGGTCATAATCAACTATTGAATTGACCTGGCCCTCGCGAACTCTCCGACCTGCGGTTTACGATTTCGCCAAAGCAACCTCAGACAACCAGGTTCGCTTTACAGTTATGGGGACATTCCACCCGCTACTCATATAAACTATCTCTGCCGTGATCAAGGCGCCTTTACGTTGTTTCAGGCGTGGAACCAAGGCCAGGGCCGATTTATGGCCGATCTATGCCCTTCGCGCCGATGCCTGTTAGCGCCCTCTGTATCGCATCATACAATTCAACCACAGCGTCCTTCTTATCCACGACTTCGAAGGCCCCCGCTTTTTTCATGGAATACACCGTGTAATCCTTCAGGTCGCGTGTGAGTCCAACGACGGCAGTCTGCGGATACTGGGTCTTGATGAGTCGGGTCGCTGCAATCCCGTCCATCTTCGGCATGACAATGTCCATCACGACGACGGTCGGCTGAACCTTTGCCACACACTCAACGGCTTGGTCACCATCACTCGCTTCGCCAACGACTTCAATATTCGGATAGACTTCCAACGCACAGCGCAACCCTTGCCGTACCATGGCATGGTCATCGACCAGCAAAACTCGAATGGCGCTTGTTTTCTGATGAGCGTCTACCACACGACCGCCCTTCTCACAAAAATGTCGGCGGTCAGACCTTCCACGAGGCCGCAGACGATGTGTATGGGATTATGAAGACTGTAGTATGGCAAATGCCAAGCCTGGTCAATGTCTTGTATTGAACACAAGCAGGCCAGGTCGGCTCGAAAATATGGGAAAGCATGTCGGATGGTCGACACTTGAACTAACGTGGAGCGGCTACAGCTTCGTGGCTATCATGTCGAGAGATCAGAACTTTTGACCGGCTTAGAGGCTGCGAGACGAGGAAGGTCAAGCTGAACGGACAAAGTAAGGGATTCCCGCTTGTGATCCCTTTGAATAGTCGAGACAGCCAGAACCGCTAGGCGGTCGTCGGTACCCATGGCTGGGGCGCTAGTGTGGGCTGCTTAAGAATTGCAGTCAACAGGGAGGAAATTGGCTGTAGTAGCGACCTAACAGGGGTGTTGAGAGTCTCTCGCAATCCGCATTCCTTTGGCCCCTTTGGCCGGGCTGAGCGCCTAGCTCTCACTCAGGCTGGTCCTCCATTCTTCAAGACCTTCCCGACCTGTTCGCCACATTCAAGGACACATAATCGCCAGTGAAAGCTTTGCGCCCCCGATGAGGTGTAGCGCATCACCGGCAATATTTACGAGCAGATCCGAATGTGCTGCCTGACGTGAGGATGACAAGTTGGCATTCGCCTGTGACTCAGCAGAGTGGGCCCTCCTGAATTCTTCAATAGTGAGCAATTTTGACCAGATTGTCATCGGTCCGATTGGATAGGTTTGGGTTTAGGTGCCAACTGCAGGTTCCGGGGCCAAGCCGCCGACATGTCAGAAGGGCGGGAAGCGAAGTCTGAAATCCATGGTTCTCGCCGTCAATCCTCCACAACTATCGACCGCCCTCACAACGGTTCTGGTCATCGACGATGACGACGAACAGCGGAAGTATTGGTGTGAAGCGCTCAAGCAATCGGCACACAACTATACGATATTGGAAGCTTCAAACGGACAGGCGGGCCTCAATCTTTGCCGATCTCAACAGGTTGATTGCATTGTCTTAGATCTCGATATGCCGGAATCCGGCTTCTATGTCCTATTTGATTTGATTCGTCATCGCACACGCCCGCAGATAGCCGTGGTCATCCTCACTCATCTGCTGGCGCCTAATTTACTGGAGATGGCAAAAAACAATGGCGCCCAGGTGTGCTTGGTCAAACAGGCCACATCGGCTCAGGATTTGGAGAATGCGATTCAGAACGCTCTGGCTGCTGTCAGATCGAAGCGGTAGCAAACTACTTGTTTCACCGCCCTGACTGGTCCTCCGTAGGCATCCTGTCCTTGTTTAGGGAGACTTAGGCACCGCCTGGATCGCGGTGTGCATTCAGATTTCCGCCCAAGGTGCAGGATTTGATCTGGCGGATGCAAGCACGAAGGCACATTCTCCAACGTCCGGGGTTTGGCCTCTTGACTATACGCGAGCGGCTGTTATCGTTAGGTGAGGAAGGCTGCATCCGCGGACCTCAGCCGGAAGAACCCGGTCACGCGTCTCACAAACGAAGAGATGTCTCCCCAGGTACTTTCCACCGCCTTCTTGGTTCTGTGCACGCTGCTGCTCTATCAGTTGGCGCTGATCTTCGCGCCTTTTTTCACGCCCATTTTATGGGCCCTCATCTTGGCGCGTCTGTTCTATCCCCTGTATCAATATCTGTTACGAGTGTT
>Ga0210002_1000191_pt1 | contig 8821 bp, 7 predicted proteins | sample InoplaM2SAM_FD_187587 | JGI IMG/M metagenome (GOLD analysis project Ga0210002, IMG submission 187587) | Arabidopsis thaliana rhizosphere microbial communities from the Joint Genome Institute, USA, that affect carbon cycling - Inoculated... | ecosystem: Host-associated > Plants > Roots >... | reverse complement strand
AATGATTTTGAACCGTATTTGATATCGTATTTAGTTCTGTCTACCATCAGTTTTGTTGTAGCAACATTTTTGTTTACAACGATATCAAAAGTGATAGGATTTGTAATGTCTTTAATTGTTAAATCAGCAGTTACAGTATACGTGTTTGCTGCTTTCGCTGCGATAGTTTTGAAAACCAATTTTGAAGTTGCAAATTTATCTGAACCAAAGAAATCGTCTGCTTTTAAGTGCCCTTCCAATTTTTCTTTACCTCTTCCTGCTTCCATATCGGTTACGGTAATTGAGGTCATGTCAACAGTAAAGTTTCCGCCAACTAATTTTTTTCCTTTGAATACTAAGGCTCCTTCTTTAAGACTGATTACACCTTCGTGTTGTCCAGTTACTTTTTTACCAACCCAGCCAATTTTACTTTTTTCTGCGTCTACTTTTTTAGTTGTTTGCGCTGTAGCTGATACTGTTCCTAAAGCTACTACTAATGCTAAAGCAATTGATTTTAATTGTTTCATAATTTTAATTGTTTTAATTGTTAAGTGTTTATAATTATAAATTGATAAATAATTCTTGTTTTGATTTACGCACTTTTACATGATGTTGCGTAGCATCTTCTTCATGACGGTAACCAACGGTTGCGATTAAGGAAGCATTTAAACCTAGCTTGGTTAGCCCAAGGATTTCGTTAACTTTTTCCGGTTCAAAACCTTCCATTGGCGTGGCGTCGATTTGTAATTCGGCCGCAGCGTTAAGCAAATTCCCTAAAGCCAGGTAGGTTTGTTTAGCCGTCCAATTGTTTTTTACATCTTCCGGTAAAGAAGCAATTTTCGACTTCATGAAATCCCCGTAACCCGCAATGTTTTCTGTAGGAATTCCTCTTGTTTCTGCGATGTTGGCAATATAATTATTAATTTCTTTTTCGCCTAAATTAATAATATTTGCAAAAACAAAAAGATGTGAAGCATCTGTAATTTGGGATTGTCCCCAAGCCACCGGCTGAATTTTAGCTCTTAATTCCGGATTTTCAACAATAATTACTTTATAAGGTTGAAGGCCATAAGAAGAAGAGCTTAAACGAATCGCTTCCTTTAAAATTTCAAGATCTTCATTCGAGATTTTTTTTGTGGCGTCAAATCGTTTTGTTGCATAACGCCAGTTTTGATGTTTTATGAAATTACTCATGCTTAAATTGTTCGGAATTTTTCTAATAAGTTATTTAATTGCTCCAATTCGTCCTGCGTCAGGTTTTTGGAAAAAAGATTTTCATGGTTTTCCACTTTAGGATCAAGCTCTGTTAATAGTTCAATTCCTTTTTCTGTTATGGTAATTTCCATTTTACGTCGGTTTTCCGAGCAAACTTCCCTTGTCACTAAATTTTTTAATAACAATTTATCGACCAATCGGGTAGTGTTGCTTGTTTTGGCTAACATTCGTTCCTGAATTACGCACATATTCGTGGGTTTACCGTTTTGACCTCTTAAAATCCGCAGTACGTTATATTGTTCACTAGACAAATCATAAGGTTTCAATACTTCAGCGAACTTCTCTGAAATAATATTTTGCGTATAAAAGATATTCAACACCGTTTTTTTTGATGATGATAATGTTTTAGTCGATTTTATGATTTCTTCGATTTTCATATCGTTACTTAATTTGTCGATACAAATGTAGTAATGTTTTTAATTGTATATACAAATGTAGTATTAAAACTTTGTTAATTTTTTTGAGTTAACAAATAGCGGGCGTTTTTTGCTTAAAGTATTGATTTATAATTGAAAAGATTAAATATAGTTTAATAAAATATGATGAAAGTTAAATTTTTATTAATATTGCTTACCATAAAAACTAACTTAACTAAATAACTTAACTATTAAAATGAAGAAAAAGTATTTTTTAGCTTTATCGCTTTCATTATCCCTTATAGCATCACTTCATGCGCAGGATAATCAGAAAGTTTCCGATGATAAAGCGTATCAGAAAATTAGAAAATTTGAAAATCCGTTGGTAAAAGACGCTGCCATTGGAGTTTTCGTTAAAGAGAACAAATTAGGAAAAGGCTATGTTTTTCAACCCAAAAAAGAAAACACAGACAAAAGCGGAAATGTTCACCAAAGACATCAGCAATTTTTTAATGGATTAAAAGTAGAGTTCGGAACCATCATAACCCACAGTTCTGAAGGAAAAGTATATTCCATTAACGGAGAACTTTATAACGTATCAAATTTGAACATTGTTCCAAGTTTAACTAAAGAACAGGGATTTCAAAAAGCAGTGGCCTTTAAAAATGCCAAAAAATATCTTTGGGAAGATGCTTCGCAGGCCCAGATAATGGATTACAAAAAACCGGAAGGCGAATTGTTGATTTTACCGAATGTGAAAACAGGAGGTGTGAATTTAGCCTATAAGTATGATGTTTACACATTAGACCCGATTTCAAGAGATGAAATTTTTGTGGATGCCCATACCGGGGTTATCCTTTATAAAAATCCAATCATCAAGCATGCCGACAAATTGGTAACAAGTGCAGAAACTAAAGCACAGGTGGATAAAATGGAAATGCTTGTTGCCGGAACTGCAGCTACAAGATACAGCGGCAGTAAAACCATCGAAACGACTTTTGATACCGGTTTAAGCAAATATGTCTTATTGGACAACACAAGGGGTGGCGGAATTGTAACTTACAATTGCCAGAAAACTACAACGTACCAGAGCACTCATTTTCAGGATAATGACAATAACTGGACTTCCGCTGAATTTGCCAACATCAATAAAGACAACGGTGCGTTAGATGCCCATTGGGGTGCGGAAATGACCTATGATTTCTGGCAAAATAATTTCGGAAGAAACAGTTTTGATGATAACGGCGCTCAGATTAAAAGTTATGTTCACTATCGCCAGGTTGCTAATCAGAACTTAGTCAATGCGTTTTGGAACGGTAGTGCAATGTCTTATGGAGATGGTAATTCAACGACAAATATTTTAACTTCAATCGATGTTTGCGGTCACGAAATCGGACATGCTATTTGCAGTTATACTGCCGATTTGGCTTATCAAAATCAATCCGGAGGAATCAATGAAGGTTATTCCGATATTTGGGGAGCCTGTATTGAACATTACGGAAGAACCGGATCTTTAGCCGGAACACCGGTTGCCAATGTTTGGAAAATAGCAGAAGATTTATCTTCAACAGGGACACCGTTCCGTTCGATGAGTAATCCGTTATCAAGAGGTAATCCGGATACTTATTTAGGAACAAATTGGACGCCAACAGGTGATGAGGCAGGTTGTGTACCGGCGAGTGGTAATGACCAATGTGGGGTACACAATAACAGTGGAGTAATGAATCATTGGTTTTATATTTTAACGGTTGGTAAATCAGGAACTAATAATGCTCCGGTTCCGGATACTTATAACGTAACCGGTATTGGTATGGCAAAATCTTCTGAAATTGCTTATTTAGCGGAAAGAGATTACCTGACACCAAACTCAACGTATTTGGATGTAAGAAATGCCACTATTGATGTTGCAAGTACTATTTATTGCCCAAACAGCCCTGAAACTATTGCTGTTACCAATGCCTGGTATGCCGTAAATGTGGGTGAGCAGTATGTGGGATATCCAACAGATGTAGCGCTGAAAAGCGTTTCGGGAAGCTTAAATGTGGCTTGTGGGGCTGCAATCACTCCTACAATACGAATTGAAAATGCTGGTACGAGTACAACACCAATATCAACGGTGAATATTTCTTATACTATTGATGGTGGACCGGCGACAAATCTTGTTTGGAACGGTAGCTTAGGCATCTGTCAAAGAGAGAATTATTCGTTTTCTGTCGGAACGTTGTCCAGAGGAACACATGTTTTAAATGTAACAACTACAATGTCCGGAGACGGGAATTCCGCGAATAATACCAAATCTGCAATAATTGTAGTAAATGATGCAGGTACTGTAAATCAGATCAATACTTTTGAAACCGCTACAGATGTTTTGGTTTCTGTAGACGATAACGGAACTAATAATTTATGGCAAAGAGGAACGTCAGCGAAAGCGCAATTGACTAATGCTGTTGCGGGTAATTCAAAGGTGTATGCCACCAATTTAGGAGGTTTGTATACGGACGGAACAAAATCGTATTTGGTTTCTCAATGTTATAACTTAACAACAGTTCAAAATCCAATGCTGAAATTTGACATGGCATTTGATTTGGAAACGGATTGGGATTTAGTTTATATGGAGTATTCAACTAATGGCGGTGCCTCGTGGGCAGCTTTAGGAACAGGTGTAAGTGCTAACTGGTATACCAGCAGCAGAACACCAAACGGCACGGATTGTTTTAATTGTATCGGTGGTCAATGGACTGGTGAAGCAGCTTCGACACATCCGGCAGGAGGTACTAATGGTCAAAAACGTCCATACAGCTTCAGCCTAGCGAATTTTGGAAATGGCGGCGCAACACCACAATCCAACATTATTTTCCGATTTGTTTTCCATTCTGATGAAGCCGTTCAGGAAGAAGGAGTAATCATTGATAATTTCGTAATCGAAGGAACATTATCCACCTCTGAAAATAATTTTGAAACATTTAATGTTTGGCCAAATCCATCTAACGGTAATGTGAACATTCAGTTAAACACTTCCGATAAAGTCAATGTTGCTTTATTCGACATCAGAGGAAGAAACGTGTTTAATAAAGTTTACACTTCTACAGGAGCAATGTTTAATCAGGAAGTGAATTTCAATTCGTTAGAAAAAGGAATTTATTTGTTGAATGTTGAATCGGAAGGTAAAAAAGCAACGAAGAAGTTAATCATAAACTAATCGTTTTTACAATAGAAATCAAGCGGATAAAAGTCACATTTTATCCGCTTTTTTATTTTATCGGACTACACAATTTTATGTTAATTAACAGGTTGAAAAAAGTAAGAATATTTAACTTTAAGGTTTTTAAAAACAGTTCCATGAGAAGTTGGAGTATTTTGTTATTGTTTACAGGGTTTTTATCGTTTGCACAACACAACGGCAATGCTGTGGAATCGGCGTTGCAACCAATAAAGATTTACGGTAGTGGCGGAGTGAAAATTGCTTCCTACGATTTCAATTCCCTTGAACCCATTTTGCATAAAAATGACAATACAACTTATGTCATTAATTTTTAGGCTACGTGGTGCTTACCCTGTGTGAAAGAGTTGCCGTATTTTGAACAGCTGAACGAGAAATATAAAAATCAGAACGTGAAGGTGATTCTCGTGAGCATGGACATGCCTAAGAAAGTGGAATCGGCTTTGATTCCGTTTGTGATTAAGAAAAAATTGAAATCGGATGTACTTCATCTCGACGACCCGGACGCCAATGCCTGGATAGAAAAAGTCGATAAAAACTGGAGCGGAGCCATTCCGGCAACGGTAATTTATAATGCGAACACTAGAATATTTTATGAGCGTTCTTTTACTTATGCCGAATTAGAAAACGAATTATTAAAAATCATCAATAAATAAAATTATGAGAACATTTAAAATTTCAGCCTTACTCGTTTTGATAACTGTAGTTAGTGCATTTACAACCCTTAATTCGGATTCCGGATATCAGATTGGTGATGTCGCGGCCGATTTCAACTTAAAAAATGTAAACAACAAAAAGGTTTCTCTAAGTGATTATAAAGACGCCAAAGGCTTTATTGTCATTTTTACCTGTAACCATTGCCCGTATGCAAAAGCCTATGAAGACCGTATCATCGCTTTGGATAAACAATACAAAAACTTAGGTTATCCGGTTATTGCCATCAATCCGAACAATCCTGCCGTACAACCTGATGACAGTTTTGATTTAATGCAGGAAAGAGCCAAAGAAAAAGGTTTTACTTTCCCGTATTTATTCGATGAAGGACAGAAAATTTATCCGAAATTCGGGGCAACCAAAACACCGCATGTCTATGTTTTAGAGAAAACCAAAGCAGGCAATGTTGTAAAATACATTGGAGCCATTGATGATAATTATTCGGATGAAACTGCCGTTAAAACAAAATATGTTGAAAATGCCGTGAATGCTTTATTGAAAAACGAAGAGGTTCCCGTAAAAACAACCAAGGCTATTGGATGTTCCATTAAAGCATAGTATTTTTGGAAAAAATAGTAAAAATGGACATTTCTCAGGAACAATGGTGGCAGGAAGCCCAAAACGATAAAAACGCAGTTATCCTTGATGTGAGAACAGAAGGAGAATGGAATGAAGGCATTATTCCCGGAGCAATTCATATCGATATCTACAAAGGCCAAGGGTTTATCTATAAGGTGGATGAATTGGATAAATCGAAAAACTATTACATCTATTGCCGTTCGGGAGGACGAAGCGGCCAGGCCTGTAACATCATGCAGCAAATGGGTTTTACCAATACCTATAATCTGATTGGCGGTATAATGGAGTGGGACGGACCGGTTGTTTCACCAGAATAAATAAAAAAAGGAGCGTTTCGCTCCTTTTTTTATTCTGCCAGTTTTCGCAGCTCTTTTTTATCTTTCAATATTATTTTCTTGCCGCTGAGTTCAATCCAACCGCTTTTGTTAAAATCCGAAAGCAAACGAATACAGCTTTCCGTCGCCGTTCCGATAATACTGGAGATTTCATCTCTGGATAATTGGATTTTTAAAGAATCATCTTCATTCACTCCAAAAGCATCATGAAGATATAATAACGTAGCCGCAAGGCGTTCTTTTACACTTTTTTGCGCCAGATTTACCAATACATTATCAGCTTCTTTTAAATCATGGCAAACATTTTTCATCATGTTCAATGAAAACTTATTGTTCGCATTGAAAAATTCCATAACCTGACTTTTAGGAACGAAACAAACCTGCATGTCTTCCAATGCAACCGCACCTAAATTCGTAGGTTCCTCACTAATTAGTGAACGTTGCCCTAACAATTCGCCTTTTGTAACGAGTTTTACAATCTGATCTTTTCCGTTGGAACTTAATTTTGTGAGTTTACAAACACCGTCTTTGATACAGAATATACCATCCAAATTGTCACCTTCATCAAAAATAACATCTCCTTTTTTTACGGTATAGGAAGTTTTACAATCAGCAAGCTTCACTAATTCATCTTTATTCAACGCCTTTAACGCACTGAATTCTCTAACAATACATTGTTCACATCTACTCATTATTTCTGATTGTTTTTGCAAAGATACTAAAGGATGACAAATATCATATTTTAAAAATACTTAAATTATAAACTTTGCATCAGGTAAATGAGCAAATTTTATGAATGCACAAAATTGTTTCCATTGTGGTAACGATATTGTAAAAGCAGATGAAATTATTTTTGATGAGAAATTATTCTGTTGTAGCGGATGTAAAACCGTATACGAGATTTTCAGTCTGAATGATTTAACCTGTTACTACGATTTTGAGAATGCTCCAGGAGCAACACCACAGGATATTAAAGGTAAGTATGATTTTTTAGACAATGAAGACATTGTTTCCAAACTTCTCGAATTCCAGGAGGATACAACACACATTGTTTCACTCTACATTCCTCATATACACTGTAGTTCGTGTATTTGGATTTTGGAAAATCTACACAAACTTCAAAAAGGAATCGCCTCTTCGCAGGTAAATTTCCATGAAAAGAAAGTAAGAATCACGTTCCATCCCAAGGAAACCAATCTGAAAGAAATCGTTTTAATGATGAGCTCTATCGGATACGAGCCTTACATCAGTCTGGAAAACTATGAAACAAAGAAAAAAGCGGTCGATCGCAGTTTGTATTACAAAATAGGTGTCGCGTTTTTCTGTTTCGGAAATATCATGCTTTTATCGTTTCCCGAATATTTCGAGGTAGGCGAATTCTGGATTGAACAATACAAAGGATTCTTCCGCTGGCTGATATTTGGGCTTTCCTTACCGGCATTTTTCTACTCGGCTTGGGGTTATTATGTTTCGGCATGGAAAAGCATCAAATCCCGAATGCTGAATATCGACATTCCAATCGCCTTAGGTATTGTGGTGATGTTCGTAAGAAGTACGGTTGATATCGCTTTCGACTATGGTCAGGGCTTTTTCGACAGTATGTGCGGACTGATTTTCTTCATGCTTCTCGGTAAACTGTTCCAGCAGAAAACGTATAACTTCCTTTCATTCGAACGCGATTACAAATCGTATTTCCCTATAGCGGTTACCAAAATCAATTCAGATGGAACCGAAGAAGCCATTCAGGTTTATGATGTGGAAAAAGGAAACCGATTGTTAATCCGAAATCAGGAATTAATTCCGGTAGATGGGATATTAATGTCTGAAAAAACATTGATTGATTACAGTTTTGTAACTGGAGAAGAAGTACCGATTGAAAAGAAATCAGGCGATAAGATATTCGCCGGGGGAAAACAACTGGGTAAAGTGGTAGAAATGGAAGTTTTGCATTCGGTTTCCCAAAGTTACTTAACGCAATTGTGGAGCAACGATGTTTTTCAGAAACGGGTTGACCAAAAATACAAAACCATCACAGATACCATCAGTCGTTATTTCACACCTGCATTATTAGCGCTGGCTTTCGTTTCATTCGGATACTGGATTTTCATTGATGTTACTACGGCTTTCAATGTCTTTACAGCAATTCTGATTGTTGCCTGCCCATGTGCCTTGGCTTTAACTGCGCCTTTTACTTTAGGTAACGTATTGCGCATTGTGGGAAGTCGAAAACTGTATCTGAAAAATGCCACTGTAATTGAACAATTGGCAAAAGTGGATACCATTGTTTTTGATAAAACCGGTACGATTACGACCAACAAAAAGACTTCTATTACCTATGAAGGCACACCGTTAACCGACGCTGA
>Ga0210002_1000189_pt1 | contig 8893 bp, 8 predicted proteins | sample InoplaM2SAM_FD_187587 | JGI IMG/M metagenome (GOLD analysis project Ga0210002, IMG submission 187587) | Arabidopsis thaliana rhizosphere microbial communities from the Joint Genome Institute, USA, that affect carbon cycling - Inoculated... | ecosystem: Host-associated > Plants > Roots >... | reverse complement strand
CCCAGCGGGCCACAAGCAACGGGCGCAGTGTCTTGTCCCTGACCTACGGCACATCCAAAGGACGTTCAAGAAACCGCCGCAGCTTATCTCGACGATCTTTATTCAATCCGTACACGATTCCGGTACCCCGACGCTCATGGGAGATCAACCAGCCCAACGTTACTAGATGGTCAAGCGAGCCTCGAACCGCTGTCGCATCGATGCTGATTTCCATACCGTTGAGCCACCATTTCTCCACTCCATCAACCGTATCTTTTGCATCGGGATTAGCATAGAGATAACCGAGAATCAGCCATGCCACGACATCGGTGTGTAAGAGAGCCGGCCTGTCCATCACCGACACAAGTCAGCAATTTCAATACCTAGGGGGCGTACCCCAAAAACGTGCCATTTTTACGCTTTGCCAGCTCAAGAAGAGCGTTCTGCGGCAATGCTGCCTCAGGAACTCAGGCCCTAAGCGGCTGTGAATACCCGTCGATCGAGCCCGTGCTTGTGTAGCAGGCGCTGGAACGCACGACGTTCTTTTTTCGCAACACGTGCCGCTTTGGATATATTGCCCTGATGAGTAGCGAGCAACTCGCTGAGATACGCTCGTTCGAATTCCTCGATTACTTTTGCCTTCATGTCCTGAAAGCTACAGTTATCCGATACTCCTTCTCGAGACATGAGCGCCATGGTCGGACCTGTCAACTCCGGTTTTTCGGTCCCTGGCAGATCAAGATCACACGCTTCAAGCGTCTCTCCAGACCCCAGTGCAACAGACCGTTGAATCACTCCTTGCAACTCTCTGACGTTGCCCGGCCAGCTATGGCTCATTAATTTTCCCTTGGCCGTGTGACTGAGAGCGAGGTTGTGCTTGCCGAATTCCTTCGCATAGACTTTGAGGGAATGATTGGCCAGAAGCAAAATGTCCTCTTTGCGATCCCGCAAGGGAGGCAGAGCAATGGACAGGACATTCAAGCGGTAAAACAGATCCTCACGAAACTGCCGCGTCTCCACGAGATGGCGCAAATCGGCATTCGTGGCAGCGATAATCTTCACATTGACCGTTTTGCTCTTCGTTGACCCGAGAGGCCTGAATTCCTGATCTTGGAGCACTCGCAGCAGCTTGCTTTGGACCGAGAGACTCAAGGAATTAATCTCATCAAGAAACAAGGTTCCCCCGTCGGCCTCCTGCAACAATCCCGACTTCTCCAGCAGCGCTCCGGTAAACGCGCCCTTACTATGGCCGAATAATTCATTCTCGATCAAATGATCGGGAAGCGCAGCGCAGTTCACTGGAACGAATGGCTTGCTTCGTCGTTCACCGCAATAGTGAATGGCTCTTGCGAACAGTTCTTTCCCTGTCCCTGTCTCTCCCGAAATCAAAACAGTCGATCGAGAGGCGCTCAAGATCGGAATCATCCCCGTCGCTTGGAGGAAACATTTACTCGTGCCAATCAACGCATGGTCCCAACTATGCATGTTCATTTCCTCCAGTTGCCTCAACCTTGACGTGTCATGCTAAAAGGGAAAGTAGAGTTCAACGCCCCCGTACGCACCGCTATGAAATGTTTGTGAATACTGGTAGCCGCCTTTGAAGGTCAGATAGAAGATATTGATCGGCACCTGGATCAAGGGACCGGCTTGAACGGCATAGAATTGGTTGTTCCCCATTCCAGCGAGGTCTCCGCCGACATACCAGGAACAGCAACGCTGTTCGCTCTTGTGCACCAGCCAGGTCTTTCTCACGCGTCCATAGGAAAACCCGTCGATATCCGCATACGATGCAATGGCGTGAAATATCCCTTCTTCATGCCAACGGAATGCTTCGAGCTGCACATAGGTACCCACGAAGGTTTCGTTACTTCGTGGACCGGTCGCTTGATCTTCTTGCTTCCAGCGGAACTGCGGCCCGACCATTCCAAGAAAACTCCACGACCCAGCCGTGTATTTCAGCCCCAAAGAAGGCGTGACGTATTGCAAATTTGCGTCTCGTTCCTGTCCATTGTCTTTGAACGTGTAGCCTACTCCAGCGCCAAACACTTGAACGAAGGGCTGGAAGCCCTTGCGCTCTTCCATCAATGGGGCACGAATCCCGAGATACGCGAAATATTCCCCTTTATTATCGACTTGATAGCCGGTGAAGGCATCTCCAGCAAGTGCTGGGCCTTCATTCATGACGGATAGGAGCACGGCTATACCAGCGATTACACGCCGGACATATGGAGTGCTTGCCATTGCTCTTCTCCTTTATCCACGCCTTCCACACGGAACTGTGCGATCGTGTGATATCCGACTCGGATGGCACCTATCAGCGAAACCTTGAGTGTGATTCCTTCCACAAATACCAGCGCGGGTCCGTTCACATGGCTAAAGGCGTCATCAATGGCCACGGAGAGACCGACAAAGGAGATGTCTTTGGTACGCCCTGCATAGGAACGGCCATGCAACTCAATCTTGCACTCCAGCTGACGCATGAGCCGTGGGAAATGTCTCCTTGCTGGCCTGCGCGACTGCCACGCCGAGCGTACTGCGGTCACCAACGACCAGAAACTGTTCCAAATCCCAGGCTCACTTTCCTTGGGATTAGTCCAGGCATGGGGGGCGCTAAACATTTGAGCTGTTATGGTCCGTCCATCGGCCTCCGCGAGTTCCAAAAACCTCACACCGACCACCAGGCCAGATGCCGTTTTCTCCTGTCGTGTGATCATGCTTTGTAGGGACACCTTCCTTCCCCAAGGGCTCCGTAAATGAAGAGTGACAATTCCCGATGTCAGCAGCAACGGTTCCTTCACTTCTACACAAGCCCCGTTCTCATTCAGATCTTTGGTGATTCCGGAAATGCGGGTTTTGTCACTCGCCAGTTCGCAGTGAAGGCGGCGGGGGAGGCGAAAGCTGTTTCTCCACTGCGGTAGTTCATTGGCGCTGAGGATGGCGAGGGTGAGGAGAAAGACATTGACGGCGCCCCAAAAGAGACTGACCTCCAGGCCGGGGGTGGCTCCCTTACTGAGCCAGAGCTGTATCCCTACTGTCAGACCGGCGAGCAGCAATCCGAACAGGACCAGATGCGGAATCACGGTGACCGCCTCTTTAATCCCACGTTTTTCGAGTTTTTCTCCCTTGGGCGTCACGATGAACGCTCGGACCTTTCGGGGTTGCAGCATCGTCGCGAGGGTCGCCTTGCTTAGACTGAAGCACATGGCGGTTTCGTACACGTCCGCCCAGAAGGCATTTCTCGATCCGCCACTGACCGTCCGCATCATGACCAGAGAAGCGAAAAAGTACGAGCCGAACAGGTGGACAAGGTCGGCGACGGTCGCATGGACCGGTGAGATCCCAAGCAAGAGCGCAAAGAGTGGCGCAGCTAGACAAATGACTCTTGGGACACCGTGGAAGAAATAGTAGACAGAACCCAGATAATCGATGCGCTGAGCTAACGTGAGTCCACGAACGGTCATGGGGTTACACTTCAGAAACATTTGAATGCACCCGATGGCCCATCTCGTGCGCTGTTTGATATACCCGCTGAACGTTTCAGGCATGAGCCCTGCGGCGAGAACTTTATTCAGATAGCGGGATTCGTAGCCTTTGGCGTGGATAAGCATGCTCGTATGAATATCTTCGGTAATGGTTTCGGTTTGAAACCCACCGATTTCCATGAGCGGCCCACGCCGCAACAGTCCAGAACTCCCGGCGAAGAAAGCGCTATTGTGCGCGTCACGGCCAGGCTGAAGAATCCTGAAAAACAGCGCTTGCTCGTTTTTCAGTTCTGTTTCGAGACGTAAGTTCTTCTGAAAAATATCGGGATTGTAGAAGTGATGGGGTGTCTGGACGATTGCGACGCGCTCATTTTCAAAGAATCCGACCGTCTCGCGCAAAAACGCCGAAGTCGGGACATGGTCGGTATCGAAGACGGCGACCAATTCTCCTGAAGTTTGACGGAGAGCATGGTTCAAGTTCCCGGCCTTAGCGTGATCTCGGCCCTCTCGTGTAATGTAAGAACAGCCCATTGATTGGGCCAAATCACGCACCTCTTGTCGATGTCCGTCGTCCAGGACAAAGACGTTGTATTTGCCTGGCGGATAGTCCTGGCTGATGCAGCCGACCAACGTTCGTCGTAAGATATCCAAGGGTTCATTGACCACGGTCACGAACACATCCACGGTCCGATACGTGGTGATTGGGGGAGACTGCCTCTCCAGCGGCCGCCAAGCCTGGAAAGTGAAAAACATGAGCTGGACCAGACCATAGAGTTCGGCAAGGAGGACCAGCGAACTGATCATCAGCCCTGTCCAATCCTCTGTGTTCAGCGTGTAGAGCCCCCGCCACACCACGTACCGGACATACAGCAAGAGCGTCAGCGCCAAAATGATTTGGCGCCCTTTCTTTTTCCAGCTCAGCAGACTGATCGTCGCCAATACGGCAAGTGAAATCGGAACTGCCAACGAAGAGCCATACACCTGTCCAAGCCAGTCCATTGTCATTCCTTTGCTAATGAGGGCTAGTCACGAACCCTTCCCTTGCGTGTTGCTGTTTGCGTCGCTTCCTGCGGCTCTTTGTCCTCTGCGGTGTCCATGACTCAGACTAGAATGCAAACGCCATTTCGCCTATACCGAGGACGGAGGGAACCCGCTATACAGGGGTGGTACTTCTTTGGAGGGGCAGGAATGCCTCACGGAATTTTACGAGGTGAGCGGCGGATAAAGGGCAGGAAAGTGGCTCCCAGAGCTATTTCACAAGAAATCATGGCTTTTTCAGAGCCTTCTGCTAAGGTGACAAGTAGTCCTCCTATGACGAGAGTGCTATGAAGCAGACGATCGCAGTACGTATTGTTCTCGCGCTTTCTTTGATCGTAGTGAGCGCCGGTTTGATCGGTATCGGCTGGCAATTCCGGAACCCTAGACCTGAGACGGTCGATTCGGATCCCGTTGTGGCAATGGTTGGGAACCGCTCGATCACGCTTCGAGAGGTTGAATCCACCCTCGCTCTCCCTCTGCACCTCCTGGACACACAACGGCACCAACTGCTCCAGCAAGCGATCCAACAGCTGATCGACGAGAAACTGCTTGAAGCCGAAGCCTCTCGAAAGGGCGTCACCTTGTCTCAGCTGCTGGAGGAGGCGTCGCAATCGGAATCTGTTGCCCGACTCGCCGATCTCCCAGCTCCGGTCAAGCGGTTGGGGACCAGCAGCCAAAGCTCCTCCCTGGAGGGCCAGGAACAAGCCAGAATTCGGCAGGCGCTGATTGTCTCGCTACGTCGTAAGACCGATGTTCGCATCACCTTGCCCAAACTGGAGCCGCCAGTCCTTCCGGTCGACATGAGAGGTGATCGCCATCTCGGACCAGACCATGCTCCCATCACCATCGTGGAGTTTTCAGACTTTGAATGCCCCTATTGTCGACAAAGCGCAAAAACTCTCCAAGAACTGAGGCAGTTGTATGGTGACAGGATCCGGGTCGTCTATCGAGATTATCTCGGGCCCAGTCATGTTCATGCCTTGCGGGCGGCCGAAGCGTCCAGGTGTGCCGGTGCGCAAGGGAAGTTTTGGGAGTACCACGATCTGTTGTTTGACCATCAATCGCCGGGTCATGGGTGGGATTTTGCGTTGTTGGCAACGCAGCTGGGATTGCAACAAAAAGAATTCCAGAGCTGTCTGCAGGCCGGTCGATTTCGGGAGCAGATCGCCCAGGATTTTCAGGATGGTCTGAAGCTTGGCATCACGAGTACGCCGACATTCTTTATCAATGGCCGTCCTCTCGTCGGCGCTCACCCAGTGGCAAACTTTCAAGCATTGATCGACACCCTACTCGCGCAACAACCTCTGTCATGACGTTTTTCGATGGGCTTGTAAGGTTTAGGCGTTCTATCCTAGTCTGTAGGAGGAGGCGCCTATGGACGAGTCAAGCCGATTGACCAAAACGAAGGAACAGTGGGCAAAGGCACGGAGGGGCGGAGAAGAGCGAGAGGTCTTCTACGAGGGTGACGATCGCCTGCCCCCGGGACAGCATGTGGTGGAGACCTTCCCCATCCTGGACCTCGGCCATAAGCCGGAGATCGCCCTTGCCGAGTGGACGATCACCATCGGCGGCTTTGTCGCCAATCCCGTGACTTGGACGTGGGAACAGTTCCTCGCTCAACCGCCGTTCAAAGGGGTCTCGGATTTTCACTGCGTGACGTCGTGGAGTCGCTTCGACAACGAGTGGGAAGGAGTCAGCTTCCGTCACATCTTGTCCGTGGTCAGACCGGTGACACTGGCCAAATTCGTGCTCTTCAAATCCTATGACGACTACACGACCAATCTGCCGCTCGAAGCCTGCGACGATGAGGACGTGCTGGTGGCCCACAAATGGAACGGCAGACCGCTCTCGAAAGAACATGGCGGCCCCGTGCGCGTCATTGTCCCCAAACGTTATGCGTGGAAGGGCGCCAAGTGGATCAAGGAGATCACCTTCTCAGACAAGGATGAGAAGGGATTCTGGGAGGTGCGGGGCTATTCCAACAGCGCTTTGCCATGGAAGAACGACCGCTACGGCTAGGCGGGTTCTGAGAACCTGCAACAACTATTTCCTTGTCCATCCGCCCGGACCTTCGACGAAATGCCCCGGTTTGGTGTTCTGAATCGCCTTTTCACCGGCTAACGCCTCCACGGCATCGAGTTGTGTGCGATTCCTGGCAGCGATGTCCTCATAGGCCTGACGGCGCTTCTTGTTCACCTCGTTCGTCAGTGATTCCGCTTCCTGGGAGCTCGGATTGACGACACCCAAATAGCCGTTTGCTTTTTCGCCCACCAAACCTTTTGTTTTTGCTTCTTCGACCGACATGGCGAAGGCCGGTGCAACAGCTGCCAGACACAAAATGACCGACCCTACCACCCAACCCAGATGCCTGTTCCGCATGAGCTGCTCCTTGTGCCTCCTTAGAACAGCCCACTGTCTTGGGACAGGACCTGATCAAGCTCTTTATCGACCTTCACCCGTATTTCGTGATCGATCTTGACGTTCAAATTGATCGTAATCGGTTTGTCCGCCGCCACCTCAACTCGCGGCGTGCATCCCAGACACGTCAGAAAGAAGACTCCCGCACTCATCAGGAGCCATGCTCCAGCGTCCATCGTTCCCCCATCACATTGACGGTTTGGAAAACCGGTTCCGCACAGAGTCTTCGAGATCGTTGACCAGCCGAAGACTTTTCAACAAGGCGGGGATGTTTTCTTGCACCGTCAGATTGAAATGAATAGGCGGGCTCTTCTCCTGGTCTGGATTCTTGCCTTCCAGCCGCGCCTGCAACTGTAATGTGCCGTTTTCGGCGTACTGCGCTCCCACTTGTAACACATTATAGTGAAAGTTGCTCAAGGCCTGCAGGACGATCTCCATGTTGGTGTTGGCCTGGGTCACCGCGTGAGCCGCTTCCGGCGAAGCCGTGTAACGGATCACGCCGCCGGGAGGACGCGCCTCGAAGTTCCCATCCTGCACTCTCAAGCCCTGAGACGTCACAGTCAAGGGAATTGAGCCATCCAGCATACCGGTTCCCTGCAGCCCTTTTTGCTGCTCCAGGCTCAAGATCTTGTGCAGGTCGAGCTCTCGGACCAGCACGGTGAGCCCGTACGGTGGATAGGCCAGATCTGCCCGAAGGCCTTGGCTCGTCGCCGTCCCACCCAAGAGCCCGCAGCGAATATTCCGCACTTCGACGAGCGGAAGCCTTTCACGCAGATCCCACTCACCCTCGACGGTCATCGTGAGATCGGTCATGTCGACACCTGTTTGGATGGAAGCGACAGTGACCTCGACCGGGCGTGACACGACAACGCGTTCGAGACCCTCGATCGCCACCCTGAGTTTGCTATTAACGCCTGTCAGCACCACGTTTTGGTAGTGACCGCCCAGCCGTTCCACGACGAGGTCGGCCGATCCTCCCTGCACGGATAGCTGTTGCTGCGGATTGGTTGTCCATCGCCACTCGAAGGTTCCGGCCACGCTGCCCACGGTAACATCACCTGGAAACGGCCAGGGAGACCAAAGGTGTCCGAGCCGAAGCGTCGAGCGGTCGAAGACGACCGGATCCAGGACGCTATGTGCGGTCCCGCGCCCCTTTGACCACTCATGCTCGAGTTGTGTACTCAGCTTGAGAGGACGGTCACGGCCTCGAGTCTGAATATCCGCTTTGAGCACCTGGGGATCCGCCGCCACTTGCACCGAGAGATCAACGGGCGCACTTCGCGCAGCTGATTGCTCAAGCGCGACGCCATCAAGGGTAGCGCTCAACTCGGCCTGGTATGTGTCCGCGGAGCCTTCCGCGCGTTCGACTCTGAGCGAGGCCCGCTGCATCGTAATGTATGCGGCGCCCGCCTGAAGGCGAGGCGATTGCCACACCCAACGACCTGTGCTTCCGGACCAACGCTTGTTCGTGAGGTCAACATCGATCCGAAACGCTTCTTCCAGCTGAAAGACACCGCCGACGCTTCGAAGCAGCCCCTGGTTGAAATCTGCGAATGCCACGGTCGACGAAGGGCTGACTGTCGCTCGTAGCGTGGCGCCCGTCCAGGTGACCTCACCTTGAAGATCCCCCTTGACCTGTTTGACATTGAACCGTTGATGCCATGCCGAAGGCAGACCGCCTTTGACCAGCACATGGGCGTCGGCACGATCGAGGGCCAGGCCTCGACCGACGATCTGCGTGACCAGACATTCGGCGTAGATCGGTCCGGTCTGTGAACCATAGGAGAGTCGCACTGGTCCCGAAGCGGTGAACCGAGGCGGTGACTCAGTCCAAAACAATTCGCCTGTGCTTTCCTGCGCATTGTCGAGACGCACAGGCTGCGGTCCATACTGCAACAGGGTGGCGAACGGCTCCACGCCTTTCATAGCCCTTCCGTTGACCGTCGCCGCCGCAGAGGCGCCCGCGGCGAGAGTCC
>Ga0210002_1000188_pt1 | contig 8894 bp, 9 predicted proteins | sample InoplaM2SAM_FD_187587 | JGI IMG/M metagenome (GOLD analysis project Ga0210002, IMG submission 187587) | Arabidopsis thaliana rhizosphere microbial communities from the Joint Genome Institute, USA, that affect carbon cycling - Inoculated... | ecosystem: Host-associated > Plants > Roots >... | reverse complement strand
AAAAAATCTCCAAGTTTCTTAGAGCTAACATGATGCGACTTTATCAAATAGAAATTTACATCGGACTTACTTGCGGAAAAGGAGCTCAGATTATTATTTATTCTAGAATACATGAATTCTCGTTCAGATTTTATGATTTTTTTCGCAGCCCTTAGGTGAGAAAGATGATCTAGAGCAGTAACGCCTGCTAACTGCGCTAATCCGTTCACATTCCAGGTTATCCTATTACGCGAAATTCTACTTGCAATGTTAGGATGCGAGACACAATATCCCAACCTCAAACCCGCAAGCCCAAATGATTTTGTCAATGAACGTAAGACAACTATATTTTGAAATTCATTAACTTTTTCAATAAAACTCCTTGGGTGTTTACCCTCATCAACGAATTCAATAAAACTTTCATCAACAAGTATCATTTTGGATTTATCTATCTTTTCTACTAACTTTTCAATAATACCGTAGGAAAAAAGACCTGTTGGATTATTTGGATTGCAGAAAAAGATTGCGTCAGAGTTCTTTGATTTTTGCAACACCCTTTCAATGTCTGGGTGCCGATTATTTATGGCGACATGTTTTATTTTGGCCCCAATCTTCATTGCTGCTGTCTCATACTCGCAAAATGTTGGAGATTGTATGACAACTTGATTGTGGACGAAAGTTCTGACAAAATTATAAATTAATTCAGTAGCTCCATTTCCAATGTTAATAGATTCCTGCGATATTTGGCCATCTAGATAGTCGACAATTTTCTTTCTTAAGGCTGTATGTTCATTATCAGGATATATTGATGAAATTCTTGGAAGGTTTTTTCGCAACACATTCAAAACTTTTTTCGATATTCCTAATGGATTGATATTGGAACTGAAATCAATTCTTACTAAGCTTGGGTTTACAGTGTAAATCCCGCCATGAGTGCATGAGTATTGAATCATTTAAAATCCATATGCGGAGCTATATAACAGGACTGGATAATATTATGTTTTTTCTGAAAACGAATATTAGTTGCGTTTTGACTAACGGCACATTATGTTAAAAGTTGCAGTAATAGGAGCTACAGGAGCTGTAGGTCAAGAATTTGTAATTGCTCTCAATAAACATCCATGGTTCGAACTAGTTCAAATTGCATCCTCAGAGAGATCTTCGGGGAAGAAATACATCGATGCACTCAGGGATCCGAATACTTCTCTCCTCAAATGGCATAGCAAGGAAAAAATTCCTGACACTGTTCGAGAAATGGTTCTTAATCGAGTTGATGAAATAAATCCAAAAAAGCTAGATTTGATTTTTACCGCACTAGAGTCCGAAGATGCTCAGATTATCGAACCAAAGATGGCTTCTGCAGTCCCTGTAATAAGTACGGCTGCTGCATTCAGATATGAAGATGATGTCCCCATACTCATACCAGGAATTAACGACGATCACTGTGATTTGTTGAATATTCAAAAGAAGAATAGAAAATGGGATGGCTTTATTGCCCCCTTACCTAACTGTACTACAACTGGTATGGCTATAACTCTCAAACCGTTATTGGACGAAATGGGCTTGAAAAGTGTCTTTATGACATCAATGCAGGCACTGTCTGGAGCAGGCAGGTCTCCGGGCGTGATAGCGTTGGATATAATGGACAATGTAATTCCTTACATCCCAAAGGAAGAGGAAAAAGTTCAAGTCGAAACAAAAAAGATTCTGGGAAAGTTTGATGGCAATTCGATAATCAATGCACCTATAAAGGTAAGTTGTACTTGCACACGTGTGCCGGTGATGGATGGACATACTGAAACCGTTTTTGCTCAACTTGAAAAAACTGCATTACCTGACAAGGTAAAAGAAACTATGATTGATTTTTCCAAATCAGTGTCAATAAGGAATCTGCCTTCCGCGCCAGAAGAGTACATCATTGTCCATGATGACCCTACTAGACCACAACCGAGAATTGACAGAGAAATTAACGATGGAATGACAACAGTTGTTGGAAGATTACGAAAGGATACTGTGTTTGAGAATGGTATAAAGTATGTTCTCCTGACACACAATGAAAAAATGGGCTCTGCTAAGGGCGCTGTACTACTAGCTGAGATGCTTAAATCGAAAAAAATTATTTGAATATAACATTATTGACAAAAAAATTGTATAAAATTGAAATTAATACATTTATTAACCTCAAAATTTACGATATAATTAGTGGTTTCTATGTATAAAATAGACGATTTAGATCTCAAAATTTTGGAGGAGCTATCAAATGACGCATCTATTTCGGTTCCTAGGCTTTCGAGAAAAATCAATATCAACGCGTCGGTAGTCTACAGCAGGATAAAGAGATTAGTAAAGAGAGGAATAATTCGAAAATTCACTATATTGATGAATGATGAGGCATTAGGATTTAACGTAAAGGCACTTACAGGCATAAACATGGATTCGAAATTAAGAGATAATGTATTGAATGAATTATTCCGAATTCCAGGTGTAACTGAAGTTTCTGAGGTTACAGGCAGATTCGATATACTAGTAACAATGAATTCTCACTCTCTGGATGAAATGCACCAGTTGATATCAGAACGAGTTGGGCGCATCGAAGGAGTCCAGAAAACAGAAACATTCATTGAAATGAGAAAAACGACTAGGGAAATACCTATTCCACCAAAAGAAGAAGAGGAAGACGAATAGGAATTAGTTCAAATAATTAGTCAAATCCTAGCAAATATATTTACCAATTATAGATACAATTATGCGTCTTGATTCTAATAAGTGCAGTTTCGAATATATAATACAGAGACGTTGTTCTAAAATTTGGAAACTAAATCCTTTAATTGGAACAAACGTCTGTTTACAGCGTAATAAAAACCATCAGGTATTTGGTTTAGTACCCATGTTTCCAGTTGGTCCTTGTCCCATACGAATCATCTCGTTTATTTTGTTTTCAACTTCCTTTAGATTCTCTTTTACTCTTGTTTCTTGTTTACCGAGGACCACAAGCCTAGTGTTGGCAAGATCTTTCTTTTCATCTAGCTCCTTTAGTGTTTCATCTTTTTTGGTTTTAATTAATAGTGGACCAACGCTTTTGTAAACTGCTTCATCCTCCTCTGATTTCTTGAGTTCCTCCGTAGCTTTCTCTATCTCTATAGATTCTGCTTCCAGTTGTTGTTTCTGCATCATTATTGCTTGCAAATTTTGTTGTAGTTGTTGCAACCTGGTAAGTTGTTCTCTTAACCACGGGGGTAATTCCTGTTCACTCATTTCTGATTACTTTTAGCTTTACCACCATAAATCTATAACGTTTCATAAATTTAGAGACAAATACGATAGATTCAACAATCTAATAAACGTGTTAACAATGGCTCGCATTGATTGTATATCTGATGCACTTATATCGACAAAAATTGCACCATTCCTTGCATAAACTCTTACCTCTTCACTGCTAGTTAAAAATCTGGTTTCAGGTTGCAGTGCAGAAGCTATAGCATTTCCGATTCTAAAAGATAATTCGGGCGAAACGTTATCTATTGTGACCTGTATTCTAATATTTGCTCTTGGCCCTTTCAAAGTTTACATCATATGTGCCGGCAGCTACTTTATAGTTGCATTTTGTACAGTACCAAATTCCCATTACTATCCTATCAAATTTTACTGATCCACATTTAGGGCATAGTCTCTTTTTCTTCAAGACCCTGTAAATCTTTCCATATCTCTTCCTAAGTGTGGCACCATATTTTACACCCAACCCTTTAAGTCGGGCTATTTTGTGTTTATTTCTACTAACCAAGATCAATCAATCCCTTTAATTTCTCTCTAACTTCTGCCCCCTTGATTCTTGCTTTTTCTGCAATACTCTTCACCTCATCTACCGAAAAGTATCCTTTTAATCCTTTTTGCATTGCAACTATTGAACCATTTGAGTTTGTGTTAATCGTTAGTCTTGCATCCATACACGCTTCTTCCTCAGTATCTGGATCCAATAGCAAATTTTCACCAATTTTAACTGTCGTGACAGAAACGGGTATAGTAGTAATTGGGGGGTCCTGAGTTTTTCCTGTATCGATGACTTTGTCATCTTTAATTTCAAACACAGGTAATTTACAACTGGCTAAAGCAGCTACTACGGCATAAGACGTTGCATCAAAAAGGTTACCATCTACGTTAATAATGCTGCAGTCCACGAAAATGGTGTAAACAACTTTTCCTGGAATCAAGACCAACTTACTCAAGTCTAACATTTCGGATTCTCTAACTCCTCTATCAACTACCCTAGCAAGCTCAATAGTCTCTTCGTCAGGTGGACCCGGTTCAATGTGAGGAGATGCTATTGGGAGCACTTCGGCAGTAATTATCATAGCTCCACTATTTTCTAGTCCCTCAAAAGGTTCACCAGTCTCTACTTTTATACCTGCTACAACTTCTGTTTTGCCTAATTTTACCCAAGCTGATCCGCTGGCCTTTTTAATGACATCTAATTCAACTTCTAGTGGCCTTATTTCATCTAAGCTACGCCCATCCAACCGCTTGCCAGATGAAATAGATTCTCTCATCTGTCTTTTCCGTAGATTTTCTACAATTATGGTAGATTTTCTTGATATACTCATTATTCTTTCAACCCCTTTTCATCGCCAAAGTACTTTTCCATTAAAGAGGAACGTTGTATTTCATATACTTTCATACATCCGCGAATTCCTTCATCCAAACAAGTATTAAATTGTTCAGGAGTCAATTCTCCATCGAGTTGAAGAAGTGTGATTTTCTTTAAATTTGGCATAAATGCTACCGGCATATCAGCTCCTCCCTCTTTGTCTTCTGTGTCATTAATATCAATCACTATCTTGTCATCCACCTTTCCTGCGGCGCAAGCTGAAACCATATCACGCATATTTATTCCTGCATCTGCCAATGCTACAGAAGCGGCCGTAATGCCGGCACATCGTGAACCACCGTCTGCTTGCAAAACTTCAATAAAGACATCAATAGCAGCTCGAGGATAATCTTCAAGAATTAAGGCCGGTTCCAACGCCTCTCGAATAACCTTTGAAATTTCAGTTTCTCTTCTAGACGGTGCCGGACTTTTGCGAGTGTCTGTCGAAAACGGAGACATATGATATCTACATCTTACAACGCATCGATCAGACAATGCCATGTGCTTTGGGTGAACTTCCCTAGGACCGTAGACGGCTGCAATAATCTTGTTTTTCCCGAATTCTATAAGCGCAGAACCATCGGCATTCCTTATGATTCCAACATTTATCTTTATTTGCCTTAATTCATCAATTATTCTTCCATCGCTTCTCTTTCCGTTTTTGTCTATAAGGGCTCTACTTTGAACCATTTGGTTTCACCACTCCCATTTCACTATTAATATTATTCGAAATAGATTTTTCATCTGAACTTAATGTTTCATTAGCTTCGTTGCTAGTCTGAGAATCATCATCCCCTGCAATCTCTGATTCTGGTACATTCAATAGTTGCTTTATTCTCTGCGTTAGGTTTGATGTATGTGCTTCCACTTCTACAATGTGAATTGCATTTATCGCAAGTGTAACACCTTCCTTATCCTTCCCAGATACCACAATTATTCCATTTTGACCTATTGTTATCCTTGTAGAACTTGCCTGTTCGATAGTTTGAATCATTGATCCTCTTTTTCCTATAAGTCTAGGCACACGAGTTGGTGATATTTTTAACAATTCACCTGTTGGTATTTTCCCCAAGTCTTTATCTTGAATCGTTAGAATCGGATCTCGCGTCCTGTCAAAAATCGCAATTCTAGCAACAATTACATCGCCTGTTGATAACTGAAGTCCCATGTCATCATGTGCAGGCGAAAAATCTCTCCCGAATATATCTTGTGCAGGCAAATGGGCAGCGAAACTTGAGTTAATATCGACAGACCATGAGAGCGAAGAATGATCTAGTATTTTACCTATTACGATATCATTTGCCCTAGGAAAATAAATGCCCGACAACGGGATTACCTTGGCGCCCTCATTATTTGATTCGGTAATCCCAATTCGCGTAGCTACAATTGAATTTCCATTCCTAAATACATTAACCAGTGCTCGTAAATTTCCTTCGGCTACAATATCACCAGGAATAACGTATTTTCTTTTAACATCCTGCATAGAGTAATCCTCCAAAACAAGAATTCAAAAATCCTTTATCCATAATTCTCCCTTTTTGGGAAGATAGCACAGACTTATATTTTAAGTGTGACGAAAGAAAATAGAGTTGTCATTTCTCTATGACCTGGGCTGAACCCTTGGTTGCAGTTCCAATTCGGTCGAGAAATGAGCTCTTCATGCCAGCGTTGATACTTAAAATAACTTGTAATGAGCCATCAGAAAGCCACTGCTCTGATTTTATTTCCCCAATGGTTTTGAATACACTAAAGGATTGTCCTGAAAATTGAGCAGGTACGGTTACAGTTAGTTCTAATATTTCCGATTTTAGTGGTATTATTTTTCTTAAAGGATCAATGATATTCTTGAGTTGATCGTCTAATCTTTTGAACGGGTCAATTGCCACTCGTGCCTCATCAAGCACGGCATTAATCCTAGAGACCGGATGCGGCATGTGGCTTTTAGGGTCTACAAAATTCTTGTTGATATACTCAACAATCTGTCTCTTCTTCTCTTCAATCATTTTTCTTCGTTGCTCAGTATTCATATTTAGATCCCCTTTGTCCATGATTTGCTTTGCGATTTCTAATTGATCTGTTGTCTTAAAATGCTTCATTAACTTCTCAGAGGAGCATCTAGTCCCTTTATTAGCATCTAAGTATATCTCATCTGAAATCATAATATTTGAAATATCCATTTTTTTACCTAGTTTATACTCTAGTGCAGGGTCGGGCTTTACCAAGATTTCAAATTTATCATTTCCCGCACTATATCTGACGATTGTAAATTTATCGGTCATGTTAGTCCTATTATTTGAATATATTTAAGCCTACAAAGGAAAATTTTATTATTAGATTGAGTGAGAGAAAAATAAAAAAATTGGAAAAAAAGAGGAGGTTATTCGCTTACGTAAGCTCGTTCGCCGTGTTGTGTTAAGTCCAAGCCAATTTCTTCTTCTTTTGGAGTGACTCTTATGCCTCCTGGCCACACTTTATCCATCACTTTGATGATTATTGCAGTTAGACCCACTGCCCATGCCATAGCTGCAAATGCACCTACGGCATTTTCATATAATTGAGCTGGATTGCCGAATACTAGCCCATCGTCTCCCCAAGGAGTAAATCTCTTCTCGGCAAATAATCCTGTACAGAGAGCCCCTGCAAGTCCACCAATTCCGTGCACACCCCAAGTATCCAATGCATCGTCCCATTTTCTACTATTCTTGAACATAACTGCTGCGTAACATGCGACTGAAGCAATTATTCCAATAACAAGTGCCGACATCGGCGAAACAAATCCGGAAGCTGGCGTAATTGCTACTAGTCCAGCTACAGCACCGGAAGCGGCTCCAACTGTTGATGCTCTCCCTGTGTGAGCCCATGACAACAGTGCCCAAGTCACTACTGCCATTCCTGTAGCAATCTGTGTCGCAACAAAGGCGCTTGTAGCGTTTGTGGCTGCTGCAGCTGCAGAACCAGCATTGAAACCGAACCATCCAAACCACAGCAAGGCGGCTCCCAAAACAACCAACGAAATGTTGTGTGGTTCCATCGGTACTTTGCCATATCCTATTCTTCTGCCCAGCATCAAAGCTATAACAAGACCAGACCATCCAGAGGTTATGTGAATGACAGTCCCACCAGCAAAGTCTAGCGATCCCAATGCACCGGTCCATCCAAAGCCTGGATAACCTGGATTCGCTCCATAATTATCTGGGCCTGAAATCGACCATGTCCAATGAGCAGCAAAGTCATAAACGAAAGTAGCCCACAGTATGATGAAGATAATGAATGCACTGTATTTCATTCTTTCAGCGACAGATGCCACAATAAGTGCAGGAGTTATAATTGCGAACATCATCTGGAATATCATATAAGTCTGGTGCGGAATGGTGGTTCCAGTTATTCCTCCATATGCGATTGATGGAACGTCGTGAAGAACATTCTCAAGTCCTGCCCAATCTAGTGTCCCAATAAAACCATAGCCACCTGCATCTGGACCAAAAGCTAAGCTATATCCCCATAAGGTCCATTGTACAGCTATAATTCCTGTAGTCATGAGTACCATGTGAAGTGTATTTACAGCATTTTTTTGTCTTGATAGTCCAGCATAAAATATAGCCAAACCACCAGGAGTCATAATAAGTACTAGAGCAGAGGCTGTCAGCATCCACGCGTTGTCACCTGAATCAATCTCACAAGGAATCAAATCCCCTTCTGCAGTTAAATTATATTTTCCATTGGCATCAGTTGCAAAGCAGTGATATTTTGCAGCAGGATCATCAGGCTTGTAAGCCGAAGCGTTCATTAGGAAAGCTGATGTTGCAGTGATTGTTGTCAAAATTCCAACTAACATAAAGATAGTGAGGTTCTTCCTAAACATTATTCACCAATATTTTAGAGAAGTATAAAAAATATAACAATATAATATGAAATTCTAATGATTCTAATATAAATTGATTATAATTATAATTAATCATAAAATTGTTATTTTATGCAAATAACATAAACAATAGTATTAGACAATCGAGATCATATTGAGCACAGAAATACCCCAATCATCGATGGTAGAAAGTAATTCGAGAATTTGATAATCTATGTACTATTACATCAGCTCGGCATAAGAGAGACATCGAATCATATTTTGGATTATTTTCGTTTAACATCATTATTTCCAACAAATCAGGTAAATTATTCAGTCCGATGGACGTTCATGTAGACAATTTATGTAAAAGGGAATAAAAGAAGTCATGATATCTAGTTACCTGATATAGAAATGCATGGAAGCATTACT
>Ga0210002_1000187_pt1 | contig 8911 bp, 10 predicted proteins | sample InoplaM2SAM_FD_187587 | JGI IMG/M metagenome (GOLD analysis project Ga0210002, IMG submission 187587) | Arabidopsis thaliana rhizosphere microbial communities from the Joint Genome Institute, USA, that affect carbon cycling - Inoculated... | ecosystem: Host-associated > Plants > Roots >... | reverse complement strand
GTAACACGGTCACAATTCCTCCTGGAAAACTAAGTTCTAGTGATGCATCTTGTCAATCGGATGAGAGTATAACTGGTGGAGGTTATGGTTCATCATCTCCTGGTGTGAGGGCCAAGGATGTACAAATTGTCAAATTAGAAGGAGGAAAAGAAAAGTGGAGGGTCAACGCTTATAATGATGATCCAACACAAAGCGTAATGCTCCGAGCACAAGTCTATTGTGGAAAACTAATTGAATAGTAGTAGCACTAAGACTTAAAACTTGGCTGTTCATTCCTATATCAGAATCCCATTTTAGAACCGATAGTGTCGTGGGTACCGACGGCCGAACCTATTATTCTGCAAATAGTAATAACTATCTAACAGTAACAATTATTCGAAGATGATTTTAACATAATTACCTATCATACATTATTCGGGAACCGCGATTAAGTCAAGAATAGTTTCGTAGATTGACAAAATCTTTATCTACCTGGCATCACAACATTCGCTTGATTCAGAAGTTGAAAATTCTCGGTACTTTTCCTAAGAGTTTTTGTCTATTCGACGTGAGTCTAGTTTTCTTTTTGATGGTGCTTGTCCTAGTATCCGTTACAACATTTTATGCCTTTGCTTCCTTTGGCTCGGGAGGAATGATTGGTAATTCGAGTGGTGAGTTTGGCTCGGGAGGAATGATTGGTAATTCGAGTGGTGAGTTTGGCTCGGGAGGAATGATTGGTAATTTGAGTGGGTCTATTATCCCATCAACTGGAATGATTAATTCTGAACAGAATGAAAAAAAAAGCTGATGGCTAGTTCAACGCTCTCATCCAAACAGAGCTCTAATACATCACACCCTGACAACTTTTCAATTTGGGTTCTGACAGATCGCAAAGAATATCCATTGGGTCAGCCAGCCATAATTACCGTAAAAATTAACGATTCAACTTCCCCGAATTTCACTCGAAAAGTAACGTTAGAGGTAAGACCTGTAAATTCAGATATTGTAGAATACCGTTCTGCTCTTCTTATTGACGCACGTGGAGCATCTTTTGGTTTCTCTACTAGTGACCCAGGGACTTTTAACGCTACCGTTTTTACAATTGTGGACGGTTCTATGGAATCAGCAACCACCACTTTCAAATTCGTAGAATTGTACCATACCCAAACTGCTAATATGATATATCTGTCCATTGGATTTTTAGCAGCACTTTTACTTTTAATCACCATTGGAATTATGAATGTAGCAATAGACGAGATACTGCGCTTCATATTTATTTCTGGAATTGTCGGTTCCATTTTGGTTGGATTCTTAGTTACTGACAAGCAGTTTGGCATCCGTTCTCCAATTGGGATAGTGGTCAAATCTACAAACAATTCAAACGAATGGGTACTCAATATTGGCGGAGGGCCACCTATTTTCAACGGAACGTCATACGTTACAGGTCTTCAAATACCGATATACGTTTTAGTAATCGGTCTTGTGGGAGGGTATCTAAGATATCTTTACAAGACTTCTAAATTAATGACTGATAATGAACTAATTAAGGAAAGGCAAAAAATTAAAATGTTACTTACAAAAGAACATACTAGAAATATTGCCCGCCGAATCTCCTTTTATCAATCGCTCAAGGATTTGGTATTGCTTTTTCTGTCTCCGCTAATGGCCGTAGCAGTTTGGTTTCTGATATCCCAATGGAGACCAACTGAAAATTCTGTGCAATTGATTGGATTAGTATGTTTGTCAGCGAGCCTTCTTACAGTGGAGATAGTTAATACCATAATACGTTTTACAAAAGATTATCTAAAAAAACCTGAATCCGCCCCAGAATCATCTCCTGCAAATAATATAGCCAAAGATGATATAGCTCCTGATGTAGATCCCGAAGAAGATACTGATGTAGATCCCGAAGAAGAAGAACACGAGCAGAAAGAAGGCTAGATTTCTTTCAACATAGTTTAAGACTTGAAAAATGTGAATACTAATGTCTACCGGATATTTATCGCACATAGTTCAGTCGATAAGAATCCGGAGAAAACCAGGAAGGAACAGAACACGATTAAGAAAATTCAAGAAATTCGGGATACGATACAGGGTTCGGTGCTCTATGCTAAATTAAAAAAGAGCTTCGACTAAAAAAAATTTTGTTGTTCGTTTTCCACCCCTCAAGACTAAGAAGAAAGCAGAATCCTAATACATGCAAGGTTTGAATGCCGATGAACCCTAAACACCTAGAAAAATTTATAGCTTAGGACAACATTTTAAAATCAGAATCCTAATTTTGGACTAGCACCGTTATCAGCACTCATCCCGACGCATTCGAACTATTGGTAATAGATTTGGATTTTTATTTTATCTGGATCTAGTATAAAGAATGATTTCTTGTTTATTTTATTACTATCATCTGTTAAGACTTCTATTTTCATTCTCTCCATTTGATGTAATAATTCCTCAAAATTTTCTTTAGATTTTAGATTTAAGGAAAAATGATCGAGACCATGTTGTGTTGAATCGGCCTTAGCTATATCGTTACCTAGCCATGTGTTGGTCGCAATGTGATGATGATAAGAATCGGCAGCAAAGAAATTTGAGCCGGGATATGAACAGGTATGATGGAGGCCAAGCACTTCTGAATAAAAATTACTTGATTTAATTAGATCTGACACGTGCAAATGAATATGACCTATTACAGTATCAGCAGGCATGTGCCACTCTAACTGATCTTCAGCTTCTTTTAGCAACTGTTTCAGATTTAGATGATCCGTCTTCATTTCTATCTGAAATTGGCCCGTTCTTTTCCACTCCGATGGATGTCTATCTCTGTAAATCTCGACACCATTAGAATCGGGGTCACTTAAGTAGAGCGATTCTGAAACTGCATGGTCTGCTGCTCCTTCAAAATATAGTTGATTCGAGTTCTCAGTTAAATGCTTGAAAATGTTTGATAGATGTCTTCTTGACGGTAACAAGATAGCAAAATGATATACCCCTGCTTTTCGAATTGTTGATTGTTCTCTTTCAATCACTGTATTTGATGTATCTATTCTACTTAGGTGTAAAAGATAATCTTTATTGTTACTGCCAATCGGTGAAAGGAATGCACTATCGTCTGAAGTCTTTTCTATCAACTGGAATCCCAATAAATCACGATAAAAGCTCAGAGACCTTTCTACACTGTAAACATTGAGTTTTACATTAGCTACAGACATGCTAGGACAAATCTCAAACAATTTGGTAAATCCCAAGTCCGATACTAGATCTTTCTACACCTTAACATCTACATCAAACCAAGTTGCCTCATCATTCCAACCAAATCGTAGAATAGATTTTCCTCTATAATTTTCCCGTCTTTCCAGTGGGCTACTGTGCAAAAATCTACCTTAAAAGACTTGTTTGTTGGCTGTATTGTTTTTCCGTCAATGCCCATCATACTTCCTTTATGAGTACCTGTAAATTCTGCTACGGAACATGTCCAATCACCCTGTGTGAAGAAGATTTTGTATGGATTGTTCCCTACATGATTATCAGGGAATGCTTTGAAAAAATATTCTCCTTCCTTTTTATGTGCTTCTATTCCCATAGTAGGTGGCTGACCCGGCCAACGCACTATTACATCATCTGCATGACGTTTGCTAAAAGTATCCCAGTCCTGCGAATTCCAAGCGTCGTCTAAAGTCTTCATCAAGTTGATATTTTCTTCAACACTCATGAACATACTATCAAACCAAAAATAGAAAAGTCTTTCCTGAATTGACTTTGGTTTTCATGCGTTTTCCTCATTAAATAAGTCATTAATATCTAGAAAAAAGCTAAATACCAACACGTAGAACTCTAAATACACACAAAGTTCGAATCCCGATGAAGAACCCTAAAACGGTTCAAAAACTTTATAGCTTAGTAATCCATTGTAGATTAAGAATCCTAATTTAGAACCGATAGCGTCGTGGGTACCGACGGGTCCGTTAACCCAGGTTCATTTTTTCAAAAAGAATTTGATGAGTGAGGAGGAACAAAAAAGTAATTGCTATGCTATCTACATCTATTAATATCTCAAATAAATTGCCAAACATCACGATTGGGTGGTTTAGGGCAAGATTTTTCAACACTCTAATATATCGATTAACCACCATCTCGTATTACTAGTTCTGGTAATGACCCAAACATAGTGTGATGAAATAGACGCTGTATTCTTTCCATTCAAATAATATTTTTTCTATTAAATGGTCATAATCAATTAACGTAGTCGTAGAATTGGAGTAATATATTGATTAGCCTAGATTGAAAAGAGTTTCTTCTATTCTAGCTACGATCGACTTTAGTATCTTGTGTGTCAGGCGTAGTAGTTTCCACTGTCTTATCTTGTGTGTCAGGCGTAGGAGTTTCCACTGTCTTATCTTGTGTGTCAGGCGTAGGAGTTTCCTCTGTCTTATCTTGTGTGTCAGGCGTAGGAGTTTCCTCTTTCTTATCTTCCTCAAATTTAGATTTAGCAAATCTTATGATTACGTCTATGGCTTCTTGTGTGACCAATCCTATACCAATACTAAGTACGCCAATGACGTAAATGGAATTTTGTCCACTTACACCTATAATGTTTAACATGAAGTAGATTGCTATCGCAAGCACAGGTGCTAAAAATAATAGCGCTATTTCTCCTAATGATATATAAAAAGAATTTAATTTTTTATCTCTATCACTCTTTTTACCTGTGAAATTATTTTCATTTTTTAATGATGACTCGGAATCGTTACGTAAAATGGGAATGGACTTACTGTAGAGATATCTCAGATAACCACCAATTATTCCGAATATTACAACATAGACTGGAATTTGGATTACATACTTGCTTTGCTCGTTTTGGGCTTGATAAGAGTAATCTAGGTTATTTCCTCCAATGGTTATGACCCATTCCCCATTAAATCTCTTTGTCAATCCTACTGGTGAATTTGTGCCAATCGGATCTTCTAAGAATGCAAAACTTGCTATAACAGAGAATATTATAGCAGAAATGAAAATGAACCTTAAGACTTCGGTTCTGTTCTCAAACTTATTACCCAACCCAGTTACAATCATCAAACCTGCGAATGATGCAATAGCGACAATCAATATTTGCGCAGATAATGTTTGATAAATGGCTACTGACTTAAAGACGGTCGAGCTTTTCAAGATATTGTTTCCAAAAACATCGGTCGAAACTAAGGATACGTTGATCCCATAGCTTCCAGTCTCATCTGTTTGAGTCTGGAAAACTGGGTCATAAGGGTTTGCGACAAAAGGTGTTTGTGATACGATCAATTCCTTCGATGAAGCACTCGTTGATCCCATTTTTAGGAATATCAAATTTACCTCATGAGTAGTGAAACAACCGTTTTTATCCTTAATATCTACGTAAGTGGAGATAATTTGACCCGGCTGATATTGAATTTTATCAGTAAAAACTTTCAGGCTAGAAGGCACACCGGGAGTATAAGGGGGATCACAACGCCGTTGATCATAGATATCTAAAGATGAGCGAGGGGATTGTAGTTCGGGTTGTCCGTTGTCAGATTGGTCGTCAGGTTGTGTAGCCTGGACTGTAGAAGTATCTGCGTTATTATCTCCAGTAGCATTTGTCATATTGCTGGCTTCGATAGTAGTGTTTGATGAAGCTGAATACATGCAACTAAAAATAATTGATGAAACGAACAGGATAGAAATTACTATGGTCAACTTAATTGACATTATGCATATCCCCCAATTAGTCCAGGTAAGTTTGCCGAGTTATTCAGCTTATCGTTCAACCGACCACATTCTAAAGAGTTCAAGTCTTTTCTACAAAAATACTTTAGATTATTTTTAAACGATGCTTACTCTTTAGTTACTGATCAGTCGTTAAGTATAATATGACAAAGCATGAACTAGCTCTTATTTCCATATCAAAATGGAATAACGAGCTTATCAAGGCGTGATTATGTAGGTTAGCGGATTTGTTGAACTGCTGTCTCTAGTAGAACCAATAAACCTAGACTGACTAGCTCATTGACAAGAACTCAAAGATTAAAAATTTACCAATATACTAAGAATCCATTTTTAGAACCGATATAGTCACGGGTACCGACGGTTCCAGACCTGTAGAATTGATTCTGCCAAAAGTAAGGCATTTTTAAAATAATCTCATTTAAGTGCGTTAGAGTGCTATTGGTTTGCAATGTATAAACCAATAATACTGTTGCTAGCACTTGCTGTTGCGATATCTTTAGTTTCATTTTCAATGGCACAAATAAATTTGGCAATCGCACAGGAGAAGGCGCCATCAGAAGGTTTTAGCGCAATCCTTTCAGGAGGAGAAGAAGTTCCTCCAGCAGATACTGCTGCTACTGGGGTAGCATCATTTATTGTGGAAGGAGGAGAATCAATTAAATATGATGTAAACGTTACTGGCATGGATAAGGTTACTGCAGCACATATTCACAATGCAGCCAAAGGTAAGAATGGAGAAGTCGTAGTTACGCTGTTTAAGGCTGATAGTCCGACTGGCCAAATATCAGGAAATTTGGCCAATGGATCTATCACAGCTTCTAACCTGGAAGGGGAGATGAAGGGAAACCCTTTCCCCGACATGATCAGGGCCCTGGAACTTGGTGAAGCTTACGTGAATGTTCACACCGAGAAAAATCCTAATGGAGAAATACGAGGACAGATTAGTGTTGTAGAATAGATGAATCATACACCCGCATTTTTTATTTGTTATTGGTTTTTTCAACCTTCCACTCCAAATTCCGTAATTAGACCACCTTCATTCAACCCAACATGTACACTATTTCAGAAGCCAGATATAATCTGGATCATTGCCAATAATGTCCTTGTGGAAACCGATACTATTATTTAGGAAAGACAATGATTTGCTTTGTGTATTGTTGAATAATATTACTCCATGGAAAACCCAACGATCATCAACGAGTCTTCCTATTGAAGAAGATATCCAAGTAATACTTTGTCCATCTGGAGTTTCAAATGTCCCATTACCTGTACTCTGAATTAATTTATCCGATAAATGAGTGCTTCTGTAAGTCTGATTGTTAGTAACATTTCCTACGCCCTTTAAGAAACCTTGGTCAGAGGCACGATCCTCTGTCACTGGGTAAGGGGTTAATGATATATTTTTTGAACCTAAGGACATTGTTTTATTAGCGCTATAAATCGCATCGGCTACGTCCAAAGGCGGAGAAACATGTTCGGTAACGCTTGGCTGAGGACTTTGTGCAAACAAATCTATGGCAAAATAGGGCAAAACTGCCAAACTGGAAAATAACAAGGATAGAGGTAATGATAACTTTGTTATACTATTCAATTCGAGGTTCTATGAAATATGGTAATTTAAATAGATTTAGAAAGCATAATTCGTAATAACGAATTTGTTATCAACTAATTCAAATAGTACACTCTTACATTTCATGTAGAAATGACGCAGGATAATAAGAATCCAACTATAGTTCACTTTGAAATTCCTGCAGATGATGTAGAACGTGCGAAAAAATTTTACTCAACTTTGTTTGGCTGGAAAATAGAAAAGGCTGAAGTAAAGGTAGATGCAGATACGATGGATTATTGGATGATATCTACCTCGGGGGATACCAATAAAAAATCTTCTTTAAGTGGAGGTTTGATGAAAAGAAAGGATCCTCAACAACCTAACTTGAATTACATTTGGGTACCTTCAATTGATGAATACTCAAATAAGGTTAAGGATTTAGGAGGTAAAGTTGTGATGCCAAAAACTAAAGTCGAGGGTTATGGCTCCTTTGCGGTATGTACTGACACAGAGAACAATTCATTTGCCTTATGGGAAATCGCACAGCAGAAATGACAGGTATTAATATTATCAAAAATAAGTAAAATCACGATTCCTAGTTTCTATCTCTTCGATAGAAAACATTATGGGAGTATGTTATACTTGGGAGTTATTGATTAATAAATTATGGGTAACAACTATCTTTCCTTCTGATTGGGTTCGAATTGTTAACAACGCGATTCCCGACGGGCGAGCCTATGAAGAAAAACCTTAAAGCTCTGTAGTGTCAATGATAAGCGGATTTTGAGCGAGCGCCTTGCAATTGTCTAAAGCTAACAATAAATACTTTAAAGTAATAAGCAATAGGCATGGGTAAATACGTGCTACTTCTAAATTGGACAGACCAGGGTATAAAAAATGTTAAAGACACAATTAAGCGGGCCGAATCTTTTAAATCGTATCTTGAGAAGAGAGGTGGGAAGCTAACTGATTTATTATATACTTTTGGACATTACGATCTTGTGGCAACTGCAGAATTACCCAGTGATGAAATAGCTATGTCAGTTTCCTTAGGTACCGGCGCGTTAGGAAATGTGCGAGTTACAACTCTTAAAGCATTTGGTCTGGATGAAACGAAAAGAATAGTCGACGAACTGAAATAATCATAATTAGTTCAGAATCATACGCATCCAACTTGGATCCGAGTTGTTAACAATGCAACTCCCGACGGTTACAAACCTGGCTTGACTTGAATTTAATTCTGAAAATCTAATACTCAATAAAGTAACTATCATAATCTGCCATAAGTGGGTTAGTAATAGAACCCATGCGCATGCGGGGTAAGAAGTCAAAGAACAGCTATGCAAAAGAATTATCACTTGATAAAGAACAAACTTCGTATAACGACCTATTTTATGCTTTGAGATTGGCTCTAAATGACTTCAACATAGAATAACCTTAAAATTAGACTTATTTTAATGGTCGCCAAGAAGGAACGTTACTTCTCTTTTTGTATGTTTTTGGATTGTTATCCTCCCATCCTGTGGCTCCTCGAGCAAAATCTTTTTCCCTTTCAGTTTCGGAATTATGACTAGAGGAAGCATTAAGTTCGTGTGACACAATTTCTTGTTCTTCTTGTCCAGCATCGTGAACGGCCGGACCGAT
>Ga0210002_1000180_pt1 | contig 9233 bp, 8 predicted proteins | sample InoplaM2SAM_FD_187587 | JGI IMG/M metagenome (GOLD analysis project Ga0210002, IMG submission 187587) | Arabidopsis thaliana rhizosphere microbial communities from the Joint Genome Institute, USA, that affect carbon cycling - Inoculated... | ecosystem: Host-associated > Plants > Roots >... | reverse complement strand
AAGAGCAAGCAACCGTGGCAGCTGCGCAGGATGAAGAAGCAGCGCAGGCACCCGTCACTGTTACCGACGCACCACCGATCGCACCGGAAGAGCCATCAGCCCCATCTGAGGCGACGACGGAAGCCGACGAGATTGAAAATTTTGCCGCGCGCCGCAAGCGACTTCAGGCGCGACGCAAGAAAGAGCGGCGCTCGTCGCGATGGACTGCCCTTATTCTTGTCCTTTTCGCCTTCAATGTTGCGCTGGTTGGCGCCCGCAGCGAAGTTGTGAGGTTCTTTCCGCAGACTGCCTCGTTGTTCGCGGCGGTCGGCCTGCCGGTCAACCTGCGTCATCTGAAATTCGAGAATATGCGCATTTCGAAAGAAACGCAGGAAGGACTGTCGGCTCTGGTCATTGAAGGCAGCATTGTCAGCGTCGCCAGCAAGGCCACTGAGGTGCCACGCCTGCGCTTCGCTGCGCGCGACGCATCCGGACAGGAAATCTACACGTGGAACGCTCTGCCAAGCCGCAGCATTCTCGGGCCTGGAGAAAAACTTGATTTCCGCAGCCGGTTTGTCTCGCCGCCGCCAAACGCAACCGATGTGATGGTGCGCTTCTTCACGCCGCAGGATTCGGCGACTGCGGCGAAGTAACGCCAGTCGCACATCGCCGCGCGATCTGTGATCAGAAATCTTTTAGCAATCGCTCGATGTAGTCGAGCTCGAGCTGCGGGCGGAAACTCTCACCGAACCGCTTGCGCAACTCTTCCAGAATGCGTCGAGCCCGTTGCGCATCAATTTCACCCGGGACCTTGACGGTGAAGTCGTCGCTGTAATCGCCGCGCCGCATCGGCCTCCCGAGGGGATCCGTCTCCTGCTGAGCTCGCGATTGCCCGCGGCCCGGCCGTCCGTTTGGACCCGGGCCCATGCCTTGCTGCTGCATCGATTGCGCAAGACCCTTGGCGCCCTTTCGCATGGCCTCGAGGGCACGGCCCTGGCTGCCGACGGCGCCATCGGCGTCACCCTCACCGAGCTGACCTTCTGCCTCGCCCATGGCCTCACCAGCGTCGCCGAGTTCGCCCATCTCGCCGCCCTGCTGTCCCGGTTGGCCCTTTTGGCCTTGCTGGCCGAGCCCGCGCTGGCGCAGTTGCTCCAGAAGCTTGTTGAGGCGGTCACGCAACCCTTGCTGATCCTGGCGCAGGTCGCCCATCTGGTTCTGGCCCTGCTGACCGCGCTGGCGGTCGCGGCGATTTTCCTGACCCTGCTTGAAGGTCTTGTCGCGCAGCTGCTGCTGCTTGCGGATCATGTCGCCAAGCTCGTCGAGGGCCGACATCATGTCGTCATCGTCGCCGTCGTCGCCCTGGGCGCCGGGCCGCGCCATCTGCAGGTTCTCGAGCATCGACTGCAGCTGCTCGAGCAGCTGGCGCGCAGCATCCTTGTTGCCCGAGCGCGCCAGATTCTCCAGCCGGTCCAGCATGCTCTTGAGGTCCTGCTGGCTCAGCATGCGCGTATTGTTGCGATCGAGTGGACGCGTTAACTGCTGCGGATTCTTGCGCATTTCCTCGGCAAGCGCCTGCAGGAACTTGTCCATGGCGGCGCGCAGCTGATCCATCAGCTTTTTGATTTCCTCATCGCTCGCGCCGCGCTCGAGCGCCTGCCGCAAGGCCTCCTGCGCCTGGCGCAGCGCCTGCTCGGCCTGTGACACGTTCCCGTCTTCGAGCTGGATCGCCATGTCCCACAGGCGCGCGACGACATCGCGCAGCGCATCGTCGCTCTTTGCATGATCGAGGTCGTGATAGATCGAACGCAGGCCAAGATAGACGCCTGCCTCCGGCGTAAAGCGCTCCGGAGCGATGGTGAGCGCATCGAGCGAGGTGAGCACGGTCGGCTTGCTCTCGGCGTCCAGCGCGAGGTTTCGGCGCTGCTCGATCAGCGCCCTTGCCAACGGCTTGACAAAGATGCGTTGCGGCAACTGCAGCTCGCGCGGCTCGCTGCGGCCTTCGTTGCCGGCCTCATCGCGAGCGATCAGCGTCAGAAGCACGTCGCTGCCAGCCCATGGATGCTCGGTTAGATCATGCGTCGTCTGCGCGGCGCCCGCGCGTGTCCGCTGTTGCGGCAAGACGAGCGCATAGTCGGGCGCGCTGAATAACGGGCGCGGCGGCTTGTCGGACGTCTGTTCTTCCTTGCGCGTGAAGGTGGCTTTCGCTTCGATCACGCCGTAGTCGTCCTCCACGCGATAGTCGAGCCGCAACGCACCACGGGCCTGTCGCTCCGGATCCCGGATCAGATCGATCGTCGGCGCGCGATCGGGAATGGCCGTAAAATTCCACACAAGATCGCTGCCGAGAACGCCATGCACCGCGGCCGAGCCGTCGCCTTTGATCACAAGCCTGCGCTCTTCGGTCCCGGCAGGCAAAGGTGCGCGTGCCTCGGCGGGCGCATCTTCGATTCCGCCTTTGCGGATAATCTCGAAATGCACTTTGCCGGTCGCTCGGATCACAAGCTGACTGCCGGATGGCACCGCGACCGGCGCCGCGTTCTGCGCCGTTTCACCCGGACGGAGGCCAGGCAGCATCACCGGCGGCCGACCGGTGTAGGCCGGAGGCGTGATCCACGCATCGATCCGGAAATTTGCCGGTGCGACGACGCCGTGCCAGTCGAAGGCGGCGGCGACCCGCTTGAATCGCTCGCCGCTTGCAGCGAAGAACGTCGCCAACACCAAAATGGACACGAGCGCGCGCAACGCCATCGGATCGCGCAACGACAGCCGCGGCACCGGCCAGCCGGCTTTGATCTTGCGCGCGGACAGCAGCGCGCGCTCGACATGCGCCTGCCACAAAGCCTGCGTCACGGGATCGGTGCCGTTTGCTGCAATGTGATCGGAAACGGCAGTCGCCGGCCGGTGTATTTCGCCGCTGCGGCGATCGAGACGCCTCAGCCCGTCGTTGACGCTCGGCAGCCGCAGGATCGCCAGCGGCACCGCCGCCGCGATCAACAGCAGGCCGAAAATGATCAGGCCGATTGCACGCGCGAGCGGCGGCAACATCAGCCAAAGGCCGGCCCAGGAGAATGCCAGGAAAAGTCCGAGGACAATCGCAACGGAGGCGAGCGCCGGCCAAAGCCGTTCCCACAGCAGGCTGCCGCGCGCCCGACGCAGTGCACGCGCAAGCAGAAGCCGCGTCGGCTGTCGATCGTGTGGCTTCTCGTTAATCTCGTCCAAAAGCCGCTCCGCCGCTGTGGCTCAGGAGAATCTCTACTACCGTCCAGAGTAACATGCGCCGAACCGGGGGACCACGCGCCTATTTATGCGCTCAAAGCCAATCCGGCATGCGATCGAGCGCAATTAATTGGTCAACTTCAAGGCGCGGCCGCACGACCGCCCATTTTGCGCCGTTGACCAGCACTTCCGGCACCAAAGCGCGCGTATTGTAGGTACCGGCCTGCACCGCGCCGTAAGCGCCCGCCGACATCACCGCCAACAGGGCGCCGCTTGCCGGTTCCACCATGTCGCGGTTAACGGCGAGAAAATCGCCGCTTTCACACACGGGCCCGACAACATCGGCACGCACCCGCTTTGCCGAGCCCGCAGGCTTCGCAACCGGCCAGACCTCATGATGCGCGTCATATAACGTGGGACGGATGAGATCGTTCATCGCCGCGTCGACGACAACAAAATTCTTGGCTTCGCCATGCTTCACGAACAGCACGCGCGTCACCAATATTCCGGCGTTGCCGACGAGCAGGCGGCCAGGCTCGAAAATAAGCCGGCAATCGAGATCGCGCGTCGCGCGCTTGACCACCTTGGCATAGTCGTCGGGATGCGGTGGCGGCTCATTATCATCGCGGTACGGGATCCCGAGGCCGCCACCGAGATCGATATGCGAAATGGTGTGACCGTCGGCGCGCAACATGCCCACGAACTCGGCGAGCAGCGCGAAGGCGCTGTCGAACGGATCGAGGTTGGTGATCTGGCTGCCGATGTGCATATCGACGCCGGCGACCTTGAGGCCCTTGAGCTTCGCAGCGCGGGCATAGATTTCGCGCGCGCGGCTGATCGGGATGCCGAACTTGTTTTCGGCCTTTCCGGTCGCGATCTTGTGATGCGTCTTCGCATCGATGTCGGGATTGACGCGTACCGAGATGTTGGCGGTGCGCCCTTTCGACGCCGAGATCGATGACAGAAGCTCGAGCTCGGCCTCGGATTCAATGTTCACGCAGAGAATGCCTTCTTCGACTGCGAGCGCGAGCTCGGCCGCGGTCTTTCCGATACCGGAGAACATGATCTTGTCAGCGGGAATTCCCGCAAGTCGCGCGCGCTTGAGCTCACCGCCCGATACGACGTCGGCACCCGCGCCGAGCCTGGCGAGCGTCCGCACCACGGCCTGATTGGAATTCGCCTTCATGGCATAACAAACAAGCGCAGGTACGTCGGCGAAAGCGCCCGCAAAGATTTGGTAGTGGCGCGCCAGCGTTGCGGTCGAATAGCAATAGAACGGAGTTCCGACCGCGCTTGCGAGCGCGTCCAGATTCACCTGCTCGGCGTGCAGGACGCCGTCGCGGTAAGCGAAGTGGTGCATCGCGCGCTCAGTTGAGTAAAACGTCGAGAGGAATTCGTTTGTCTCGCATGCCGGGTGCAATTGGTCTTCCATCGGGACCAATCGGGCCCCTGTTCACCTGTGCACCTGCCGGTGGCTCCTGACCTCCCGGCACAGCCTGTTCGCCCGTGACCGACGCGCTCGGCGGCGGATCGAGCGGTCCTTTGCGCCCGCACGCAGCCAAAGCAAACGAAGTCGCCAGTGCGCCAATCAGGGCGAGGCGGAGAAATGGACGGCGATCACGGCTCAAGACAGGCGCTCCTTGCATGGAGGAACGATAGCAAAACAAACAAACAAGGCGAAGTCAGGATTTTTCCTTTTCCAGCTTGCGCAGCCATTTCTTCGCCTGAGACCTGACATTTTTCGGCGCGGTGCCGCCAAAGCTGGTTCGGCTTTTCACGGAGCGATCGACGGAGAGAACGGTGAACACGTCCTCGCCAATTCGCGGCTCGATCTCCCGCATGGCGGCAACAGGCAGCCGGTGCAAAGGCAAATTCGCCTCGGCGGCCTTGGCGACGATCCGGCCGGTCAGGTGATGCGCCTCGCGGAACGGAATCTTCAAGGTCCGCACCAACCAGTCGGCGAGATCGGTCGCAGTTGCATAGCCCTCGCCTGCCGCCTTTTTCATGCGGGAGGCATCGGGCACGAGATCTGCGACCATGCCAGTCATTGCCGCGATCGATAGCACCAAGGCAGCGAGCGCATCCATGGCGCCTTCTTTGTCTTCCTGCATATCCTTCGCATAGGCGAGCGGTAGCCCCTTCATCACAATCAGCAAGGCGCTGAGCGCACCGATTACGCGTCCGGCCTTGGCCCGTACCAGTTCGGCGGCGTCCGGATTGCGCTTCTGCGGCATAATTGAGGAGCCGGTCGTGAATTTGTCCGACAGCTTGACCAGCGCCGTGAGCGGCGAGGTCCAGATGACAATTTCTTCCGCAAGCCGCGACAAATGCACGGCCGCGATCGAAGCCGCTGCCAGCGTCTCCATCGCAAAGTCGCGCGCGGAGACCGCATCGAGGGAGTTCGCCATCGGCCGGTCGAAGCCGAGTGCCTTGGCGGTCATGTCACGATCGAGAGGAAACGACGTGCCCGCAAGTGCGGCGGCGCCGAGCGGAGATTCATTCAGCCTTTTGCGCGCATCGGCAAACCGGCCGCGATCGCGCGCAGCCATCTCGACATAGGCGAGCAGGTGATGGCCGAACGTTACCGGCTGCGCCGTCTGCATATGAGTCAGTCCGGGCATGACGGTGCCCGCGTGATCGTGCGCTTTTTCGGCGAGCGTGCGCTGATAGAGCGCGAGCGCAGCATCGATCGCGTCGATCGTGTCGCGCATCCAGAGCCGGAAATCGGTCGCAACCTGATCGTTGCGCGAGCGCGCCGTATGCAGCCGTCCCGCCGCCTCGCCGACCAATTCAGACAGGCGGCCTTCCACGTTCATATGGATGTCTTCGAGCGCGCGCTTGAAGGAAAACTTGCCCGCCTCGATCTCTGACAGAATCGTGTCTAGACCGTGAGCGATCTTTTTCGCATCGTCGGCCGCAATGATGCCTTGCTTGGCCAGCATGTCGGCATGGGCCTTGGACGCGGCGATGTCCTGGCGGTACAGATGCCGGTCGAAGTCGATAGAGGCGTTTATTTCCTCCATGATGGCGCCGGGGCCAGACGAGAACCGCCCACCCCACATTTTGTTGCTCATGGCATATCTACCAAGCCGCTCATGACCGAAACCCAATCTCGCTTCGCCAAAAAGCGCCTCGCCATGGTTCTGGCGGGTGGAATCGCCGGCGTCGTCGTTGGGCTGGCGGGGGTATACGGGGTTTCGACCCTGACACGCAATGTGGGCGGCGACGCGGCCTGCCGCCCGGCTGTCGAACTGGCCACGAAAATAGCGCCTTTTGCGCATGGCGAGGTGGCGGCCGTTAACGTTGCCAAGAGTCCGTTAAGGGTGCCCGATCTTTCTTTTCAGGATGCCACCGGCAAGCCGCTCACGCTCGAACACTGGCGTGGTCGGACGGTCCTGCTCAACCTGTGGGCCACCTGGTGCGTGCCTTGCCGCAAGGAGATGCCCGCCCTCGATGCCCTGCAGCAGCGCCTCGGCGGCCCGGCATTTGAGGTCGTGACGGTCAATATCGACACGCGCGATCCTGACAAGCCGAAGGCCTGGCTCAAGGAGGTCGGAGTCGAGAAACTCGCCTATTTCGCCGACCCGAGCGCACGCGCATTTCAAGACCTCAAGGCAATCGGGCGCGCCTTTGGAATGCCGACCACTTTGCTGATCGATCCCAAGGGATGCGAGATCGCGACCATCGCCGGCCCTGCCGAGTGGGCGAGCGACGACGCCATCAAGCTGATCAATGCGGCGCTCGAACGATAGCGTGATTACGCGCTGATGTTCAGATTGCGGCCGACGCCTTCGGCGACGTTTGCGAGGCTCTGCAGGTTCTTCTGGGCGGCATCGAGCACCTGGACGATCGCGGATGCATTATCGGCGTTCATGCGCAGCATCTTGGCCGCAACAGCCATCTGCACATCGGCCATTTGAGAGCCAACCAAGGCGGTGGCGATTGATACTGGATCCATCCCGGTACCGTTTCTACGGCAGGTTTATCAACGAAATGTAAATGCGACAGGCGAGGCCTTGACACTTTTGCCGGCGGTTCTATACTTAACCAAATGGTTTACTATTCAAGACCGAACCTCGATCGAACTTTCGCCGCGCTCGCCGATCCGACGCGGCGCGCTTTGCTCGCCCGTCTGAGCGAAAAGGAAAACGTTTCGGTCAGCGAACTGGCGAAACCGTTTTCCATGTCGCTTCCGGCGATCATGAAGCACCTCGACGTGCTGTCAGATGCAGGACTCCTCGGACGCGAGAAGAACGGCCGTATCGTCAGCTGCCGCCTGCGCGCGGAACCGATGCGCGACGCCAATGATTGGCTTAACCGCTACCAGAAATTCTGGACCGAGCGGTTCGATCGCCTTGCTGCTTTCCTGGAGGAAGACAAATGGCCACCGTCACAACCAAACCCAGCCTCACCATCAAGCGCCGGTTCAACGCGCCGCCGGCGAAAGTCTTCGCGGCATGGACCGACCCGGAAAAGCTGAAGCACTGGATGGGCGGTCGCGAAATCGGTCAGGTTACCGCCCAGGCTGACGCACGTGTCGGCGGCCGGTTCCACATCATGATGCTGAAGTCCGGCGACGGCGAACAACACGACGTCAGCGGCGTTTATCGTGAGGTGATCCCGAACGAGAAACTGGTGTTCACCTGGGCGTGGAAGAGTACGCCTGAACGTGAATCGATCGTGACGATCACGTTCAAGGCCGATAACGGCGGCACACTGATGACCTTCGTCCACGAGCAATTCTTCGACGAAGACGCGCGCGATCGCCACCAGTACGGCTGGAACACTTCGTTCGAGAAGCTGGAAAAGTATCTCGCTGCTTAGTGACAGGAGTAGACGATGCCACACCAATGGTCACACGGACATTTCTACTGGAACGAGCTGATGACGCGGAATGCCGAGCGCGACAAGAAATTCTACGGCACGACGGTTGGCTGGACCTTCGAGGCGATGCCGATGCCTGACGGCACCTATTGGGTCGCCAAGATGGGCGACCAATATGTCGGCGGCCTGTTTCCGCTCACCAGTCCCCAGTTCGACGGCGTTCCTGAAAGCTGGATGTCTTACCTCGCGGTCGACGATGTCGACGCGCGGGTGAAAAAGGCACAGGCCGCAGGCGCAACATTGATGCGGCCGATCTTCGACATACCCAATGTCGGCCGCATCGCCATCCTCAGGGAGCCGGGGGGCGCCGGAATCGGCTGGATGACACCGCCGAAAATGTAGCGGGAGCAGAATATGCAGCACAAGATCGTATCGCAGGACGAATGGCGCAAAGCACGCAAGGCGCTGCTCGCGAAGGAAAAGGAATTCACCAAGGCGCGCGACGCCTTGAGCATCACGCGCCGTGAACTTCCGTGGACGCGAGTTGAGAAGAACTACGTCTTTGACGGCCCAAATGGAAAAGAAACGCTCTCAGACCTGTTCGCCGGCAAGAGCCAGCTGATGGTCTATCACTTCATGCTCGGGCCGGGCTGGGTGCAAGGCTGCCCGAGCTGCTCGTTCCTGGCCGATCATTTCGACGGCGCCGTGATCCATCTTGCGCAGCGCGACGTATCGCTGGTCGTTGTCTCGCGCGCGCCGCTTACCGAGATCGAAGCCTACAAGAAGCGCATGGGCTGGAAATTCAAATGGGTGTCGTCGTTCGGCAACGACTTCAACCCCGATTTCCACGTTTCATTCACCAAAGACGAAATGGCCCGAGATGCCGAGTACAACTATAGAGTCGACAAAATCCCCAGTGAGGAATTGCCTGGCCTGAGCGCTTTTATCCGGGACGAGAACGACAAAGTTTTCCACACTTATTCGTCCTACGCGCGCGGGCTCGACACGCTCGTGGGTACGTACAACTTCCTCGACATGGCGCCGAAGGGCCGCGACGAGGACGCTCTGCCCTGGACGATGGCCTGGGTGCGTCGGCACGACGAATACGAAGACAAGTCGAAAGGCGTCAGGTGCTGCGCGTCGTAGTCAGCGCGTCGGAACCGGCTTCTCGCCGCGGTAGTCGTAGAAACCACGTTGCGTCTTGCGGCCGAGCC
>Ga0210002_1000178_pt1 | contig 9240 bp, 3 predicted proteins | sample InoplaM2SAM_FD_187587 | JGI IMG/M metagenome (GOLD analysis project Ga0210002, IMG submission 187587) | Arabidopsis thaliana rhizosphere microbial communities from the Joint Genome Institute, USA, that affect carbon cycling - Inoculated... | ecosystem: Host-associated > Plants > Roots >... | reverse complement strand
TATTGGAGTAGTTCCCCCACCCTTAACCAACCCTTCTTTCAAGCCATGTTATTTTGTGAGAGCATGTGAGGCCTATTTTCAGGATTGAGCTTGGTAGAACGTGTTAGGTTTGAGCCGACAAGAGTAGTATCTCATGTAGTTCCAATCCGCGTTTTCGGACTTGGTAGGACTAGGTGGGAACTTATTTGGGGATTGAGATTGAGTGTGAAAAGAAAAAGAAAGAAAAAAAAATGGGTTAGAGTCTTTAGGAGAAGGAAGCTGAAAATCATATTGTGGTCTAGTGAATGTTTGGGAAGCATAGAATTGTTAAGATATGCTCTAAAAAAAATAGATGGCAACAAAAACAGAAAAAGAAAAAAAAAGATAAGAGCCATAAGAGTTTAAGAAAAACCCAATTCACTAGACTAGACTCATAGAGTTTAAGAAAAGCTTCTCCTTAAGAACAAGAGCCAAAGAAAAGAAAAGGAAACATTGATCCAAGAAAAAATCGAAATATGCCTTTAGTGCAAAAGGGTAGACTTAGGATCATCATTGGGTTTAGAGATAGGACCATCTACTTGTTATTCACGGTTTATGTCATTGGGTAGATGGGGTGCTATTCTTGTATGCATAGGTTGGCACTTACCTTTAGCATTCTTCTAAAGCTCAGTCCTTTTTCATTGAGAGTCCCCTGCTATTAAAATCTGAACCACTAAAAAGGGACCATCTTTGTCTCATAACCTGTCATTAGCCAAATGAGTTCACTAGCGATGCATATCTTGATTCATGTTTTTGAACTTAATGAATGTTAAAGGGATTGGTTGATCTTGACGCATTGTGCATTTGAGTGTAGGTTTGGATCATAACAGAGCATGGCTAAAGTTTTTAAGTAGAAGTCGATCACCTCGCATCTTAGAACTGTTAGCTGGTACATTGATCTTAATTGTCATATCTCATGCTTTGGTTCTGAATCCCCAACTTCAAACCTCTCCTTCTGCTTATGTCTTCTTGTTTGCTTGAGGGCAAGCAAAGACTAAGTTTGGGGGAGTTGATATGTCTATAATTTGCATGATTTAGGCATTCATTCTTCACCACTTTGTCATTGTTTCATCCACATTTCATCTCATTAGGAGTCGTTTTAGTGTGTTTTACATACTTAGGACGATTTTGCATTAGGATTGCATGTGCATGGCATATTTGGTTGTTTTCAGGTACTTTGGATGCTTTTGGAGTTCAAACAGAGGAAAAACAGAACATGAAGTCAGAATGCCCAATGACGCCTTCAGCAAAAGTACTCTATCGCAGCCTCGGAGCCCTGCCAGGGCAAATCACTCTATCGCAACCCCGGAGAAGCAAACAGCTCAGTTTCACTCAATCGCGAAGCCGGAGGAATCACCCCATCAGAACCACTCGATCACCACTCTATCACCAGGAAGCCTATCTGCTCATTCTGCACTCAACCAGACAAGCTGAGAACAAAGAAGAGAAGAGAAGCCGAAGAAACCACTCGATCACACCCTCATGACATCCACTCGATCGCACTCGATCACAAGGTCGCTGGACCATTCAATCTCGACTTCACTGCATTTCACTCGATCGCAAGACGGAGCCCCTGAAGCCCAGTTTGATCAATGACATACTCGATCACTAGGAAGCTCATTTCAGCCCGTCAGATTCCAATGACACATTCGGTCGCAGGATCATGACGTGAAGATTCGCTATATATTTAGTTTCCTTATTTGTTTCATTTTTTCGCTTATATAAACTACCTCTTAGGGTTTTCCTAGGGCGTCGGCTAGCATCCGCTATTATCCCTTTTTATTTCGCTTTTACATTTTCGCAACTTTGATAGCCGCAGTGTTTCTCCTGCGACTTTGTAGTTTCGTTTTCAAGTATTTGATATTCAGTTTTCGTTTAAGTCTTTCGTCATTTCTGTTATCATGTTTTCAATTGTTGCTTTGTTATTGTCTTTGATTATGTCTGAGTAGTGAACTGTATTTCTGAGGATGGGATAGAATAGTTGTGGTTTACTTGGTCGTTTTAGGTGGTTGAGTTTAGAATACTAGAATCCCTTCTGGATTAGTTGCGCTTATTGCTTATTTCACTGGCTAATGTGGAGTATGAGTCCAGACGTCCAGCGCTCAGAAGGCGTTTAATGGGCGTTGGATCCTATTAATTCCAGAGATATCTGACTCTACCCCAAGGGATTGGCTGTAGAGAGGGTATTGACTTTAACATGTTGATTCGATAATGCCTGCTTAGTTAGAGATCGCTAAAGGGATTTAGGTCAGTGTCTAGCTTTGCTTGAGGATTTCTATCACGGGAGTGAATTAATCTGTTGTTGAACTTGTTGTCTAGGGATAGCTTCTGTGAAGTTTTGTCAACCGCCTGAATAGATTAAGTAGACCACACTATTCGATTACCCCATCCTTAGGAATCGTTTATCCATTTGATTGCCTGTTATCATTTCTGCTTTGTCATTCACTTGCCTGCTATTGCCATTCCTGCTTTTAATTTCACTTCATTTCTGTTATTGCATACTAGGACTGTTAGAACCAACCAACTATCTGCTTGGCTTGACTTAGAGCTTTCTGATCATATCTCATCTGTTTGCATCACACCGGATTGGATTGACATCCTAAAATACTACAACGACAAGATAGTGTTTTAGGGATTAATTGAGAAAAATCCTACTATCAATTTGGCGCCGTTGCCAGTTTGGTGTTTGTTTGCTATATTTGAGATCATTAGAAACGTTAAGATCAAGTTCGTTTTTGTTACACAAGTTACTAACATTGTGCCTTTTCTGTCTTTGTGTTTCAGGTACCTTGCAACCTGCTTTCCAGACGCATCTCTGATTCGTCTGTTATAGCCCGGTTGCTATATGTTGCATGCATACACGGTCACAAGGAAATCAGAACCTCCTATTCAACGATAACATCGACCGTATTGCTCGCCAACTAAGAGAACAGACAGAAACCGACACAATGGCTGACGTTGTAGATGAGCAAGAGCAACCTACCAACATTGGTGCTGGTGACTTCCCTCACAACCACAACCAGCGTCATGGAATTGTTCCACCTCCAGTACAGAACAACAACTTTGAGATCAAAAGCGGTCTCATTGCAATGGTTCAGGGGAACAAGTTTCATGGCCTACCAATGGAGGATCCGCTAGATCATCTTGACGAGTTTGAAAGGCTCTGTGGCCTTACTAAAATCAATGGAGTTAGTGAAGATGGTTTCAAGCTTCGCTTGTTCCCATTTTCACTTGGAGATAAAGCCCATCTGTGGGAAAAAACGCTACCCCAGGGATCAATCACGACCTGGGATGACTGCAAAAAGGCCTTCTTGGCAAAATTCTTCTCCAACTCCAGGACTGCAAGACTCCGGAACGAGATATCCGGATTCACTCAGAAGCAAAATGAAAGCTTCTGTGAAGCTTGGGAGCGCTTTAAGGGTTATCAAACCAAATGCCCTCATCACGGATTTAAGGAAGCATCTCTTCTCAGCACACTTTACAGAGGCGTCCTGCCTAAGATACGTATGCTCCTTGACACCGCCTCCAACGGGAATTTCCTGAACAAGGATGTCGAAGACGGATGGGAGCTAGTTGAAAACTTGGCTCAGTCGGATGGTAATTACAACGAGGATTATGACAGAAGCATCCGCACCAGTACTGAATCTGATGACAAGCACCGCCGAGAGATTAAAGCTCTCCATGACAAAATCGACAAACTCCTCCAAGTGCAGCAGAAGCATGTTCACTTCGCCTCTGAAGACGAAGTATTCCAAATCCAAGAGGGGGAGAATGATCAGGGCGCTGAAATCAGTTATGTTCAGAACCAAGGCGGCTACAACAAAGGGTACAACAATTACAGACCCAACCCAAATCTGTCATACAGAAGCACAAATGTCGCCAATCCTCAGGACCAAGTTTACCCTCAACAGCAGCTGCAGCAGAACCAACCCAAACCGTTTGTTACTTACAACCAAAGCCAAGGGTTCGGTCCTAAGCAACAGTTCCAAGGAGGGTATCAACAGCAACAACCACCACCTGGTTTCACACCACAACAACATCAGGCCTCTGCACCCCAGGAATCAGACATCAAGAATATGCTCCAACAGATCATGCAAGGTCAAGCCGCAGGGGTAATGGAATCTGCTAAGAAGATAGCTGACTTAAACAACAAAGTTGACAGACAGTTCAATGAACTGAGTAGCAGGTTGGAATCATTGAACACAAGGGTACGGTATCTGGACGGCGTCACTACTTCACCACCTGTTACAAACAACCCAGGCCAGCTTCCAGGAAAAGCAATCCAAAACCCTAAGGAGTACGCCACTGCACACGCAATCACTATCAGACATGAGCGAGAGCTGCCAACTCAACATGTCTCTACATCAAACACTGAGGACAGCGTAATTCAAGAAGGGGAGGCTTCCACTCAGATTGAAGTCTCTGTTGCTGAGATCGACTATTCAGCTCAACCTTTCAATCAGGCTCAGTCTGACTTGGAGGAGAAAGCTGCTATAATCGAGAGGATGGTAAAACGATTCAAGCCAGCTCCATCACCCTCACTTGCTCTTCCATGGACGTTCAGGAAAGCTTGGAAAAGCAGATATGAATCTCTGGCAGAAAAACAACTTGATGAGATGGAAGCTGTGATGCCCTTAGTAGAAGTCCTAAAGTTGATTTCAGACCCTCACAAAGATGTGAGAAACCTGATACTAGAAAGGCTCAACATATGTCAGGATTCAGATGACGAAGACGATGTCATTATGCATCAAACCGCTGGTAAGAGGATTATTCAAGAGAAGCTGGAAGATCCTGGATCTTTCACTCTGCCATGTTCCATTAGGCAATTGACTTTCAACAATTGTCTATGTGATCTAGGAGCCTCAGTCAGTTTAATGCCACTCTCTGTGGCAAAGAAGCTGGGATTCGTTCAGTACAAGCCCTGTGACATCACCTTGATCCTTGCTGATAGAACTTCAAGGAGACCTTTCAGCATTCTAGAGAACGTGCCAGTAATGATAGATGGAGTTGAGGTACCCACTGATTTTGTCGTGCTTGAAATGGATGAAGAGTCTAAGGATCCTTTGATCTTAGGAAGACCTTTCTTAGCCTCAGTGGGAGCAGTAATAGATGTCAGATATGGCAAGATTGATCTCAACCTTGGGAGGCATGTCAAGTTACAGTTTGACATCAACAAATTTCAGACAAGGTCACCAACAGAAGGAAAAACCTTAGAGGTCCAGAGAGCGGTTCCAAGTGAAGGCCTTGAGATCAAAAGAGGGAAGGAGCAAATTTTGGTTCAAACTCCGCCATCGAACTCGACTACTCGATCGAGTATACCCTCCTCACTTGATTGGCTGGAACTCAAAAGGAAGACTGATCTACAGAACAGAACCATTCAGAAGCTGAACTACACTGTTGAAAAGCTTAGAGACAAACTAAGTCGAATGCAAAAGGAGGTTCAACCCCAGCTCAACCATGACACGATTTCAAGAAAGGAGATCACTTGGGATTGGTCAGAAGAGAAAGACTATCCTCCAGAGGAGGAAGCAGCCTACTATGAGGAAAGAAGAATTGAGTACTCAGCTGTGCAACTGTCAAGGGAGGATGCTGAGTATGATGATGATATCAGTAAAGAGGAGGACTTCTCAAGTTCCCTCTGTCACATTTTCTCCACTTGATTAGTGTGAGGAGTCAAGCTAGAGACTCTAAACAAGCTCACTTGGGAGGAAGTCCCATGACTATCCCTGTATATACTTTTTATTTATTTGTTACTTTTGATTCGTTTTGGTTGTGTCTTTGATTCTCAGGAAATGAATAACAGCTGGAGTGATCAACAAGGATGTGATCGAGTGTTAAAATGAAAATTTTCCAAATTTTTTTTCAAATACTCGATCACAACATAGGAGTGAAAGCTCAGGAGTGCGATATAGTAGATTCGGGATAACAATTTTCTACTAGATCGCAAGGAGGAGTGAAAGTGTCCACAGAACGTCAATGACAAACCTCAGTCCCATTAAGCCTACTGGATTTCAATCTCCACCAAAACTCCAAAAAGCCCATGCTGTGTCCAATTGTAGCCCATGACACGAAATTAAAGGATCAACAGCCCATACTCGATCACAAGGCGCGTGACCTGAAGGAACCCCATCCTGCCGACATAAAGCACCATGCTTTGTCACCTTATCACTTTGCCGACATCATAACGGGCATTGCATCCCATCCGTCCGTTTAAAAGCAACACACCTCCTCCACTCATTCAAATCGCAAAGGGAGATAAGTGTCACTACTCTTCACTTTTCTTCATCACTTGTGATTTCAAAACATCTCTCTTGTTTATCTCTCTACTTCACTACCAAAAACGTTCTCAACTCTTTCGTTGTTGCTAGCTGTTATTGACTAAAACAGAACCTCAGAATTTACTCTATCGCAACCCTGTCTCTCATTTGCTTGCTTCACTCGATCGCGACCTGAGCTCTCACTATCAAATTCTACTCGATCACAACTCTATATCAACAGGAAGTCATTTCTTTCATTGTCTTTGTTTGTTTCTCACTAACCTACTGAGCTTTAGTTGTGAGTTTCAAATCGATTTCAGCTTCAAGATGAGTTCACACAGCTACGAATCATCTATGGATGCCGACTACAATGTTGATGATGCTGAATCTTGGTCAACTAGGCCAGAGAGAGAAGCAGATGAGTATAGGCGATTTGTGGAGGAAACAGAGCGAGCAGTCGCCAATGACAGGAGAAGAGAAGAGATAGCCAGAGGGAAGAGGTCAATGACGGAAAATTATGAGCTAATTGATGAAGAGATGGAAGATGATGCGGAGTACATTCCAGAGCAAACCCGCAAGACCACCAAGTCCCTAATGAAAGAAGACAAGCTGACGCCGGGAGACTACTACAAGGCTCTCAAAAGAAATCCGTTTTGGGGAACAAGATATCCTCACCCGGAGACAATGGCGGAGTTAGGCATCTTGGAAGACGTTCAGCTCTTGTTCGAGAAATGCCACATGACAACACTCATGTCTCATCCCTATCCTACCTATGAGGATGAGACACTTCAATTCCTTTCATCACTTCAAGTGGAATTGTTTGAGGGGTTGTCAGCTGTTGAGTTAAGAGAAGAAGGGCTTGGTTACTTAAGCTTCACCATCGACGACCGCGACTATATCATGGCGATCAAGACGCTGGAATCCATGTTTGGGTTTCCCAGCAGCACGGGAACGAAACCAAGGTTTGCCCGAGAAGAATTAAAATCTTTGTTGAACACGATCGGAGACACCACCAGCTTCAACTCCGCTAGATCCAAGAGCAACTTCATCCGCAATCCCGCCATTCGCTATTTCCAGAGAGCCATGGCCAATGTCCCTTACGCTAGGGAGATATCTGCCACTGTGACGAACCAAGACATGGAGACGTTAGACCTGGCGCTGCTAAGTTTCCTCCGTTACACCAAGGACGGGAAAACGATGAAGGGAGATACCAATGACACACCACCGTCAATGTATCTTCTCAATCACTTATGCAGCTACAGAGGGTGGGCAATGGCCAATGACAAGAAGAACGCGAAAGGAGCCCTTTGCATTGGAGGAGTGGTCACACCAATTCTCCTATCGTGCGACGTCCCGCTGCGACCGGATCCAATCCAACCACGTTGGATGGATATCGCCCATCTCAAGCTTGCCCATGTGATCGAACATAAGGTCTATGACGGGAGGTACGCTTTCAAGTTTGATCACCCGTCAACAGGCGAAGCAACTATTCTTCTCCCATTCAGTGAAATGACAACCATCACGGTGAGAGACAACATCGACTTCTCGCCACCACAAGAAATCCTCCATGCTGTGATTGGAGGATCCGCGTCCCGGAATGCTGAAGAAGTAGAAGGTCAGAGTGACAATGAGGAGACCAATTGGGAGAACTATGACACGAGCCGCTACCACTTTGAAGAACACAAGCCCCCTTCACGAGAAAGCAAGAGTCTCGCTGAAGCACACCGGAAGCTCAGTCTAACCCAAAGGTGGTGCAAGTTTCAAGACAAGATCATCCATAAGTGTGTCAAGGCCATTGACAACATGCAGAAGGCAATCAGTTGCACCACATCCACCAATGCGATCACCAGGGACAACCCGCCAGAAGACATGCCATCCAGGCGTCATGACATTGCCCCGCCAAGGCAATCTGCTTATCAACAGAGAGAACGCGCTGTCCCGCAAGAACCCGTACGACACTCGTCTCATGAGGTCAGGGAGCACAAGAGGCGGAAGAGCGCTAGGATGGTTCGATCATCAAGCAAGGGTCGGATAATGTCGGGGCGGAGAACACGTGAGCGTCGTGCTGAACAACCTGCTGGGGTTGCGATCGAGCACAATGACGAGGAGATGGCGGAGCCACATCAAGAACCGGTCATGCCTGCTGAGTACACTCAAGCAGATATGGATGACTACATCTCCAGGACATTCTACTGAGGTAACACACCAAAACTCTTTGTAAATATCGCTTTTGTTTTTGTTTCTGTGTTTATCTTGAATTCTTTCACAAATTTTGATTACACAAGGGACTGTGTAATTTAAGTTTGGGGGAGGGTTCAAGACGTATTTGACTTGTTTTTTGTGAATATCATTTGAGTCTGCATATCATCTAAGTCATAGAAAAAAACAAAAAAATTTGAAAATTTTTGAAAATGAATTCCACAAAAACAGAGTGATCATTTAGTTGCATTACATTTAGAATCGAGTCTAGAGTGTTTCATATAGGATTGTTGCATATGCATAGGGGATAATGAGGAAATAGCCTTGTAAGCATGATGATTCACTAAAATGAGTTATTAGTTCTCTGAGGCATTTGAATGACTTTGAAGTAAAACCGCACCATGTTCTATAGAAACCACTCGATGCATGTCATGACACCTTTCCCTGTCAATTTGAACTTGAATCTGACTTATAATTATCATGTTTGCATCGTTTTTGAACTCGTGGATAGAATACATATTTGGATTTTCTTTCACTTATTCACCACTCTTGTTAATCCAAGTAGCTGCTTCTATTATTGGAGTAGTTCCCCCACCCTTAACAAACCCTTCTTTCAAGCCATGTTATTTTGTGAGAGCATGTAAGGCCTATTTTCAGGATTGAGCTTGGTAGAACATGTTATGTTTGAGCCGACAAGAGTAGTATCTCATGTAGTTCCAATCCGCGTTTTCGGACTTGGTAGGAGTAGGTGGGAACTTATTTGCAG
>Ga0210002_1000166_pt1 | contig 9658 bp, 8 predicted proteins | sample InoplaM2SAM_FD_187587 | JGI IMG/M metagenome (GOLD analysis project Ga0210002, IMG submission 187587) | Arabidopsis thaliana rhizosphere microbial communities from the Joint Genome Institute, USA, that affect carbon cycling - Inoculated... | ecosystem: Host-associated > Plants > Roots >... | reverse complement strand
TCGATTTTTTTTAGTAACACTTCTCGTTTGTCATCAAGTATTTTGTGAACCATACTGCTAACTTGCAACGATCTCCTTATCTTTATCAGTTCTATTTTCGTCGCAGTAACATTTTTCCCAAATGACATTTCGATGTACTATAGTTTACTTGTTTCCCTTATAATACTGCTGAATATGTTTGTCTTTAATTTTAGTTAGTTCCCCTTCTGGTAAAGTAGCCAATATATCCCATGCCCTGCTCAGCGTTTCATCCAAATTTCTATTTTCATCAGGACTTTGCTTTAGAAAATGAGTCTCAAAGCTATCCCCAGCGTCAAGATATTTCAAATCAACTCCGGTCAAACCCGCTTTTCCTACAATCTCTGCCAGTGCTCTTACCTCTTGGGCTCTAGAATAAGCATCGTATAATTGATTGCCAACCTCCATATGATCTGATCTAGTTTTTCCTTCTCCTACACCATCCTTCATTAATCTAGAAAGTGACATCATAACATTGACCGGTGGATATATTCCCTTTCTAAAAAGGTCTCTTCCCAGGACAACTTGTCCTTCCGTAATGTAACCAGTCAAATCAGGTATAGGATGTGTAATGTCATCTGCGGGCATTGATAATATCGGCATTTGAGTAACACTTCCGCTCTTTCCCTTAATTCTCCCTGCTCGCTCATAATTATTTGCCAGGTCAGTATAGAGATATCCAGGATATCCTTTCCTTCCAGGAACTTCTTCCCTAGCGGCGCTAATTTCCCTGAGGGCTTCGGCATAATTGGTCATATCAGTTAGTATTGCCAATACATGCATACCTAGATCAAATGCAAGATACTCTGCTACAGTCAAGGCCACCCTTGGAGTTATGATTCTTTCAATTGCAGGGTCGTCTGCAAGATTAATAAATAAAACACTTCTTCTCAAAGCACCTGATTCCTCCAAGCTCCTTTTGAAGTATTGCGCTTCAGAGTACTGAACACCAATAGCCGCAAATACTACAGCAAAGTCTTCGTTGGTGCCTACAACAGTAGCTTGTCGCGCAATCTGTGCCGCCAATATATTATGGGACATTCCAGAGCCCGAAAAAATAGGCAACTTTTGACCCCTGACAAGTGTTAGCATTCCGTCAATAACAGATACTCCGGTTTGAATGAATGAAGTTGGATATTCTCGACTCTGTGGATTCATCGGCTCTCCGTTCACGTCAAGGAATTTATCAGCAACAGGATCAGGTAAGCCATCATTTGGTCTGCCAAGCCCATCGAACACTCGACCGAGTAGTTCTTGAGACACTGGCATGGTCATAGTTTTTCCGAGAAATTTTACTTTTGTTCCAGTTATAGCCAGTCCCGTTGTTCCTTCAAAAACCTGAACTACTGCTTTACCGTATCCTATTTCCAGAACTTTTCCTAATCTTCTTTCACCATCATTTGTTTCAATTTCCACCAGTTCGTCAAATGATGCTTTAGTCACACCATCTACTATCATAAGTGGTCCTTTTATTTCAGCAATTTTCGTATATTCTATTCCAGTGGTTTTAGACAGAGACCTTTACCTCCTCAATGTTACCTTTGAACGAATCGGATAACCCCTTATCTATTTCTTCTAACTTTGAAATTTCCTCATCTGTAACTTCAAACTTTGCCTTTAATAGAGTGGTTATTATTGGCAGTGCTCTGATATCTGCTAAGGATTTTCCCTCCTTTAGAGCCTTTTGTGCTTCTTTGTAAAACTTTACCATCAATCTAACCAATTTCAATTGTTTTGCTGGACCACAGTAAGTATCAACTTTATCAAAAGAGTTTTGTTGCAGTATTCCAATCTTTAGCATTCTGGCTACTTCAAGAACAAGTTTCTCCTCATCTGGAAGCGCCTCAGGTCCCAACAATCTAACAATTTCTTTTAGTGTATCCTCACGCTGCAATATTTGATAGGACTCTGCTCTCAGGTCATACCAATCAGGACTTACCTTTTCTTTCCACCACTTAGATACGTCTTCAAGATATCCAGAATAAGACTGCATCCAATTAATTGACGGATAATGCCTTGAATATGCTAATCTGGTATCTAGCGCCCAAAAAGTTTTGATGAATCTAATTGTGTGAGTTGTTACCGGTTCGGTAAAGTCTGCTCCAGATGGAGATACTGCACCAACCAATGTCACGGATCCGGAACGATCTGGTGACCCAAGTGCTCTGATTCGTCCTGCTCTTTCGTAAAATTCTGCGAGTCTTGAAGCCAAGTACGAAGGATAACCCTCTTCTGCAGGCATCTCTTCCAAACGACCTGACATCTCTCTGAGTGCCTCTGCCCATCTACTTGTAGAATCAGCCACAAGAACTACGTCATAGCCCATGTCCCGATAATACTCTGCCATAGTAACACCAGTGTAGATTGATGCCTCTCTAGCAGCAACAGGCATGTTACTAGTATTAGCTACAAGTACTGTTCTTTCCATCAATGGTCTCTGAGATCTGGGGTCAATTAAATGTGGAAATTCTACAAGAACTTCTGTCATTTCATTGCCTCGTTCTCCACAACCAATGTAGACTACAACCTTGGAATCTGCCCATTTAGCTATTTGATGTAGTGTAACAGTCTTACCTGTGCCAAATCCGCCTGGAATAGCACCCGTTCCACCTTTTGCTATAGGGAAATAAGTGTCAATGATTCTCTGACCGGTAATCAGTGGTATTGTTGGATCATATCTTTCTGCATATGGACGGGGTTTCCTAACTGGCCATTTATGATACATCTTTAATTGAATTTTATCTCCGTTCTTGCTACTGGCTTGCCCAATGACATGTTCTAAATCGTACTCTCCTTCCTTGACAATATCAGTAATAGTCGACTCAGGATAATTTGGAGGAACCAATATTTTGTGAGTTAACAAAGGCGTTTCCTCTACTGTCCCAAGGACTGAACCTCCAAAAATAGCATCATCTTTTTTTACTAAGGGATTAAATCTGTATTTATTTTTCATATCGACGGGGTTTGTAGTAATCCCTCTACCAATGAATGCTCCTGACTTTTCAGCAATCTCATCCAATGGTCTTTGTATACCATCATAAATCCTTCCAATAATTCCTGGACCGAGAAGGACTGAAAGTGGCTGACCTGTACCTATTACTTCTTCTCCCGGTTTGAGGCCAGATGTTGATTCATAGACTTGAATAAACGCTACGTCTCCAGTTAATCTGATAACTTCTCCAATTAGTTTTGCATCACCAACTTCCACCGTCTCATACATTTTTGCAGATGACATTCCATCAGCCCTAACTGCTGGACCACTAACCCATACTATTTTGCCTTTTGCTACCATCTACTTGTTCTCCCCTCTAAGCAGTTGGACTATGTCTTTCCTTATTAAAGGTTTGAGACTTTCAATATTAGAATCCAGTGTGTTATCCAATGTCATTGTTCCGTCCGCTGAAGTCGCTTTTATTCCGCCGATTATATCTATAAAATCGTCGGATACACTTATTTTCATGTTTTTGCCGGTTGATTCTTGTGAGGATACTTTCCTTACTAGCTTTTGGTCGGCTTTATTGCATTGTATGACAGTATCAGAACCTAACTTTGAAACACTGTCTTGTATCAACCTGGTCAGCAATTTTTCATAATTTTTTTCATTATTACTTTGGGCAAGTTTTTCCTTTGCTTTGGTAAAAATTTCATCAATTGCCGATTCGATTATGACGAGCTCTTTGTTCCTGGCGTTTAGGGTGCTAGATCCTATTATTTGTCGTTTTAAATTTTCAGCCTGTTTTTTTGATGATTCAATAATAGCGTCATATTCAACTTGAAGAGTGCTCTTGGAAGATTCTAAATTTTTTAATGAATTCTGAAGTGCAGAATCAATGTCAGAAATTAATTCTGATTCTTTTTGTGAAAGAACTTTATCAATTGTTCTTTCTAAAGAATTTAAACTCATTCATTGACTTTTTCAGAACTACGTGATTTTAATCTTTTGATGGGATCCCAAGTAAAAGAAAAATAATTTAGGTAGCTTGTCTGAATTCGGGATAAACCATTATTATGTGAATATCAGTTGGAATCATAATTCACTTTTGCGTTTGGTATGGGGCAACTATGAACCCCTGCATACTTCGCAGGTAAATGTTCCTTCAGAATACATTAGCACATCTGACCATTCTCCACATTCGTCACAATATCCAGACACACTAGATGCCGGTCTACCAATCTCCCCTCTAATCATGGCAGCCTTTTCTGACACTACATCGACTAGTTCTGGAGTTACAGCGATAACGTCGGAACTTGAAATTATTCCTGCTAGTCTGTCTTTGTAAACAACGCCCAATCTCTTGATATTATTTTTTCTTAGTATCCGTGCTGCCTCAGTTATTCCTTCTCCTGCCTCGACTGTGTGAATTGGTTGCATTACTTTTACTGCCGCAACAGATGATGGCTCCAAATTGCTTGCCACAACCTTTGATACAACGTCCCAGTCAGTGACAATTCCAACGGGTTTTTCATTTTCAGTTATAATTACACTGCCAACAGTATGCTCTTTCATTTTCATTGCGATGTCAGCAATGTTATCGCTTGGAATAGCTGTGATTACGGGGCTGTTCATAATATCCCTTACAAGCACTCTTGTCGTCATGTTTGCATCTGTGTGTTCTACTAGTTTTTTTGCCACAATATAATTTAGGATATTTGGTTTAATTGTCTTTCTAATCTCAATTTGTACAATTTGATGATTCAAAAAGACGCGGAGAGAAAAAATAGATTTAACTAACTTGATTCCATCGATTCGTTGATAGTATCATTCATGGCTTGTCCCCTTTCCGCTCGCTCTATTTTGGATTGTCCTGTAGGCAGCATTCTAATAAATTCATCTAAGGATATCTTTTTGCAATATTCTGCCAGACTCTGATCAAATTCAGAAATTGCTCTTACGAATTCACTTTTAACTTTCTTTGCGAGATTCATCGAATCGGTCCCACCGGGTAACAATGAGGTAAATACCAAGCTTCGTTTTCTGACAGCATTCAAGGGTCCACATACAATTGAATATTTTTTTTCAATCTGTACCAGCCCTATTGAAAGTTTTAATTCAATACCTCTGCAAAAATTTCTCTTTCCTTCAATGACAAAAGAGCCTTTTGGAAGAAATTGACCCGTTGGCGCTCCTTTCTTTACCTGATTAGGGAATACCCAGTATGCATCTCCGCTTGATAATCCATCCTTCCATGCTCTGCTAAATGATACTGTTGCCTGGGCAGCCTCCTCGACATAGCTGCTATCTTGTTTTTCTTGATTATTAACATTCTTTACTAGGAAAAAAGGTGAACCATGAATTTCTGCATGAAAGATAATATCATTATCAGTCATGTACTTACGAATAATGGCAGAATTCGAAGATGCATCTCTACCACCTATTACTAAATATCCATCACTAGTAACAAACCAACGATATCGCTCATACCACTGTTTTGATTCTAATTTGCTGAATTGAATTTTTTCATGAATTTTTTGTGTTTGATTTTGTAGTTTTTCAACTCTTAATCTCAGCTCTTCACTGGCTTTGTCTATGTTGATAGCTCCTCGCTCCAATTCTTTAGCTCTGGAAAATAATAGGGATGAAAATTTTGGTATACTTGATTCAAACTTGATTCGTTCATTCTCTATATTCAAATAGGTAATGCCATTTTCCTTTACAATTTCAGAGTCATTATTTTCCAAGAGGTTTCTAACCGTACTATCGTTCATATCTTCGATACCCATGGAAGAAAGATTCATTAGTTCATGGGCAACTCTTCTGAGATTTTGTGATCTAGTGATTACCTGCGTTTTAGCTTTGTTTTGTTCTTCTAAATCATGTTCAAGTTCCAAAATTTTTCTGTCTGTTTCTTCGGTTTTCAGACTCCTCCCGATCGAAATTATTTCGTTGCTAAGTACTTGATCTATTCCATCCATGTATGATTCAACCTTCTTGGTGTTAGAGTCTCCTGACATTACAATAGGTGATGCATCAATTGCTAAACCGAGTTTGTCCACCATAATTGATGGTTCATGATTTGTTTCATCTATGACTTTACTTGTAATTTCTTTGGTCTTATCATAAATAATCTGTACATCATTATCGCTTAGGTTGTTTGCATACTTTGCGCTAATTCCCGAATGTAGTAATATTTCTTCTACGTACTTTCTTGGTAAAGACGTACATTTGGCTAACCATCTTACTAAATCCGTATTTTCTGGTTGCGTTTGTCTGCTCTTTTTCATGCCCTCCAAGGTAATTTGAAAAACGTCTTCACCTCTATTTGGTGGCAGAACATATTCTAGCCCAGTCTTCAAAATTCTGTGCCTTACTTCGACAGGATTCAGAATCCAAAGGATCTTCATCGATTCATCGCATAAAATAATATTCCCCTTTCCGAAAATTTCAATTACTAATTTCCTTTCTTTATTGTCTTTATTTATGAAATGAAGAAAGAAAATTCTCTCGCTTCCGGGCTGCGATACAGAGTTTATTTTAGCCCTTTCGATTTCGCGACTTAATATGCTTAGAAGCTGGTTATCTTCCATTTGCTTGTATTTCTTGCTTGTAATCCATATCCCCTTGGTCGAAACGATAAGATTGATATCCGACTCCGTGGGATGATGTAATTTCAAAAGAATCGAATTTTTCGTAATAGAGGAGATATTACTAACGTAGTAACTCGACGTTATCTTTGAACTAATCTTGTTTACGAGGTAATGAAGCTCGATACCTGATAATTCCATACATGTTATTTTAATGAAGATGAATATTAATTAAAATAAAAAATTCAAATTTACAATCGAAAGGAATTAAACCTGCATTTAATGTGAAAAAAGTAATTGGAACAACTCGATAAGATATATTATATGAGAGCCTTTGTAGGCGTAATCTGCGGTGTTATCCTCGGTTTTATCCTTAACCCTTCAAACTATTCGGCGTCCATACCCATAATAATAGTTCTTGGACTATTTTTCTATATTATATCGTATGTCATTGCAAAAAGAATTGGATTGAGACTGAAGACAGAAGACAGGAAAAAAATTACTACCAATGGGATCTTTCCATTTATCTTTTTGCTATTAATGTTCATGATTGTCGCATATACTGGTTTACACGCATGAGAGAACGGTTTAAAAGAATTTGATTCAAAAGTTCTTCATGTAGACAAGATGATATGGAACTATTCAACGCCAGGCATACCGGATGAATTGTTTGAACGGTCAGAAAAGGTCCCCATAACAAAAGAGGAGATACGCTCAATCGTACTGAGTAAATTACGCCTCAGGAGAGGCTATTCTGTAATTGATGTAGGTTCCGGGAGTGGTAGTATTACCGTAGAGATTTGCCTTCAAGTAAATTCTAAAAATGTATACGCAATTGATGCGGATAAAAACGCCATAGAATTAACAAGGAAAAATCTGGATAAATTTGGGGTGTCTGCGAATCTAATTCATTCCAAGGCAGAAGAGATCTTGCCTTCACTGCCAACTGTTAATGCAATCGTTATAGGGGGAACAAAGGGTAAAACTGAAAAAATTATCGAGCTTTGTGTATCTAAATTAAGGAAGGACGGAAGATTGGTCATTGACACCATCCTAATTGAAACAATGTACAATGCCCTAAAGTCGCTCAAGAAGCAAAAAATGCACGAAATTGAGGTTACTCAAGTCATAATATCAAAAGGGAAAGATTATCCAAGCGGCACAATGCTTGTTTCTAGAAATCCAATTCTGATTTTGTCTGCAACCAAAATGTGAACTACTCATTCTAATGATTCACCTTATCTGCTTTGTCCTGAGTTGAACCTACAGCTAGCTGCGTCTTTACTTTAAATAACTCATTTTTTACAACTGAAAACATGAAGCTTTCATGCATAGGGTGTGGGCCTGGCGATCCGGATTTGCTGACAGTGAAAGCCGTGGATAGGATCAAGAATGCAGATGCCATATTTACTCCGACCTCCAAGGAAGGCAAGCCTAGCATTGCTTTATCAATAGTAAAAAAATACGTAGACGAAGCAACCACCAGTATTACAAACCTCATATTTCCTATGATAAAGGATAAAGATTCTCTGAAATTACAGTGGAAAACAAATTCGCAGTTAATAGCTCAAGCTGTGCGTTCTGGAAAAAAATGCGTATACTTGACTGTAGGCGATCCTTCTTTATACAGTACCTGGAATTATCTTCACAAAGAATTCAGGGAAAATTATAATGATATAGAAATTGAAATCATCCCCGGAGTTCCGTCATTTTTTGCATTCGCAGCCCAGGCAAAAATGAGTCTTGTGGAAGGTGATCAAACTCTTGGTATCGTTCCTGCATGCTATGACCTGGATAAAATAAGACATACCGTGGCATCATGTGATTCAATAATTTTTCTTAAGGATGGAAGATACTTCGATAGCGTGGTAGAAATTCTCTATGAAACCGGTTTTAACGATAACTCTGTCATTACTATAGCTCAGGACGTTTCTGTGGATGAAGAAATTTTAGAAACAAAGAAATTAAAAGAATTACGAAACACAAAAAATCCCGCTGGCAAGTATTTTTCAATAATGGTGGCTAGAAAAAATGATTGATACTAACACTATTTATTTTGTTGGGTCGGGGCCAGGAGATCCTGAGCTTATCACTCTGAAAGCAAAAAAATTATTGGAAAATGCAGATGTCATCGTATATTCGGGTTCGTTACTCAATCCAAAACTCCTTGAATATGCTAAAAAAAATGCAGTCCTTCATGACGCAGCTCTAATAGATAGAAACAAGATCTATGAAATATTAAGGGATTCGACCAAGCAAGGAAAACTAGCTATTCGTTTTCACGACGGAGATCCAGCATTATTTAGCACAATAAGAGAACAAATTGATAAACTGGATAAAGACGGCTTACGTTGTAAAGTTGTTCCAGGAATAACCGCCATCTTAGGTGCAGCCTCTTCACTAAATTTAGAATTAACTCTACCCGGAATTACTCAAACTCTTATTATTACGAGGGCAGAGCTTAGGACTCCTGTTCCAGATCGAGAAAGAATTTCTAACTTGGCTACGCACGGTGCCACTATGGCCTTTTATCTAAGTGTTCATCTGATAAGAAACATTGTGGATGAACTACTTAGGGGAGGAGTCTATCAAACTTCAACTCCTGTTGCCGTCATTTACCGTGCTACATGGGACGATGAGAAAATAATAGTTGGAACTCTTGACAACATTGCTGAAAAAGTGAATGAGGCCAAGATAACCAAAACTGCAATAATTATCGTTGGAAATGTTATTAACCCTAGTAGCTACGAGTTTTCAAAGGTTTACGATCCACAATTCACACATGGCTATAGGAAAGCTAATACTGATAGTTCTGAATAATACCATAATAGGTAACAATTCTATTGTTGGTTTTAAGGTTCTACCAGCATAACAAAATGCACATCTAGAAGATTTCCTCGTCCTTTCTCATCCCACCCAGACCAGCCTTAACTTTTGATGCGCACTCTATACATAGGTCCTCAGAAAATGGAAAGCTCTTCACGCATTCTTTGCATACCGGTTTTCCACAACTAGGGCATTCCTTTGTAGATGTCTGTGTGTTGCATAAGGTGCAAATATTATTCTTCATTATTATAATTACGGTCTCTAAGGCTAAAAGCATATCGCACACTTATGC
>Ga0210002_1000164_pt1 | contig 9678 bp, 9 predicted proteins | sample InoplaM2SAM_FD_187587 | JGI IMG/M metagenome (GOLD analysis project Ga0210002, IMG submission 187587) | Arabidopsis thaliana rhizosphere microbial communities from the Joint Genome Institute, USA, that affect carbon cycling - Inoculated... | ecosystem: Host-associated > Plants > Roots >... | reverse complement strand
ACAATCCGGTGACGCAGCTGCTGGATCAGGCCGAGATCGGGCTGACGGTCTCGCGCGGCACGGTGTACGCCACCGGCCAGTCGAACACACTGACGATCACAACGCCGCTCAATGGCAGCATCCGCATCACCGGCCAGATCGGCAACGCCGCCGGCAAGGTCGTGGGCGGCATCGGCGGCGCTATCGGCGGCCTGATCGGCGGCGGTAATGTCGGCAAGCAGATCGACAACCTCGCTCAGAAGACGCTCGACCAGCGCACCGATTTTCGCGGCAATGTGATCGTGACGTCGCGGCCGCAGCTGACGTCCGCCTGGCGCATCGAGCCGAACCTCGCGGGCCGGCTCGATTTCGGCGACGCCGGCACGAACGTGGCGGGTATCAAGGTCAATCTCGGCAACGAGATCAAATCGGTGCTTGATCCGGTTGTCAGCAACCAGATTGCCGCGCTGCAGTTGCGCTTGCGTAACGATCCGGCGATCGAACGCGCCGCCCGCGAGCAATGGGTCAAGATGTGCCGGTCGATTCCACTCGGGGGCGGCAAGACCGGCTTGCCGCCGCTCTGGCTGGAGATGCGCCCGGTGCGTGCCGCGGCGGCGCAGCCGCAGGTCGACGCACGCAACGTCACGATCACGGTCGGCGTGCAGGCAGAAACCCGCATTCTGCCGAACGAGACCAAGCCCACCTGCCCATTCCCGGCGCAGCTTGAGCTGGTGCCGCCTATGCAGGACGGCGTTCTCGCGATTGGCGTGCCGATCGATATGCCTTTTACCGAGCTCAACAAGCTGCTGGAGCCACAGCTCAAGGGCCGCCACTTCCCCGATGACGGGAGCGGGCCCGTCGACATCGAGGTGCTGCGCGCCAATCTGTCCGCGTCCGGCGAACGCCTGCTGATCTCACTGCGCGTGAAAGCGCGCGAGAAGAAGAGCTGGTTCGGTTTTGGGACGGAAGCGACGGTGCATGTCTGGGGCAAGCCCGCGCTCGATCAGGAAAACCAGATTCTGCGGCTCACCGATATTTCGCTCGCAGTCGAGTCGGAGGCGGCATTCGGCCTGCTCGGCACCGCTGCGCGCGCGGCGATGCCTTATGTACAGAAAGCGCTCGCCGACAAGGCCGTGATCGATCTGAAGCCTTTCGCCAATGACGCGCGGACAAAGATCGCCGCGGCGCTGACCGAATTTCAGCACGTCGGCAACGGCGTACGCGTCGATGCCGCAGTAAACGGCCTGCGTCTCACCGGCATCGAGTTCGACACCAAGACGTTGCGCGTGACCGCGGAAGCGATCGGCACTGTGAAGGTTGCGGTGACGCAGTTGCCCAAGACGTAGCGTCACAATGGCCTTTCAATGCATCATTGCGAAGTTTGATCCCGCAAGTGACCGGGTGGATAGATGATCACCCCCGCATTGACAGCCCTGCCCTCGCGCATACATTAAACACCGTTCCTAGGGGTGTCCCCGTTTGGGGGCTGAGAAAAACCCTTTGAACCTGATCCGGGTCATGCCGGCGAAGGGACAGGACATTCGATGCAGAAATCGCTGATCATCGCGAGGCTGGTCGGCCCGGTGCTTTCTGCGATCGGCATCGGCATGCTGGTCAATCAGCCAAGCTACCGCGAGATGGCGGTGCAGTTCGTCGGCGGCCTTCCCTTCATCTATTTTTCCGGAATTCTGGCGCTGGTCGCCGGGCTCTACATCCTCAATGTCCACAATGCGTGGACACCCGACTGGCGCAGCGCGGTAACGGCCGTTGGGTGGTTCCTCACCTGCGTCGGCACGTTCCGGATCATTGCACCGCAGTTTTCCAGCTTTGTCGCCGGCGCAATCGTTGCCAACAGTGGATTTTTCGTCGGCGCGGGCATCGTTCTGCTCGGGCTTGGGGGCTTCATTACGTTCAAAGGCTACATGGCATAAGGGGCAACCATGCAGACATCCATTTTTCTCGCGAGACTGATCGGGCCGGTGATGGCGCTGGTAGGCGTCAGCCTGCTCGTCAACGAGCTTGCCTTCCGCAAGATGGCACAGGAATTCCTGCGCAGCCCGGCACTCATCTTCTTCTCCGGCATGATCCTGATGCCGGCCGGGCTCGCGGTCGTGCTCAGTCACAATGTCTGGGTGCTGAACTGGCCGCTGATCATCACGCTGCTCGGCTGGATTGCTGTGATCAGTGGTGCCCTGCGCGTGTTCGCGCCGGACCGCGCCATCAAGATCGGCAAGAAGGCGATCATGCGCAAGGAATACACCACCGCCGCGGCGGCGTTCTGGCTCGTGATCGGCGCCGTGCTCTGTTACTTCGGATTCCGTCCAGGAGTGTAATGTCATGAACAAGCCCGTCACCGGCGCCGATCTCGTCATCCCGAAAGTCACGACGGGTTCGCTTCCCGCCTCGTGCAAGGTCTATTCGCGTCCCGAAGCCGCGCCCGAGCTGCGCGTGCCGATCCGCGAGATTTCGCTCGATGCATCGTCGGACGAGCCGTCGCTGCCGGTCTATGACACCACGGGCCCCTACACCGACCCGAACGTGACGATCGACGTGGAGAAGGGACTAACGCGCAACCGCATCGCCTGGGTGAAGGAGCGCGGCGGGGTCGAGGAATATCAAGGCCGGCCGATCCAGCCGGTCGACAACGGCAATGTCACCGGCAAGCACCTGGCGCGCAATTTCCCCAATACGCCGAAGCCTTGGCGCGCCTTGGACGGCAAGCCGGTCACGCAATACGAGTTCGCCAAGGCCGGCATGATCACCAAGGAAATGGTCTACGTCGCCGAGCGTGAAAATCTCGGCCGCAAGAAACAGCTCGAGCGCGCCGAAGCCGCGCTCGCCGACGGCGAGCAATTCGGCGGCGCAGTACCCGCTTTCATCACGCCGGAATTCGTGCGCAGCGAGATCGCTCGCGGGCGCGCCATTATCCCGTCCAATATCAACCACGCCGAGCTCGAGCCGATGATCATCGGCCGCAACTTCCTGGTGAAGATCAACGCCAATATTGGCAACAGCGCCGTGACGTCGTCGGTCGAGGAAGAAGTCGAGAAGATGGTGTGGGCGATCCGCTGGGGCGCCGACACGGTGATGGACCTCTCCACCGGGCGCAACATCCACAACACGCGCGAGTGGATCCTGCGCAATTCGCCGGTGCCAATCGGCACCGTGCCGATCTACCAGGCGCTGGAGAAGGTGAACGGCGACCCCGTCAAGCTCGACTGGGAGGTCTACAAGGACACCCTGATCGAGCAGTGCGAGCAGGGCGTCGACTATTTCACCATTCACGCCGGCGTGCGGCTTGCCTATGTGCCGCTCACCGCCGACCGCGTCACCGGCATCGTCTCGCGCGGCGGCTCGATCATGGCCAAGTGGTGCCTGTCGCGGCACAAGGAGAGCTTCCTCTACGAGCGCTTCGACGAGATCTGCGACATCATGCGCAAATATGACGTCTCGTTCTCGCTCGGCGACGGCCTGCGTCCCGGTTCGATCGCCGACGCTAACGACCGCGCGCAATTTGCCGAGCTCGAAACGCTGGGTGAGCTGACGCAAATCGCCTGGAAGAAGGGCTGCCAGGTGATGATCGAAGGCCCCGGCCATGTGCCGATGCACAAGATCAAGATCAACATGGACAAGCAGCTCAAGGAGTGCGGCGAGGCGCCGTTCTACACCTTAGGGCCACTCACCACCGACATCGCGCCGGGCTACGACCACATCACCTCGGGCATCGGCGCCGCCATGATCGGCTGGTTCGGCACGGCGATGCTCTGCTACGTCACGCCCAAGGAGCATCTGGGTCTTCCGGATCGCGACGACGTCAAGGTGGGCGTCATCACCTACAAGATCGCCGCCCACGCGGCGGACCTCGCCAAGGGGCACCCGGGCGCGCAGATCAGAGACAATGCGCTTTCGAAAGCGCGGTTCGAATTCCGCTGGGAGGACCAGTTCAACCTCTCGCTTGACCCTGATACAGCCAAAGATTTTCATGACGAAACGCTGCCCGACAATGCGGCCAAGGTTTCGCACTTCTGCAGCATGTGCGGACCGCACTTTTGCTCCATGAAAATTACGCAGGACGTGCGCGAATATGCCGCCAGCAAACAGGTGAGCGAGCAGCAGGCGATCCAAATCGGCATGAAGGAAAAGGCGGAAGAGTTCAAACGCACAGGCTCAGAAATCTATCGTTAGCCGGTCAGGCGGATGCGGAAGCGCGTGTTCGAGCATTCGCTGAGGAGTGATTCCCATGGGAAAACCAAAACCTGCCCCCTTGCGCGAGCGCGATATCACCAGGCAAATTGCGCGCGAATACTACAAGGAATTCGATCAGCTGATCGAAAGCGATGTGATCATCGTAGGCGCCGGCCCCTCAGGTCTCATTTGCGCCCGCGACTTGGCCGACATGGGCTTCCGCACCGTGATCGTTGAGCAAAGCCTCGCGCTCGGCGGGGGCTTCTGGCATGGCGGCTATCTCATGAATAAGGCCACCATTTGCGCACCGGCTCATAAAATTCTCGAGGAAATCAGCGTGCCTTGCAAGAAAGTCAAAGACTGCGAGGGCATGTACATCGTCGATCCGCCGCACGCCACCGGTGCGCTCATCGCCGCCGCCTACGCGGCCGGGGCGAGAGTGCTCAATTTGACACGGGTTGTCGATCTGATCCTCCGCCGTGAAGGAGTCCTCGAAGGCGTCGTTGTCAACAATACCACCGCCGAGATGGCCGGCCACGATATCATTCACGTGGATCCGATTGGGCTTGAGAGCAAGATCGTGGTCGATGCGACGGGGCACGACGCAGTCGTCGTGAACCTGTTACACCGGCGGAACCTGTACACCGAGGTACCGGGCAACGGCGCCATGTGGGTCTCCCGCTCGGAAGCAGATGTCATGGATCACACCGGCGAGGTCTATCCCAATTGTTTCGTGATCGGCTTGGCCGTTGCCGCTGTGCATGGGACGCCGCGTATGGGGCCCGCCTTCGGGTCCATGCTCTTGTCCGGCCGGTATGGCGCCGACCTGATCAAGAAAAAGCTCAAGAACGAATAAGCTATAATCTCTGGCAGTGAGACGGGAAGCTTTTTCAGAAGCCGTTTTTATGGATGTCCAAGATTTTCTAGTCCAAGGCGAGGGCCGCGAAGAAGACAAGCGCGAGGCGTGGGAGCTCTTCCAACAGGCCTATCAACAGCAAATGAAAGGCGAATTGGAGGAGGCTGTTTCTCTCTACAGACAGTCACTCGCCGCCCATCCGACCGCGGAAGCTCATACCTTTCTGGGTTGGACCTATAGTTTCATGGGCCGCCTCAACGACGCGATCGAGGAATGCCATCGCGCCATTGCGCGCGACCCTGAATTCGGCAATCCCTACAACGACATCGGCGCCTATTTGATCGAGAAAGGCGAACTCGACGAGGCGATCCCCTGGTTCCAAAAGGCCATGCACGCCAAGCGATACGAGAGCCCGGCATTTCCTCATCTGAATCTTGGCAGGGTGTACGAGAAAAAGGGAGATTGGACGGAAGCCATTGCCTCGTATAAGCAGGCCCTGGCGTTGAATCCTGACTACGTGCTGGCAAAGCGGTCGCTTGGCCGACTCGTCAGCATGCTGAATTGAAATCAGATGAGTGCTATTCACCCATGACCACGGATTCAGAGCAAAACCATCTAAAGGGTGCAGGCCCAAAGACCGTGCTCGTGGCCGTGACCGACATCTTTTTCTATACGAAGGTTCGGGATGCGCTGCTGCCGAACGGCTACACACTCGAGCGGGCTCGATCTCAGGACGAGATCGCCCTCAAAGCGTCCGCCGCACATCCTGCTGCCGTCATCCTCAATATGAACGATGAAACCTTGAACGCGTTCCAGGCCCTGGAGACCCTTCGAGCCAACCCGCAATTTCAGGACCTGCCGATCCTGGCCTTCGCCAACCACGAAGAGGTCGACACCTGGAATCGAGCCAAATCCATGGGCGTCACAAAAATCGTTTCCAGGAATGAGTTTTCGATGCGAACGAAGGATCTGGTCGAGGGGATCATGTCCCGCCCAGCATCGTGAGCGCTGGGCGACTCGATCAAGAAATGACTATGAAACAATCCCGCCTCCATGATTACCACGTGAAGTTACAGGCCACGTTCGAAGTGGTCACCGACTGGCAGGTCCCGCTGCACTATGGAGATATGCTCGCGGAATATCGCGCCGTCCGAGAAGCCGTCGGCATCGCCGACCTCTCACATCGGGGCAAACTTCGCGTGACCGGCGATGATCGGGTGAAGTGGCTCCAAAGCGTGATCAGCAACGATCTCCTTTCCCTGCAGCCCGGCCAGGGGCGGTACTCGAGTTTATTGACCCATAAAGGGAAAATGTTGACCTACTTCCGCTGCTACATGCAGCCCGATGCCATTATGCTGGAGGACGTGGGTGAGATCGGCGATCAAACCCATACCGCGCTGAGGAAATTTCTGCTCTACGGCACCAAAGCCAAAATGGAGAACTGCCGGGAGAGCTGGGGACTGTTGCTGGTCAGCGGCCCCAAAGCCACGGCGGCCATGAAGGTGGCGTTCGGCACGGACGTGGGTGAGCTGAAGCCGGTAACCTTCATCTCTGCCGGTATCGGCGGTCATACCGCCCTGGTCATTCGCACCGAAGAAACCGGCGAGCGTGATTATGAAATCTTGATTCCCTCCGACGGCCTGATCCCGGCGTGGGAGCGGCTTCTGGAGGCCGGCGCGCCGCATGGGATCACGCCGGTGGGAAGTCAGGCGTGTGAAGCCCTTCGCATAGAAGCCGGCATCGCCAAGGCCGGACCCGACTTAAATGAAGAGATCGTGCCGCCGGAGGCCAATCTCCAAGAGAAAGCCTTCAGTTTGAGCAAGGGCTGTTATCCTGGGCAGGAGGTGGTCGCGCGCATGGATACCTACGGCTCGGTGCGCCGGCACCTCGTCGGCCTGGTCGTGAAAGGGTCGGTCGTGCCGCCAAAAGGCGCAAAGCTGTTCACAGGGACTCGAGAAGTCGGATGGGTGAGCAGCGCGACCCTGTCGCCGGCGCTCAAAGCGCCGATTGCATTTGGATTTCCCTTGCGGGATTTCAGCGCGGCCGGGACGACTTTAACCATCGAAGCGGACGGAGCCCATTACGAGGCCACCGTTCAGCCCCTTCCCTTCCGCCAGACAGTCTCCTCGTAGTCGACCGCTAGGCGCGTTCCGGATTGCGTGCTGCAGACACGGCTCGAGCAAAATTGAGCAGGCTCGCGCGTTCCTGGTCATCGAGCGCCAGCAGCAGATGCACCTCTTCACCGTGCATGAGGCGTAAACTGAGAAAGGGCTCTTCTCTCCGCTTTTCCTTGTTGTCCCACATGGCGTCGATCACCTGCACCTTGTCGAGCTGACCGACCGAGACGATGTCGTACCGGAAATACGAGTCGCCGATCACCATGTCGAAGAGCACGTTGCCGGCCGTCAGCAGCAGCATGTTGAACCGGCCCTGCTCTTCATAGCCCTCCGGTAGGAATGTATTGACGTGGCATAGGGCCACCTTGCGATCGGCCAGGGCGGCGCGGATCTTTTCCCGCAACGCCGGATAATCGATCTGCAGAGCCTTTTCGTCCGGACTCGTCGCCGCGACTGCTGCGGTTTGTGCCTTCTCAAAGATTTCTTCTGCCGACATCAACCCTGCCATGACGGTACTCCTTCATTGAGTGTGTCTAGTGCTATTGTTTCGATCGAATGGCGCGTGCCACCCCGATCAATCCCAAGCCGGCCCACGCGAACTCCAACAAAATAAACCCTGCCCGTTGGTCGACAATGGCAACCACGCCCAGCATCAGCGAACCGAGAATGTTCAGGGTCAAGTATCCGGCATGAAGTTCCCGCCAGATTCCTCCTTGATTGAGTCCATACGCGGCAAGAACCATCAAGGCCCCGACGATGGACATCACTTGTAACAACATGCGGATCCCTTCTGAAACAGACTGATGTCACCGTCCCTCCCCGCCTTTGTGGCGACGCCGGATTCTCATCTCTGTTTCACATGCGTTGCGGCGATGCGAACGACGCCGAGTGGGCTGTTTAGCAGCCTGGAAAGGAGGTACGGTACCCGGTGGGCAACCAAGAATGCAAGAGGCGACGATGCCCGCTATCCCTTCCGTGCAAGGATCCGATTGAAGAATCGTGTCTTGCCGGCTCCGTCGATGATCGACACGGCGAACTCTTGGTTGGTCACGCGCACGAGCCCAAAGTTGTCATACCCTTCTTCATTGATCAACGTCGTCGGATGCAACGTAGGGCTTGGCGCCGTCAAACGGCCTGGTTTCGCCGACAGGGGCCCGCTAATGAACTCGTAAAAATCCGGCGTGCCGTCCCGATTGGGATCATAGACGTTGGCTTGAACCCAATGGATGTCCCCGCCCAGAAAAACAACATTGGAGAGCCGTTTTTCGAGAATGGCCTCGACAATCACCTGCCGTTCCCGCTCAAACCCGGTGCCATCCGACCCGCCCGCCCAGCCGTCATAGCCAGGCACGGCGGACCCGCCTCCCTTTGGAACGGACAAGGGGACGCTTGTGACGACAACCTTCCATGTCGCCGTGGACGCCGCCAAACCCTCGAGCAACCACTGCAGTTGTGCGGCACCCAGCATCGTCTTGGCCGGTCCATCAGGGTCGGCATTGCGGCTGCGGTACTGCCGGGTATCAAGCAGGAACATTTCCAGATCCGCTCCGTACCGAATCGTTCGGTACAATCGGTGCGGATCTGAAACGTTGGTATGGATGGGCCAGTACTCGCGAAAGGCTTGCCGGCCGGCAGCCATTTGCGTCTCGAACGGTCCAGCAAAGTTATTCTTCACTTCGTGATCGTCCCACGTGACATAGACCGGCACCGATTCCAAGAACCGTCGCAACGCGGGAGCTCCCCGCTGGTAATCATGCTTGGCGCGATACTCCGGCAACGTAGTGGCGATAGCATTCGACCCAGGCTCATTCGGCGGCGACAGGCAAACGCCGTCGGCATAGATGGTATCGCCGAGAAAAATGAAGAAATCAGGCCTCTGTCCGCGAATGGTGTCGAAAATCGGGTAGCCCGCCTCACCTTGACGGCAGCGTTCCTGCCCGCCTAAATCCCCGCTCCAAGCGAACGTGACCGGCGCAGAAGTGTCAGGATCCGGCAGGGTCGTGAATTCGCCCTGCGAGGCAACATGCGGTCGGGATGCCCGCTCCCGTTGATCCGGATCCTCCGCGAGGACGGAGTAGCGGTATCGAATGCCCGGCGAGAGGTGTTCAAAGGACACTGTCAGCGTGAAATCGGTCTCAGGGCCTGTGAGCACCGGCGGCGTTCGAGCCGCGGGCGATTGGACGGAGGCCATCGCGGAGATCCGTTTCCACGCTTCAACGGACGCCCATTCAACTTGAATGCGTTTCGGCCCCTGGGTTTTGAGCCACAGCTCGGCGGAATGACTCGTAATGTCACCTACCGCTGTTCCGTCGGGCAAACTGGGCTTCTCCAATTCAACCTGATCGGTGAACGGACTGTCGGGCGGCAACCCTTCCCGCGAAGACGAGACGCAGCTCGAGAAGGCGAGGAACACCACGCAGATTGCGACGATCGCGACGAAGATCGTCGACGCCTCTATCAAGGTTGAAAATCGCGTCGCAGGTCCTGCATACTGGCTCCTAGTAGGAGTCGCCATCATGAACGATTTGACCTGTATGATCC
>Ga0210002_1000153_pt1 | contig 10225 bp, 8 predicted proteins | sample InoplaM2SAM_FD_187587 | JGI IMG/M metagenome (GOLD analysis project Ga0210002, IMG submission 187587) | Arabidopsis thaliana rhizosphere microbial communities from the Joint Genome Institute, USA, that affect carbon cycling - Inoculated... | ecosystem: Host-associated > Plants > Roots >... | reverse complement strand
GCTATCAGAGAGGCTCGCGGTTGAATTGAATCGAGCGAGCCTGACCGCACCCATCGCCACGTAGGCAAACATCACCGCGACGCCAAACGTACCCTGCCCGCTCAACGCCCAGGAATAGAGCAAGAGACCCGGCGCAACCCCGAACGAGACGACATCAGAGAGGGAATCGTACTCAAGGCCAAAGTGGCTGGTGCTATTCGTCATTCTTGCTGATTTCCCGTCCAAGACGTCGAACACCATCGCCACCAAAATGGCAACCGCCGCCGCCAAATAGTTGGCGTTGAATACGGACAAGATGGCGAAGACGCCGCAAAAGAGATTACCAGTCGTAAACAGATTGGGAATGAGATGCATCGCGGCCTTGCGCCGCTTGCCGCCCTTCGCGAAGGATTGTCTCAGTGCTGTGCCTTTCATCGTAATTCTCCTAGAATTGTCTCTCCGCCCTTGACCCGGTCACCGACGGCGATCCTGATTGCCGTTCCGGCCGGCACATACGTGTCCATTCGAGACCCAAATCGAATGAGCCCGTAACGCTCTCCACGCATCGCCCGGTCTTTCGGATTCACCCACCAGACAATGCGTCTGGCGATCAATCCCGCGACCTGCACGCACAGGACCTTGGCGCCTTCCACCGTTTTGATCATCACGGCGTTCTGTTCGTTCTGCAACGTCGCCTGCGGCTTACTGGCCACCAAAAACAATCCGGGTTGATACTGCACGTCTTCGATGATCCCGTCGCAGGGAATCCGATTGATGTGCACATCGAACACATTCAAGAAAATGGAGATTCGAACCGCACGTTCCTTGAGGTAGCGAGGCTCGAATTCTTCCTCCACGGCAAGCACCTTGCCGTCCCCGGGAGAGACGACGAGTCTCGGTCCTTGAGGAATCACCCGCGGCGGATTGCGGAAGAACCACGACACGAAGAGCGTCAGGATTCCCGCCGCGATGGCGACAGGGGTCCATCCCAGCCATGCTGTGATCAGTGTAATGCCGACGGCCACGCCAATGAAGGGAAATCCTTCATTGGCAAAAGGCACGCCCACGGCACGATCCGCCACTTCTCCGCCATCAACTACCGGCAATCTGCTGAATTCCGCAGACGCTTGCGGTCCACGGCGGACGGCTGATCGCCGATCGCTGCTCCTTAGTTCTTGTTCTTGTCGACCAGTTGGTCCTTCTTCAGCCACGGCATCATCGCGCGCAGCTTAGCTCCAACGGCCTCGATGGGATGCGCTTCGCCTTTGGCCAGCAGGGCGTTGTAAACCGGACGATTGGCCTGGTTTTCCAACACCCATTCCTTCGCAAACTGTCCCTGCTGTATTTCAGCGAGTATCTTCTTCATTTCCTGTTTCGTCTGTTCCGGCACGACGCGCGGGCCTCGGGTCACATCGCCGTATTTCGCGGTGGTGCTGATTGAATACCGCATATTGGCAATCCCACCCTGATAGATCAGGTCCACGATCAGCTTCACCTCGTGAAGGCATTCGAAATAGGCCATTTCAGGCGAATAGCCTGCCTCTACGAGGGTCTCATACCCGGCCTGAATAAGGGACGTGAGCCCGCCGCAAAGGACGGCTTGTTCGCCAAAGAGGTCGGTTTCCGTCTCTTCCCGGAAATTCGTTTCGATGACGCCAGCGCGCCCACCGCCGATCGCGCTGGCATACGCCAGACCGACCTGCCTGGTCGTGCCGCTCGGATCTTGATGCACGGCGAGGAGACAGGGCACGCCGCTCCCCTTCGTATACTCTGATCGTACCAAATGACCGGGGCCTTTGGGAGCGACCATGAACACGTTCACCGTCGGCGGCGGCACAATCTGTCCAAAATGGATGTTAAAGCCGTGCCCGAATGACAGGTAAGCCCCCGGCTTCAAGTTGGGTGCGATCTCCTGCCGGTAGATCGAGGCCTGCACTTCGTCAGGCGCGAGGATCATGATGACGTCCGAGGCTTTCACCGCATCGGCCACCGGCATGACCTTGAGCCCGCTTTGCTCAGCCTTCTGCCACGAACTGCCCTCCCGAAGACCAACCATGACCGAGACGCCGCTCTCCTTCAAGTTGAGGGCGTGGGCATGACCCTGGCTGCCGTATCCAATGACCGCCACTTTCTTGCTCGTGATCTGTTGAAGGTCAGCGTCCTTGTCGTAGTAAATTTTCATCATGAACTCCCGGCTTGCAAGAGGTTGATACCGTGTCCCGGCAGGCGATCGACCGGACCGCGCTATTCGCGGGCGACTTTCTTGGGTTGCGTCGAGGTGGAACGAAGAGGCTCCCGCGCGACCGCGACGCGGCCCGTCCTCGTCAACTCTTTGATGCCCAATGGCTGCAGCAGATTGATGATGGCTTCGATTTTCTTCGGATCACCCGTCACTTCAATCGTATAGGTCCCCGGCGTCGAATCAATCACGTTGGCGCGGAAGATATCGGCGATTCGCAAGGCCTCGGCCCGATCCTCCTGTCTCGTATGAACTTTGATCAGCGCCGTCTCGCGCGACACGAAATCGCTTTCATTCAGGTCGACGACCTTGATCACGTCGATCAGCTTGTTCAACTGTTTGACGATCTGTTCGACAATTCGCTCATCGCCAGACGTGACGATCGTCATCTGCGACATCGAGGGATCGAGGGTGGGCGCGACCGAGAGACTTTCGATATTGAAGCCTCTGCCGCTGAACAACCCTGCAATGCGAGAGAGCACACCGAACTTGTTCTCGACCGTGACTAAAATGATGTGTTCCATGCTAGGCCGTCAGAATCGTGTCTTTATCCTGCGGAGTCGTCTTGGCCGCGCCGCTCTGCTTTTGCTTCAACTCCGGCGGATCCTCCAGAATCATCTCGTGATTGCAGCCGCCGGCGGGAATCATCGGATAGACGTTTTCGAAGGGATGCGTCGGCACGTCGACGATGACCGGTCCCTTGGCCGCGATGGCTGCCTTCAGCACCCCGTCAAGGTCGCCCACTTTCCCTGCACGTAATCCGACCGCCCCATACGCCTCAGCCAGCTTCACGAAATCCGGCGTCGTATCGAGGTAGCTGGAGGCATAGCGTCCTTCGTAGAAGAGGTCCTGCCATTGCCGAACCATACCGTGGAACCGGTTGTTCAACACAATCACTTTCACGGGAAGCTTATGTACGACCGCCGTGGCCATCTCCTGCATGTTCATCTGCACACTGCCGTCGCCGGCGATGCAGAGCACCAGCCGGCCAGGAAATGCCGCTTGCGCACCCATGGCCGCCGGAAAGCCGAATCCCATCGTGCCCAGGCCGCCGGAGGTCAACCAGCGGTTGGGCTTGGCCATCTTGAAGTATTGCGCAGCCCACATTTGATGCTGGCCGACGTCCGTAGAGACGATCGGATCCAGGTCCTTGGTCAATTCGTACAGGCACTTGACGACCTGCTGCGGCTTGATCGGTCCTTCCGTTTCCTGTTGGTAGGCGAGGGGATGGGACCGCTCCCATTCACGAATCTGGTCCCACCAGGCTTTGCGAAGCTCCTTTTGTTCGCCGTTCACCGTCGCCTTGAGAATCTGGTTTAACTCTCGAAGGACGGCCTTGCAGTCGCCGACAATCGGGATATCGACGTTGATGTTCTTCCTGATGGAGGTCGGATCGATGTCAATGTGAATGATCTTGGCATAGGGACAAAACTCCGACACCTTGCCGGTCACACGGTCATCGAACCGCGCGCCGATCGCCACGACGAGGTCGGAATAATGGACCGCCATGTTGGCCTGATAGGTTCCATGCATGCCCATCATGCCGAGAGACAACGGATGCTCTCCCGGGATCGCGCCGAGACCCATGAGCGTCATGTCCACGGGTATCTGCGTGAGTTCCGCCAGCTCGATCAATTCCTTGGAAGCTCCGGAGAAGATGACGCCGCCGCCGACGTAGAGAATCGGCTTTTTGGCCTTCATAATCGCTTCGGCCGCTTGTTTGATCTGCCATTTGTTGCCTTCGTACGTTGGGTTGTACCCCCTGATCGACACGGAATTGGGATAGTTGAATTCCGCCTTGTCCATTGAGACATCTTTGGGAATATCCACCAACACCGGCCCGGGACGGCCGGTGGTGGCAATATAGAACGCCTCTTTGATCGTGGAGGCCAAGTCGTTCACGTCTTTGACAAGGAAATTGTACTTCGTACACGGACGACTCAAACCGACGTTGTCCGCCTCCTGGAAGGCATCGTTGCCGATGAGGCTTGTCGGGACCTGCCCGCTGAAGCAGACCAGCGGGACGGAATCCATATAGGCATCCGCCAGCGCGGTAATGACATTCGTCATCCCCGGTCCTGACGTCACTAAGCAGACACCCGCTTTCCCTGTAGCCTTTGCATACCCTTCTGCCATGTGACCGGCACCCTGCTCATGGCGGGTCAAAACCACGTCGATGTCCTTTTGCTGATGAAGCATGTCGAAAATCTTAAGCACCACGCCCCCAGGCAGCGCGAAAAGCGTCTTCACGCCTTCACGCTTGAGGCATTCGATAAAGATTTCGGCGCCTGTCAGTTTCATAACTGAGCCTCCTCTCCTGCTCCGTGACGGTACACGGGTGGAGACACCCATCCCTTTTGCGGCTATCGGTGGTTACACTAACTATTGAGAAAATATCTGAAAAATCAATGAGAAAGATCAGAGATCCTAGCACCACGGTCCTGCTAGGTCAATAGGAGATCCCTGCACTGCGGAATCGAAATCCCAACCTGGGGATCATGAGCAGGCGTCGGTGCAGAAAGCGCGTGATGGAGAGGACTTATAAGCCGGATTCTGTCCCGTCAAGGATATGCTCCTTGACGGTAGTGATCATTTCTCTGGGATCCGAGTTGCCTCGAACCTCAAGCGACCTACCCGAAGACCTCGGCCGGGCCAGCCGGTCGCTGCATTCCAAAGAATGCGGCAGTTGTCTTCCTATTTGGTCTTGCATCGAGCGACGCTTACCGTGCCGGTGATGTCGCCATCCCCGCGGTGGGCTCTTACCCCACCGTTTCACCCTTACCTGATCCGCTGCGACTCGATTGGGGTCCCATCGCTTTGGCCATCGGCGGTCTGTTCTCTGTGGTGCAGGTGTCGGATCGCTCCGCCTGGGCGTTACCCAGCGCTCTGCCCCTGAAGTCCGGACTTTCCTCTCGTCGCAAGACGAGCAATCACCCGGTCCTCTCCCTCACGCAAGGATCAGTATAGAAAAGGGGCGCGCCGGATGCAAGAACGGAAGAAGACCCGCGACGGGCTAGCGACCGATCGGCGGCAATTCAGCGGCCGGAACGGATGGCTTTGATTGATAGATCGCCATCGCCTCGGGCATCCATTTCTTCAGTTGATCGATGCGTGTTTCGTTGCTCGGATGGGTCGACATGAATTCCAGAGGCGCCCCTCCACCGGACATACCCGCCATTCGCTCCCACAAGGCCACCGATTCTCTCGGGTCATACCCGGCATCGGCGGCAAGCAGAATGCCGATGTAATCCGCTTCCGATTCATGTTGTCGGCTGAAGGGAAGCAGCATCCCGACCTGAGCGCCCACTCCCAACGCCGCCATGGTCGCCTGTCCTAGCGCGGCATTGCCCGTCCCGACGCCAGCCGCTGTACCCAGCACCTGGATGCCGATGCTCGTCGCCTGCCCCTGACTCATCCGCTCGGCTCCGTGGCGCGCCAACGCATGGACGACTTCATGCCCCATCACTGCCGCCAGCCCTGCTTCCGTCCTCGCCATTGGGAAAATGCCCGTGTACACGGCCATTTTTCCCCCCGGTAGCGCAAACGCGTTGGCCGTCTTATCGTCCTTGAACACCGTCACTTCCCACTGAAACTGTTGCGCCATTTCAGCGTACTTCGACCGTTTCGCCGCTTCGATGATGCGGGCGGCCACCCGTTTGACCGGGTCGATCTCGCGAGGATCTTGCGACTGCTTCATCTTGGGGTCGCTTTTCACCTGATCGTACGCCTGCGCTCCCATTTTCATCTCATCCGACGCCGACGTCATGAGGAACTGTGATCGCCCGGTGTAAGGATTTGTCTCGCATCCGCTAAGCCAGCCGACTGGCAGAAGCAGACTCCAGAGCGTCACCGCGCGGAGCCTCGCTGGGAATGCACGCATCACCTTCTCCAACCACTCATTTTTGATGGACCTCGTTTGACCGACCTCAACTGCTCTGGTACATTACCGCGCCTCAACGGCATATTCTACTGGCCACAGCGACAGCCGGCTCTCAACACCGCTTACTCGTCAGTCACGGAATGCCTCCAGACTCCATTGAACGCATCGGAATCGACGAGTCGGGCAAGGGCGATTATTTTGGTCCGCTCGTCGTCGCCGCCGTGTTCGTCGATGCAACGACGCAAGATGAACTCGCGCTCATGGCGGTGAGGGACAGCAAGAAAATTTCGGACGGCCGCATCCTTGAACTTGCCCCGGATATCAAGACGATCTGTCCGCACAGCGTGATCGTCATCGGACCCCAGAAATACAATGAGCTCTATGCGAAGATCAGAAATTTGAACCGGCTGCTCGCCTGGGGACACGCCAAGGCACTTGAAACCCTGCTTGAGCGCGTCTCGTGTGCACGTGCCATCTCCGATCAGTTTGGGGATGAACGGCTGATTCTCAATGCCCTTCAAGCAAAGGGAAGGACAATCGTGCTCGAGCAGCGCACCAAAGCGGAATCCGATCTCGCCGTCGCCGCCGCATCCATTGTGGCCCGAGCCGAGTTTCTCATGCGCCTGAAACGCCTCTCAGAGGATGTGGGCACCGCGCTTCCGAAAGGAGCCTCGCCTGCCGTGGAGCTGGCAGGCAGGATGGTTGTAAAAAAACACGGCGAGCCACGCTTGGCCTCGGTGGCGAAGCTCCATTTCAAAACGACGAAAGCCGTGCTCGGGACGTCGGTCGGATAGAGAGCGCAGAGTGTTGACGAACGGAGACGAAGGGAGAGGGTTACACCGATTCACCCACTTCGAGGTCGGAGGGCTTGGATTGATCTTGCGGTCTCTGGTCCGCCTGCACGTCACCGTCCCAGTACAGCATGCGGTGACAGTAGGGACAGGTGTGGAGATCCTGCGACCGTTTGACTTCGGCGACCAGTTGCGGAGGAATTTGCAGGCGACACCCCGCACACATCCCCCCTTTAATCGCCGCAAGCGGCTGGTCCTTTCTGGCGGCCTTCAGTTTGGCGTAGCGGGCCAATAGTCCAGGCTCAACCTTGCCTGAGCGATCCCGCTGCTGCGATTCCAGTTCAGCCAATTCCACGGACAGTCGGCTCTCGAGTTCATCGAGCACCTGTTTTTCCTTGGTAAAGACTTGCTCGGCGGCTCGTACCTTGTCCTGAGCCTCCTTGGCCGTCTGCTGCAGCTGTTCGATTCTCTCCATGCACGCCAGCACCTTGTCTTCAATTTCAGACTTCTTTTTGTTGGCCATTTGCAATTCGAAAAGATGGGCCTGATATTCCTTGTTGGTCTTGAGTTCAGACAACCTGGCGCGCATTTTATCGGTGTGAGCATCTTGCGCCTCGACATCCCTCTCATGAGCGCGCCGCTCCTTCACGGAGGCTTCGACCGCGGCGCTCATCTCATGTAATGATTGCTTCGCCTCACGGAGTGGCGCTTCGACGGCATGAAGACGTTCGGGGATCTTTCGGCGCTGGTCGGTGATCTCCATGATACGGAGATCCAGTTTCTGCAGTTCGATGAGCGGAGACAGGTGCTGGTTCAATGCACTCCCATACCTGAGATCACGAGGGAAGGTCTTGCCTGCTCGTCGCCGGTCCATTGGTGGGCCCACTAGGACTCGAACCTAGGACCAGCTGATTATGAGTCAGCCGCTCTAACCACCTGAGCTATGGGCCCCCGTACGGAACCGCTCAGCCGCCGGTCAGATTACGATCGACCTCGATGAATCCGATTCTAGGCCTGAGCGCGAGACAGAGTCAAATCATCCGACTCACTCTTACAAGCTCTCGACAAAACTCCGGAGCTTTTTGCTCCGGCTCGGATGACGCAGCTTTCGGAGAGCTTTGGCTTCGATCTGCCGGATGCGTTCGCGAGTAACCTCGAAGTCCTGACCGACCTCTTCCAGCGTATGGTCGGTCGCTTCACCGATGCCGAATCGTTTGCGCAGCACCTTTTCTTCTCTTGGCGTCAGCGTCTCGAGGGCGCTGTTAATTTGTCGCTGCAAATCGTACCGGATCGCGGCTTCCAAGGGAGAAATGGCTTTCTTGTCTTCAATGAAGTCTCCCAGGTGGCTGTCTTCCTCTTCACCAATCGGGGTCTCCAATGAGATGGGCTCCCGAGCGATTTTCAGAATCTTGCGCACTTTGTCCAGCGGCAAGTCCATACGCTCCGCGATCTCCTCTGGAGTCGGTTCGCGACCGAGCTTCTGCACCAAGTGGCGGGACGTTCTGATCAACTTATTGATCGTTTCGATCATGTGCACGGGAATGCGGATGGTTCTCGCCTGGTCCGCAATGGCGCGTGTGATGGCTTGACGGATCCACCACGTGGCGTACGTGCTGAACTTGTATCCACGCTTGTATTCAAACTTGTCGACCGCCTTCATCAAGCCGATATTGCCTTCCTGGATCAGGTCCAGGAACTGCAGCCCGCGGTTCGTATACTTTTTGGCGATGCTCACGACGAGCCGGAGATTGGCCTCCACGAGTTCGGCCTTCCCGCGCTTGACCTTTTCTTCGGCCACATCCAGGTGCTTGACCGCATCCTTGATCTCTTCCCCAGGGACTAATGCCTCTTCAGTCTCCAATTGACGGATGCGGCCCTTCGCGGCCTGATACAGTTTCTTGACGTCCAGCAGCGTGTCTTCGGACACGCCCGTCTTTCGCTTGACCGCCTGGAAATCCTTTCGCTCGCGACAGAGCTTCCGCAGTAATTCGGCACCCGCTTCTCCGCCGATCCCGAGACGCCGCTGACAGCTGACGATCTCCCGCTCGGCGGTGCGAATCTGAATCGCCATCTCCCTGACGCGCTGGACCATCCGGTCCTTGAGCACGCCGTGCAGATTGACGGCTTCCATCTTGTCCACGACCTGCTCTCGGATCGCATCGATCTGCTTCTTGATCTTTTTCAGCTTCGCGGGATCCTTGGCGGCCTGCCGCGACTTTTCATAGAGGCCTTTGAGCGAGGTGGATACCTTGCGGACGGTGTTCAGGCCCTCCAGGGTTTTGAGGCGCAACTCCTCATAATCGCGCTCGACTTCCTCTTCCTCAAAGTCCTCTTCTGTTTCCTGAATCGGCACGATTTCGCGGACGTCGATCTTGCCGTTTTTGAGTTGATCCCTCAGCGAAAGGATGAATTCGATCGTCATCGGCATGCCGTAAATGACGAACGCAATGTCCCGCTTTCCTTCTTCGATACGTTTGGCGATTTCGATCTCGCCTTCACGGCTCAGCAGCGCGACGCTGCCCATTTCCTTCAGATAAAGCCTCACCGGATCATCGGTCCGGCTCAAGGCCCCCGGCGTCAGGTCGATCTCCTTCTCACTGTCCTCTCCGGCATCGGCCTCATCTGATTCCTCGGCGGCCTCCTCCGGCTCGGCGGCGGGGCGGCTTTTCTGCTGACGTTCGCCCTCAGGCGCATCGACGATCTCAATATCCATTTCACCGAACATCGTCATGATGCTGCCGAATTGCTCTGACGAGACCACCTCTGCCGGCAACGTACTATTCAGCTCGTCGTAGGTGAGAAAGCCCTTCTCTTTTCCGATCGAGATGAGTTTCTTCACTTCCACGAGCAATTCTTGTTTCGCCATGCCTACTCCTTCACCAAAGAAAGCGTTCCTGTCGGCCGTCCGGCCTTCTGTGACCGTAACTCGTTGACCTGCTCATTCAAGGCCCGGGCGTCTTCGACCCGTCCTTCTCGCTCTGCCGCCTTAAGCTGACCGATAAGGTCGCGTAAGTCGGCTTCCGCGCGCTTGCGATCGATTGTATTGAGACACCCCTGAATGTGCGCGCGAGGATCGTCAAAATGCTCTTCCCGCATGGACAACTCCGTCGCCAGCGAGCCGCACTCCGGATCATCGACGACGCTATCGAGCACTCTGCGAAGCCCCACTCGTCCGTCCTGCTCGAGATTGGCTAGCGCCCGTTCGACGATCCTCCGGCAGGCCGGCATCGAGAAGGCGTCTGGGCGCAGCTTCCGCACCTCGGAAGGCGACAACTGTCCGTGCAGCAAGAGATACACCAGATCACGCTCTTCTGGGGCGCCTTTCGAGGAAGGAAC
>Ga0210002_1000151_pt1 | contig 10314 bp, 10 predicted proteins | sample InoplaM2SAM_FD_187587 | JGI IMG/M metagenome (GOLD analysis project Ga0210002, IMG submission 187587) | Arabidopsis thaliana rhizosphere microbial communities from the Joint Genome Institute, USA, that affect carbon cycling - Inoculated... | ecosystem: Host-associated > Plants > Roots >... | reverse complement strand
CAGGCTTTCCGGATTTCATGGATTTGCTCGTCGTATGCGCGGACTCGGGGCTCTCGATGGAGGCCTCGCTTGAGCGTGTCTCGCGCGAGTTGGGGCCGAGCTACCCGTCGCTCACCGCCAATATTCACTTGACCAATCTCGAGATCCGCGCGGGCCGGCCGCTCAAGGAGGCACTTGAGCATTTTGCCGACCGTCTCGCACTCGAGGAGTCGAGGGCCTTCGCCACCTTGATCAACCAATCTATCGATCTCGGCTCGAGCATCACCGATGCCATGCGCGTGTACAGCGACGACATGCGCCACAAGCGGCTCTCGATGGCGGAAGAGAAGGCCTATGCGCTGCCGGCGAAACTCGCAGTGCCGATGATGGTCTGCATCTTTCCGGTGCTGTTCGTGGTCATCCTGCTGCCGGTGATCGTGCGCCTGCATATGGGCGGCTATTTCTAGCGGCCACGGCTCCACGACTGATGAGGCGGGCATTTTCTGCGAAATGCCGAAGTTCCGATAAAGTGAAGAATTCTTAACCATCCTCACCTAGCCTGACGGCGTCCCGTTACCGGGCGTTTCCGCAAGGCTTTGACATGCTTATTGGAATTGCCCGCCCCCTCATCATCGTTGCTGCCGGCCTGTGGGTGGCGGGGTGCACGACTTCCTCAAGTTTTTCGAACTTATTTGGCCCCAAGACCCCGGGCGCTGAGGCATCTGCGTCTGCTCAGGTTGACGAGACGACCGAGCCACATCTGACGGTGGACGGATCGGCGCCCGTGGAGCCAGTCGACGAATCAACCGGCTCCGTCACGGGTTCTGCGGGCAAGAAGACGGCGCCCGGCCTTCTCGGCAGCGATCCGTACGACGAATTGAGTCTCGGCAAGAAACATTATCGCGCCAATAATTTCGGTCTCGCCGAGAAGCACTTCCGCCTGGCGGTCGAAAAGCATCCGCGCGATGCAGAAGCCTGGCTGGGCCTTGCGGCGTCTTATGATCGTCTGCGCCGCTTCGATCTCGCCGACCGCGCCTACTCCCAGGCCGTCGGCATCCTCGGACCCACGGTCGAAATTCTCAACAACCAAGGCTACTCATACATGCTGCGTGGCGACTACAAGCGCGCGCACGCGACACTTGCCGCCGCCCGGCGCAAGGATCCGAATAATAAATACGTCCAAAACAATCTCCGCCTCCTTGAAGAGAGCTACCGCAAGGGCAAGTCCATCGAGTAGGGCCGCCAGGGCCCATCCCGTTTTTGCTCGATGGGGTGGTGGCGGAAATCGATGGATGTGCGAATATTCTCTGACAATCGGGGTTGACCGAGTGTAGGGCTGTCGGGTTTATCGGCAGGCCTGCTAAGCAACTCGCTATCGTCCATTCGATTTCCCGCCACAAGGGAAACGTCAGACAAACGGGGAGGGACCAGTAATGTCCACGCCAAATCGCAAATCCGGAATGTCACGCCGCACGCTGCTCAAAGCGGGCGCGGCGATCAGCATGCTCCCCGTACCGCAGGTCTTTGCGCAATCCCCGGAGCCGCTCAAGATCGGTTTCCTCACGGTTCTCACCGGGCCGCTCGCCGCTGGCGGCAAGCAGCAGGAAGAGGGCGCCGCGCTGTTCCTCAAGGAGCGCAACGGCATGATCGGCGGCCGCAAGGTCGAACTGATCACGCAGGATACCGGCGGCAACCCGGCCCTTGCCAAGACCAAGCTGCAAGAACTGGTGGAGCGTCACAAGGTAACGGTGTCGATCGGTCCGCTGGCGACAAATGAAGCCATTGCGATGGACAATTATGTTCGCGACACCAAGGTGCCTCTGATCACCACGACGTCGGCTGCCACCGTCGATCTGAAAAGCCACGCGGTGAATCCATGGGTGTTGCACGCTTTTGGCACGGCACCTCAGGTCACGTACCCGCTGGGTGACTACGCCGCCAAGACGCTCGGCTACAAGAAAATTGCGATCGTGGCCGAGGATTTCACATACGGTCATGAAGGCGCCGGCGGCTTTCAACTCGGTTTTGAAGGCGCCGGCGGCAAAATTGTCCAGAAGCTGTGGCCGCCGCTCAACGCGCCGGAATACGCGCCCTATCTGGCCGCGATCAAGAACGACGTTGATGCGATCTACATGGGCTTTGCCGGCAGCAATCCGCTGCGGTTCCTCAAGCAGTACAGCGAATTCGGCTTGAAAGGAAAAGTTGCCGTGCTCGGCAACACCACGAGCACCGACGAAGGAATCCTTCGGGTGATGGGTGAAGAAGGAGTAGGTGTTTTCACCGGCGGCTGGTATGCGGCGGGACTCGAGACGTCGGATAACAAAAAATTCGTCACCGGCATCAGCGATGCGTACAAGCATGATCCGGGCTTCTACACTGCCGGCCCCTATACGGCGCTTCTCATCATCGAGGAGGCGTTGAAGACGACGGGTGGAAAGACCGATGACGCCGCAGCCTTCCTCAAGGCAATGCACGATGTCCGCCTCACGCATGGGCCGATCGGGCCGGTGCGGCTCGACGAATACGGCACGCCTGTGCTTGACATTCACATCCGCAAGGTGGCTCGGGTGAATGGAAAACTGACCAATACCATCATCAAGACCTATCCGCAGGTGAGCCAGTTCTGGACATACGATCCAAAGCAATTCATCCAGCAGCCGGTGTTCTCGCGCGATTTCCCGCCGAGCAAATACCTCGAGTAGCGCGGTGGACCGGCGGAGCTTGTCGTGATGCGATAAGCGGACGCGCGGGCATGATGACGCTATGACAAACCCGCGCCCCGTTACCCTGATCACTGGCGCGTCGGCAGGGATCGGCGTGGCGCTCGCTCGCGTGTTTTCGCGGCACGGCCACGAGCTGGCGCTGGTGGCCCGGCGCGAAGACAGGTTGCAGGAGCTTGCCGACGCGATAGCGGCGACGGGCGCACAGCGGCCGATCGTCATTACCTGCGATCTGTCGGAGACTGGCGCTGCGCGGCAGATCGGTGACGCACTGGCGTCACAAGGGGCCGAGCCACAATTCGTTGTCAACAATGCAGGTTTTGGATTGGTCGGCTTGGCGACGGCGCGCGACCGCGGCGAGCAACTACAGATGATCGACCTTAACGTGCGCGCATTGACCGAACTGTCGATTGCCTTTGTCGATAGTCTTGCCCGCCATCGTGGCGGGCTTCTCAATGTCGGTTCGATCGCCGGGTTCCTGCCGGGACCTGGCATGGCCGTGTACTACGCCACCAAAGCTTACGTGCTGTCCTTCACCGAAGCGCTGCACAGTGAGCTTGCGCCGCGCGGGATCAAGGTCGCCGTGTTGTGCCCGGGCCCGGTACCGACCGAGTTCGCCGCGCGTGCCGGCATCAGCGATCGCAGCATGGCGCCAGGCCTGCTGACCAAATCCGCGGACTACGTCGCGGAAGCGGGCTATCGCGGTTTGATGGAAGGGCGCCGGACGATTGTGCCGGGGTTCATTAACAGCCTGGTCACCGTCTTGATCCGCCTTTTCCCGCGTCGGCTGCTGCTCAAGGCCGTTGATGCCCGGCAACGGCGGCGCAGGGACGCGCAGGGCACATAGCCGCCTTTCGCCTGGTGATATTTGCAAATGCTTGGATAGCCGCTAGTAAATGGCCGGCGCTGGAGCCGCGCCGAATCGCCATGTCCAAGCAGCCCGTTCTTCTCATTCTGCATCAGGAACATTCGTCGCCCGGCCGCGTCGGCCAGACCCTGGCGAAGTTAGGCTATCCGCTCGACATCAGGCGCCCTCGCTTTGGCGATCCACTGCCGGAAACGATGGATGACCACGCCGGCGCCGTGATCTTCGGCGGTCCGCAAAGCGCCAACGACAACGAAGAGTTCGTGCAGCGGGAGATCGACTGGATCGGTGTGCCGTTGCGCGACAAGAAGCCTTATCTCGGCATCTGCCTCGGTGCGCAGATGATGGCCCGTCACCTTGGTGCGCGTGTCTATCCGCATCCGCAGGGTCATGCCGAAGTCGGCTACTATCCGATTCGCCCGACCGACGCCGGACGCACGATTTGTGACGAATGGCCGGACCACGTCTACCAATGGCACCGTGAAGGTTTCGATTTACCGTCCGGGAGCGATCTCTTGGCGGAAGGCGACGCGTTTTCAGTCCAAGCCTTCCGCCTAGGCACTGGCTATGCGCTGCAATTCCATCCTGAAGTGACACACGCCATGATGTATCGTTGGCTCGTTCGTGGTGCCCATCGCATGGAATTGCCGGGCGCCAAGCAGCGTCACGAACACATCGCCGATCGTGCGGTCCACGATCATGCTTCTCGCAATTGGCTTGCCGCCTTTATTGATCACTGGATCGGGCTCGCGCCGGCCAATCGGGCCAACAAGAAAATCACGCTCTGACCGGGTTTTCTGGAACGTCCCTAATCCGGCCATTGACAATTCAATATTCGCGCTGATCGTTGCGATGGGGCGAGGGCAAAACGTCCACGCGGAGGCGTGCGGATGGTGGATTCGGGAAACTCCGCCCCGGTCACCGAGCGGCCGATCCAGTCGGCGCTGAGCGTTATGTTGCGCGTGTCCGACGGTCTTCTCGATCTCCTGCCAATCGCAACGTTTATCTGTGACGCGCGGGGCACCATCCTTCAATACAATCGTCATGCGGTGGCCGTTTGGGGCCGCGCACCACAGCCCGGCCAGACGCACGAAGAATTCAGCCAAGGCTCTCTTTTTTCCGAGCTTGATGGATCCATCCGGCGCTCTATGGTCTCCGAGGTGCTGGCAACCGGCCAGTCGGTTCGTGACGTGGAGCGGATCGTCGAGCGCCCCGATGGCTCTAGTCTCATCGTGTCCGTAAACATTGACCCGCTGCGTGATGCAAAAGGCAATGTTGTCGGCGTGGTGAACTGTTTTCTCGATATCACTGAACGCAAGCGAATGGATAACGCCCTTGAGCGGTCGCGATTGCAAGCGCTTGAGCAGGAGCAACGATTTGCCGCGACTTACGAGCATGCCGCAATCGGAATATCTGAAATCGCTCCCGATGGCCGTTTTCTTCGCGTCAATGAGGCAATCTGTGCGATCAGCGGGTTCAGCCGCGAGCACCTTCTTGCAAATATGCTGTTCACTCATACGCATCCTGACGATGCCGACCCCGACCGCCAGGCATTCCGCAAACAGGTTGCGGGCGAACTTGATTTTTATTCGATCGAAAAGAGATTCATTCGGCGTGATGGGCGGGTGATCTGGATTTCGGTGCGTTCATCTCCGGTCCGCGATGCAAATGAAAGGCTGCTCTATGTTGTCCGCGTCGTTCAGGAGATCACCGAGCGCAAGGCGGCGGAGCAGCGGCAGCGACTACTGGTGGATGAGCTGAACCATCGCGTGAAGAATACCCTCGCGACGGTGCAATCGCTGGCGACCCAGACCGCCCGCGGTGCGACGACGCCGGCTACCTTTCGTGAGCGCTTTGAAGGCAGGTTGATCGCACTGTCGAAAGCTCACGACCAGCTCACCATTCACCATTGGGAAAGCGTGGATCTGCGTGATCTTTTGTCCGGTAGCCTTGCACCTTATGCTGGCACCACTCCCGATCGTGTCGTTCTTCGTGGCGAGGATGTTGTTTTGCGCCCCCGCGCCGTGCTGACGTTGGCGATGGCGGTGCATGAATTGACAACAAATGCCGCGAAATATGGCGCGTTGTCTGTGCCCAGCGGGAGCGTCGAAGTGCAATGGCGCCCGGTCCGCGCAGAAAATGGCGGACCATGCCTGCAGATTGAGTGGATCGAGCAAGGCGGACCAAATGTCGTCGAGCCCGAGCAACACGGCTTTGGAACCAAGCTGATTGAAGGAAGCATTGCATCCGACCTTGCCGGCAAGACGCAGCTCGTCTTCCAACCGCAAGGCCTACGCTGCGAAATCACGATCCCTATGAAGGCGGCAACGGTCCACTTTCGGGTGGATACGGGAAAAGGTCTGCCAGCTTAGGCCCGCCTTCACGGCAGCTTCGTTTTTCCTTGAATTTGCTCGCCTTAGCAGTGCTTCGAGTTGCTGCTGGCTGAACTGTAAAAAAGCACGATTGGACGCCGCCCTTGTGGTACGTTGCGGCAGCAGCGTGGGTGGTAGCGAGATGTGGGCTTCCCGGGGCGACGCGCAGGCGAACGTGTTGCATTTTGTGATGATCAAGCCGTCGCACTACGACGAGGACGGCTACCCGATCCAATGGGTCCGCTCTGCGATCCCCTCCAATACATTGGCCTGCCTGAACGCGCTTGCTGAAGACGCGCGCCGGCGCGAGGTGTTGGGGCCGAACGTCGAAATCCGGCTGCACACTTACGATGAAACGAACCGGCGGGTGCGGCCCGACCGCATCATCCGCATGATCCGCAAACTAGGCGGCAGTGCATTGATCGGCCTGGTTGGTGTGCAATCGAACCAATTCCCACGGTCGGTCGACCTCGCCCGACCGTTCCTCGCAGCAGGCCTGCCGGTTTGTATCGGTGGCTTTCACGTGTCGGGCTGCATCGCAATGCTGCCCGAGCTGCCCGCTGACATTGCCGTTGCCCAAACGATGGGAATTTCATTCTTCGCTGGCGAATGCGAGGAGGGACGGCTTGATGAGGTTCTGCAGGATGCGTGGAACGGAAAGCTCAAGCCTCTTTACAATTACATGGACAAGTTACCGACGCTTACCGGCGAGCCGCCGCCATTCCTGCCGCGGAAGCATGTGCGGAGGACCTCGGGATCTCTTTCCAGTATCGACCTCGGGCGAGGTTGCCCGTATCAGTGCTCGTTCTGCACCATTATCAACGTGCAAGGCCGCAAAAGCCGGTTTCGCACGCCCGACGATCTCGAAAAGATCGTCCGCGAGAATCACGCGCAAGGCATTAGGCGCTTCTTCATAACGGACGATAATTTCGCGCGTAATCGCGATTGGGAACTACTGTTCGACCGTCTTATTCATTTGCGCAAGACCGAGTTTCCCGGCCTTGGCTTCACAATCCAGGTCGACACGCTCTGCCACAAAATTCCGAATTTCATCGAAAAAGCGTCGCAGGCTGGCGTGCGCCGCGTTTTCATCGGACTTGAGAACATCAACCCCGACAATCTCATTGCAGCCAAGAAGCGGCAAAACAAGATCACCGAGTACCGCGAGATGCTGCAGAAGTGGCGCGATCACGGCGCAATTACCTATGCCGGCTATATTCTCGGTTTCCCTGCCGATACGAAGGAATCGATCGCCCGCGACATCGAAATCATCAAGCGCGAACTGCCGCTCGATATCCTGGAATTTTTCTTTCTAACTCCGTTACCCGGGTCCGAGGACCACAAGGTGCTTTTGCAGAAAGGCATCTGGATGGATCCAGACATGAACAAGTACGATCTTAACCACCGCGTTTCGCATCATTCCACCATGAGCGATGCGGATTGGGAGGATGCCTATCGTGCCGCCTGGTCCGCGTTCTATACACCCGAGCACGTGCGCACGATCTTACGCCGCTCCGCGGCCTGCAAGCTCGGGCGGCCCGGCACGACCCTTTCGACCATACTGTGGTTCTACCTGATGATCCTGTTTGAGGGAGTGCACCCTCTCGAAGGCGGTGCCTTTCGTCTCAAATTTCGCTGCGATCGCCGTTTCGGAGAGAAGATCGAAAGCCCACTGATATTTTATCCTCGCTACGGCTGGGAGACGCTGAAGAAGGTCTGGGGTTATCTTCGCGTCTATCGTCAGCTCAGGGCCGTGCTGAATGAAGCGCTGGCCGCCCCCGACCGCTGGACCTATACCGACATCGCGATTGCGCCGCCGCAGCAGGACGAGTTCGAGCGCCTCTCGCTCTATCATGAAACCACCGGAGGAGAGGCCGCGCTTGCCCGCAAGCGGCGTGATGATGCTATTCGCATCAGCGGCCACGCCGACCAACCGGCGTTGGCTGCGGCAGCGGAGTAGCGAAGTTCTGCTCCAATTGGCCCTTAGCTGACACTGCCTAGGATGGTGGAGCCGAGGGGATTTGAACCCCTGACCTCCTCATTGCGAACGAGGCGCTCTCCCAACTGAGCTACGGCCCCGCCAATCAGCAACGATGCAACGTTGCTCGGAATATGCGGCGAGTGGGCGCCATTTAGGGCCAGGGGTATAGCCTGTCAAGGACGCGCGGTTTCCTGCAACGGTAATGGACTTCGGCTTGTTCGGCTGCAATGCAGCCGCTACTTTGCGCCGGGCTTGCGAATAGGCGGACGGTCATGCGCTCGGTTCTCGACATCATTCTACTGGTTCTGCAAATCTACATCTGGCTCCTGATCGCGGCGGCCGTGCTGTCCTGGCTGATTGCCTTCAATGTGGTGAATGCCCGCAACCAGGTCGTGGCGACCATCGCCGAATTTCTTTATCGCATTACCGAACCGTTCTTGCGCCCGATACGCGCACTGCTGCCCAACCTTGGCGGCATCGACATATCGCCGGTGATCCTGATCCTGATTATCCTGCTCCTCGAGAACGTCATCATCCGGTACATCTATCCGAATGTCTTCTGACCGATGGCGGGCGCGCCTTGGTCGGCGAGTCCCGGCGGCGTGAGCCTTACCGTCCGCCTGACGCCCAAGGGCGGCCGGGATGTAATCGACGGCATCGAGACCATGTCGGATGGCCGCGCCGTGCTCAAAATCAGGGTGCGGGCGACGCCGAGCGAAGGCGAGGCCAACGCGGCGCTGATAAAACTGATTGCAACGGCCGTCGGCGTCCCATCGCGCGATGTGAGCCTGGTGGCGGGCGCCACCGCCCGCATTAAGCGGCTGGTCGTTTCGGGCAATGGCCCAACGCTTGTCGCAGCGCTGGAGAAAATCGCCGCACCGCGCTAAGGCTTGTCCACAGGGCAAACGGATCATGAGCGCGCGTATAATTGACGGAAAGACGATCGCCGCGGATTTACGCGGCAGGATTACGGATGCCGTGCATCGGCTGCGGCGCGATCGCGGCATCGTGCCGGGGATTGCAGTCGTCCTCGTTGGCGATAATCCGGCGAGCGAGGTCTATGTCCGCACCAAGTCCAAGGCGGTAGCCGATGCCGGTATGAAGGCCTTTGATCACAAATTACCGGCGAGCGCGAGCGAACCGGAGCTGATCGCACTCATCTCGGAACTCAACGCGAACGAGGAGGTAAGCGGCATTCTCGTTCAACTGCCGCTGCCGAAGCAGATAGACGCGCAGAAGGTCATCGCGGCTATCGACCCCTCCAAAGACGTCGATGGCTTTCACCCGCTCAACGCCGGCCGGCTCGCCAGTGGCCTGCCGGCATTGGTTCCCTGCACGCCGATGGGTTGCGTGCTGCTGGCGAAGTCCGTGCATGAATCGCTCGCCGGCCTTGCAGCCGTGGTGATCGGGCGATCCAACATTGTCGGCAAACCGGTCGCACAGTTGCTGCTCGCCGAGAACGCAACGGTGACGGTCGCGCATTCGAAGACCAATGATTTGCCGGCCGTGTGCCGCGGCGCCGATCTGCTCGTTGCTGCGATTGGCCGTGCTGAAATGGTCCGTGGCGACTGGATCAAGCCCGGGGCCACGGTCATCGATGTAGGCATCAATCGGGTGCCCGGTGACGGGGGCAAACCACGGATCGTAGGCGATGTAGCCTATGCAGAAGCGATGCAAGTCGCCGGTGCGGTCACGCCGGTTCCCGGTGGTGTGGGGCCGATGACGATCGCGTGTCTGCTGCTGAACACCTTGCGCGCTGCCTGCGCGCAGAACGGTCTGCCGGCTCCGAAGGTGTGATTACGCCTGCCAGGCGTAGGCAACTTTGTCGAGCGTCTTGGCGCCGAAGCGCTCCGAGGAACGCGCGACCGCACGGCCGCCGAGGGCACGATAGAATTCCATCGCCGGCTCGTTATCGGACAGCGCCCACACCACCAGGCTTTTCAATCCGCTCTGATTGAGATCTCTGCGAGCCGCGGTGAACAGGCGGCGGCCGAACCCGAGCCCCTGGAACTCCGGGCGCAGATAAAGTTCGTAAATCTCGCCGTCGTAGAAGAGGCTGCGCGCGCGATTGCGTCCGTAGTTGGCGTAGCCCGCCACGCGCTCGCCAAACTGCAGGATGGTGATACGGCTGCCCTTGCGGATCGCGGAGTCCCACCAGTCAGGTCCGCGCCGGTTGATCAGCTTGTCTAGCTCGTTGCCCGGGATGATTCCCTGATAGGCCGTCCGCCAGGCCTCGTCGTGCGTATCGGCGACGTCCACCGCATCCGAAGACTTCGCGCGGCGAATCTCTATGAGGGTCGTACTCATTCCGCGATAGAAGCAACGAAATTTCCGGCCTTCAAGCCCTATCGTTAATGATGGGTTAACGGTGTGGATTACTGGTCACAGCTGCCAAAA
>Ga0210002_1000148_pt1 | contig 10602 bp, 13 predicted proteins | sample InoplaM2SAM_FD_187587 | JGI IMG/M metagenome (GOLD analysis project Ga0210002, IMG submission 187587) | Arabidopsis thaliana rhizosphere microbial communities from the Joint Genome Institute, USA, that affect carbon cycling - Inoculated... | ecosystem: Host-associated > Plants > Roots >... | reverse complement strand
GTTTTTTTAGGTGTCTTCCGTCCGGCAGTCCGCGGCCGGGTCGAGCGGGACGTTTTGACTGGCTTTGAGCTCTCCCGCGACGATCAAGAGAAGAAAGCGACTCAGCGTCGGTTCCCTATCGCGATGTTCCGTGACGATCGCCTGGACGTCGACGATCATTTCATCCCCATCCCACTGAGTTTCATTGATCACCCAATAGTGGCTCGCAGCATCAGGAAATTGTCGAACGACAAATTTCTCGACGATGCTGCCGACGTCTCCGGTACTTGCCAGAGTCGGCGGTGTGTAGACGCTTGCCAAAAGTAAGACGAGGGAACCCGGTAGGATCCATTGGTAGCGCATAGCATCACCTCGCGCACGTGAAAGGCAAGATCAGCTCCCCTGAGAGGAGAGGAACAGAAGCCGATGGTTGCGGGGAGCTACTACTGGTTGATTCTACTGCGTTAATGGCGAGAATGCTACCAGACGATGGAATTCGTTAAGACGGGCAGCTAAAACACACGAGCCCTGCTTCGAGAGTGGAAGCAGGGCTCGTATCAGATGGTGGAAACTTTAGGCACTCAGTTGCGAACGCCGCTCCACACTTTCGCAGCATCGATGGTTTTGTCTGGGTTGAGCGTGCGGGCCTTCTCCAAGAGCACGTCGGTCGTCTCAGGATAGGCCGGATCAGCAATACAGCAGTTGTCGACTGGGCACACAGCGGCGCATTGCGGTTCGTCGAAATGGCCGACACACTCGGTGCAGCGGTCATGGGTAATCACGTAGATGTTATCGCCCACTCCCTGGCCGTCGCCCACATGGTTGCCCTTGGTCTCCGCATCGCTGCGAGTTTCAAAAATCGCCTCGTTCGGACATTCGGGCAGGCAGGCTCCACAGGAGATGCATTCGTCAGTAATCAGCAGTGCCATGACCCTTGCCTCCTCTTCACTACGATAGCTAGAACTGGGTTGACAAGATTGCAACGCCACGACATAGTGCGTAGCGTAATAAGGCGTCATTCTAGTCTGCCGCTCTTTTCCAAGTCAACAGAACGGCGTCGGATAAGAAGGCCTAGATTCCCTGTGATCATGGGCCTTTGGGCCCAGATTGCCTCTTGACCGCAGTGTCCACCATGGCCGTTCAGCCCGCCTCATCAGATCACAAGAAAAAGCGGATCATTATGATGGTCCTGCTTGCCGTCTTGCTGATGGGTGTGTCGATGTTCCTGGTGCAACGAGACGATACAAAAATCATCATCATCGCGTTTCCCAACGGGATTGAAATCGAGGCCGAAGTGGCCGACACGCCGGAGAAGCTGCTCTTCGGGATGGCCTTTCAGGACGCATTGCCTCGGAACAGCGGAATGATTTATATCTTCGAGTCAACCGGCCCCCATCGTGTGACGACCAAGGAATACCGGTTCCCCATTGACATGATTTGGGTGGACGAAAGCCGACACATTGTGTCCATCGCCGAGAATGTTCCGCCTTGCAGATTGGAGACCTGCCCGTGGCACGGTTCCACGTCTCCATCGGTGCGGTACCTGATCCAGACGGCAGCGGGTTTCGCAAAGCAGGCAGGCGTTGAGGTGGGTGGCGAACTCAAATACACGCTTCGCCTGTAGGCCGGAGCATCAATTTTTTCGAAAAGCGAGGGAGCGGTGGCCATCGAAGGATTTCAAGCTGTCGCCAAAGTGGACGAGGTGCCTCCGGGCCAGTCCAAAGTCGTGACGATGAACAATCGCACGATCGCGTTGTTCAATGTCGAGGGGAAAGTCTATGCCATTCACAATCTCTGTCCTCATGAAGGAGGTCCGTTGAGTGAAGGGCGCGTCAAAGGATTCGTCGTCTCCTGTCCATGGCATGACCTGGCGTTCGACATTCGGAACGGCCAGGGCATCGATGGAGGTGGGTATTGTGTGGGGAGCTATGACGTGCGCGTTGAGGGTGGCGAAATTTATGTGGGCCCGCGTCGGAAGAGTTAGTGCCTGGTGGAACGATGAACATGCCAGACGTTAGGGAAGAATTGCACGACCAGGACAAGGTCATTCAAGCCACGCTCGATCAACCGATCGAGATCCACCTTTGGGAGGACCGCACCAGAGGGGAGCTGTGGATTCCCTGCTACGATCCTACGGCATTGGCCATGCTGAGTGACGACTATTTGCGGGTGGCGGGCAACAATGCGGTCGACAATGGCCAACGGACATTCGAGTTCAAGGCGAGCAAGCCGGGAATCTTCGACGTCGTGTTTGAGAAACGCATGGGCTGGAAGTTCACTGCAGAAGACCGGCGAGTGTTTCATATCAACGTGTCCGCTAAGAGGAGCCCCTGATCGTGTCCGAGACAGCGTTTATCAACGGACGCTTCCTGCCGTTGGCTCAAGCGTCGGTGTCAATCGAGGATCGCGGCTTTCAATTTGGAGACGGCGTCTATGAGGTCATCCGCACCTACGGAGGCCGGCCCTTCATGCTGGAAGCGCACCTCGCCCGCTTACACCGCAGTTCGGACGCCGTTGATCTCCGTCAGCCTTATGCCTTTGAACAGTGGCGTGACTACATCGACGAAGGTCTCCGCCTGGCCTCCTTCACAGAAGCCAAAATCTATATCCAGATTACGCGGGGCCCCGCACCTCGTGACCATGCCTATCCGCCAGACCTGGAGCCGACCATTGTCATGACCGTTCGAGAGTTGCGTCCGCTGGCGGCCGCCATCCAGACGGCCGGGGTCGATGCAATGACGGTTGACGATGTTCGATGGGGACGTTGCGACATTAAAAGCATCAATCTCTTACCCAACGTACTGGCGCGCCAACAGGCAAAACAGGCTGGCGTGTTCGAGGCCATCCTGGTTAAAAACGGGGAAGTCACGGAAGGATCGGTCAGCAATGTGATTCTCGTCGAGAACCGTACACTGATCACGGCGCCCCAAGGGACACGCATTCTTTCAGGCGTCACGCGAGAGGTCGTCCTCGCGCTGGCCAGACAGGAAGGGCTCGAAGTCCAGGAACGGTATCCTTCGAAGTCGCAGCTCTACGCTGCTTCTGAACTGTTTTTGACGGGCACGACGGTGGAAGTGTTGCCAGTCGTACGGATCGACGGCAGGTCCATCGGGGGCGGCGAGCCCGGTCCGGTAACCCGGAACCTCGCCAAGCGATTTCTCGAGCAGACTGGATAGCGGGCCCTTGCTTTGGCGCCGATGAAATGCTAAGGTTCCGCCTCCGGGAAGTGGGCTCAGGCCCACTTTTTTGTTTGGGCTCGAACGATACCAGAAAAGCGGGGCTAGGGGTGTTGGTGAAGGAGTCCCGATCAGTCGTTGACCGCATCAGCGAGGCAGTGTCCCCCATTCTATGGACGTTGGGTCTGGAACTGGCGGATGTCGTCTGCGTGGGGCAAGGGCCCCGTTCGGTCGTACGGGTCTTCATCGACAAACCAGAAGGCGTCACGCTGGAGGATTGCGAGCGCGCGCATAAGGCGCTTGGTCCTGCGCTCGACGTGGCCGATCCATTTCCCCACGCCTACACGCTGGAAGTTTCCTCCCCGGGTCTCGATCGTCCCTTCAAACGGATCCAAGATTATCGCCGGGCAATCGGAAAGCGGGTGACGCTGAAGCTCAGGGAGCCTCTTGCCGGGCAATGGCGTCTAGTGGGAACATTGACCGGCGTGGAAGACCACGCGGTGATTCTGGAACTGAGCGAGCCTGCGCCGTCGCGGACCGTGACGCTGGAATACCAGGTCATCGCCGAGGCGAAGAGGGCGGTGACCTGGTGAACATCGGAGTCGGAGTGGAGAGCCAATTATGAACCGAGAATTGATTTCCGTCATCGATGAGATCGGCCGGCAAAAAGGCATCGACAAGACCAAAGTCATCGGCGCCATAGAAGCCGCCTTGCAAACTGCCGCCAAAAAGCGGTTTGGACAGGCCGAGAACATCCAGGTTGAGATCGACTCCAAGACCGGGGAAATTTCCGTGGTCTCGAAAAAGACCATCGTCGAGTCCGTAAGCAACCCCAAGGCAGAAATTTCCTTGAAAGAAGCCCGCGTGTACGACAGCGAGGCTGAAATTGGAGACGAAATCGGTTCGCTGATTGAAATGGATGAATTGGGCCGCATCGCGGCGCAGACCGCCAAGCAAGTCATCTTCCAAAAGGTCCGGGAAGCGGAATGGGAAGCGGTCCAAAAGGAATATTCGACGAGGCAAGGCGATCTCGTGAACGGCATTATTCTCGGAATGGAACGCCGTAACTACCTCGTCGATTTGGGCAAGACGGAGGCGATTCTCCCCATACAGGAACAGATCCCTCGCGAAACCTACCGCCGGGGTGACCGGGTCAAGGCCATGTTACTCGAGGTTCGTCGGACGCCGAAGGATGTTCAGGTCATTCTGACCCGCAGCCACCCACAATTCGTCTCAAAATTGTTCGAATTGGAAGTCCCCGAGGTCATGGAGAAGATTGTGGAAATCAAGGCCGTGGTGCGCGAGCCCGGCGATCGCACGAAGATTGCCGTAACGTCGCGCGAGAAGGCTGTCGATCCGGTCGGGGCGTGCGTGGGCATTAAGGGCTCTCGGGTTCAGGCGGTCGTGCGCGAGCTGCGAGGAGAAAAAATCGACATCATCACATGGACGTCTGATCCGCGCGTATTTATCGCGGAAGCGTTGAACCCTGCGACCATCGAAAAAGTAGGCGTCGATGAGGAAAAGAAATCAGCCTTGGTCGTCGTCGCGGACTCACAATTATCGCTCGCCATCGGCAAAAACGGCCAAAACGTCAGGTTGGCGGCGCGATTGACCGGCTGGAAGATCGACATCATCAGCGCGACAGAGTACGAAAAAGAAAAGGCCGAGCGTGACAAGGAAATCAAGGCCGCTCTCGCCGAAGAAGCCGAGGCACAACGGCAGCAGGAAGAGGCACGTCAACAGGAAAAGGCCCAGCAAGAGGCAGAAGGGTAACGATTCACCGTATGCGCGTGTACGAACTCGCCAAACAGCTTGGGATGGAGAATCGGGATCTGATCCCGGAACTCAAGCGTTTGGGCATCACCGTCGCCTCCCACAGCAGCGCCCTCGAACCCGATGCAGTGCAGAAAGCCCTGGAGAAACTGGGGCCCAAGCAGAAGACCGGGATGAAGTCAGATGCTGTCGGGCGTCTGGACAGACATGCGGATGGGGCAGGCCACCACCCAGCAGGAGCCAAGGGCGCTGGCGTTCATGCCCCCATTGAAGAATCCAAACCGGACAAACGCCGCATCCTCATCAAGCGAAAACGCGCCGATGAATCGACCACTGAGGAACCGGCACCCTTCGGACACGAACCGCTTGCAGCCCATCCTGCAGAAACCGCTGCTCCCACGACGATGTCACCGTTGCATCCGCCGGCGGAAAGTACGGTGGTTCATCACGAAGCGCATGCTCCCAGCAGTGCCCCCGTGGCGGCTGAGCCGCCGACGGTCACCAAACCCGCTACGCCATCAAGTCCTGAAGCACTGTCCGGCAAGAAGAAGGTGCTCGAAGAGCTCCAAACCGAAGTCGCGAAGGACAAGCTAAAAAAAGCTCGCAAGCCAGGCCGCCCTCGGGAAGAAGACGAAGTGCGTGTGCGTGAAGATGCCGCCCGCTGGCAGGACCTTCGAGCGATCCCTGTTCAGCGGCGCGACGACCGCAGCAAGCACGTCCATCACAGCACACCGGCTGAGATTACCAAGCCGCGGAAAAAAAGCGTCAAGCTCACGCCGGGCATGACCGTCAAGGAGTTCGCCGAATTAATCGGTCAACGACCGGCAGATATCGTGCGCAAGCTCATGGACATGGGGCAGATACTGACATTCAACCAGTCGATGCACGTTGGAGCGGCCTCAATGCTCGCCGAAGAGGCCGGAGTGAAGGTGGAAATCGCCGTCGAGAAAGCGGGTGAAGATTTGCTCGAGGACATCACGCAGGTGCAAGGCGAAGTTCGGCTCGAGCCTCGGCCGCCGGTCGTGACGATCATGGGCCATGTCGACCACGGCAAAACATCTCTGTTGGACGCCATTCGCGAAACCAAGGTCGCAGAAGGCGAGGCGGGAGGCATCACGCAGCACATCGGCGCTTATACGGTCACCGTCCATGGCAAGCAGGTGACGTTTCTCGATACGCCGGGCCATGAGGCGTTCACCGCGATGCGCGCGCGAGGCGCGAAGGTCACGGATATCGTCATCCTGGTCGTTGCCGCGGACGACGGCGTCATGCCGCAGACGGTGGAGGCGATTCATCACGCCAAAGCGGCCGGCGTCCCGCTTATCGTCGCCATGAACAAGATTGACAAGCCCAGCGCCAATCCTGACCGCGTGCGGAATGCGCTTTCTGAACATGGCTTGATCTCAGAAGCCTGGGGCGGGGATACGATCATGGTCGAAGTCTCGGCGAAACAAAAGACCGGCCTCGATCAGCTGCTCGAAATGATTTTACTTCAGGCTGAAGTTCTGGAATTGAAGGCGGATCCTCATCAGTTCGCCAAGGGCGCAGTCGTCGAAGCTAAACTCGAGCGGGGCCGAGGCCCGGTGGCCACGGTGTTAGTGCAAAGCGGCACCCTGCATGCCGGCGACGCGTTTGTCGTCGGCGCGTTCAGCGGCAAAGTGCGCGCCTTGATCAGTCATACCGGTGTCAAGGTCCAACAGGCCGGTCCGTCGGTTCCCGTCGAGGTGATCGGGTTGCCGGGTGTGCCGTCGGCCGGTGATGTGTTCCAGGCCGTGAAAGACGAGCGCATCGCCCGTGAGATTGCGGACGATCGCGCGAGCAAACAGCGCGCGGCCGAGTTGGCCGGCGCCGGCAAGGTCTCGCTGGACGATCTGTTCGCCAAGATCCAGGAAGGGTCCGTCAAGGAACTATCGCTCGTCATCAAGGCCGATGTCCAAGGATCTGCGGAAGCTTTGGCGACGGCGGTTGAAAAGCTGCCGACTGACGCGGTGAAGCTCCGAGTCATCCATAACGGTGTCGGCGGAATCACCGAATCTGACGTTCTGCTCGCGGCGGCTTCGAATGCGATCATCATCGGATTCAACATCAGACCCGAGCCCAAGGCCTCCGACCTTGCGGAGAAGGAACACGTCGACGTCAGGCTCTACACGATCATTTACGACGCATTGAACGATATCAGGGCGGCGATGGAGGGCCTGCTGGAGCCGACACTGAAAGAGCGGGTGCTCGGTCGTGCTGAAGTGCGTCAAGTCTTCAGCGTGTCAAAAGCCGGCACGATTGCGGGTTCGTACGTCATTGACGGCACGATCACACGTGCGAGTGCAGGCGTTCGAGTGATTCGCGACAATGTCGTGGTGTATCAGGGGAGGTTGGGCTCTTTGCGCCGATTCAAGGACGACGTTCGCGAGGTCCAGCAAGGCTACGAGTGCGGTATCGGTGTGGAGAACTTCAGCGATATCAAGGCCGGTGATGTGATCGAAGCCTATGCCATCGACAAGATCGCCGCAAAACTGTGACGGGGAATGTTGAGTAGCCGGTGGACAGAAGGCAGGATAAGCAGTCATGAACCGGTCGTCTTGTGAGCGTCGCCATCGGGCTCTGCACGATCGAGCTTTTCATCGCCGACAGTCAATCGTTGAAAGACAAGCGGCAGGTTCTTCTGAGTCTGAAAGATCGACTGCGGCAGAAATTCAATCTGTCGGTGGCTGAAATCGAGGACCAGGATCTGTGGCAGAAGGCGGTGCTGGCATTGGCCTGCGTCGCCAATGACGGGCGGCACGTGAACCAGGTGTTGGACCAGGCCCTCAATCTGGTCAGAAGTCATTCAGTTGTCGAGATCGTCCAGTCTCGAATCGAGTTGTTGTGACGGTTCAAAGGCTTGTCATGGGCAATGGCAGGCTGGTCAAGGAGCTGGGCGATGGCCAAGACGGGATACAGCCGGGCCGAGCGCGTTGCCGATCAGATCCGCATCGAGGTGGCCGACATCCTGTTGCGGAAGATCCGAGACCCTCGCGTCCGCTCCGTGACGGTGACGGACGTGGAATTGACGAATGATTTGCGCATTGCCCGTGTCTTTGTCACGGCCTTGGGGAGCGAAGCGGAGACAAAGGATGTGTTTGCGGGACTCAGCAAGGCCAGTGGTTTTGTCCGAAGCGAGTTGGGGCGCCGGCTGACCCTGCGGTATCTCCCAGAGATCGTGTTCATGAAGGACCTCAGCGGACCGCGCGGTGATCGTGTGCTGCAGTTGTTAGATGAGATTCATGAGAAAACGGACGACGAACCGGAGGAGCCTACTTCGTAGCGCACAATCCCTATGACTGCGACGGTGTCAAAATGTGAGGTGATGAACGGTGTCTTGGCCGTGAATAAGGAAGCCGGATGGACCTCGCATGATGTCGTTGCAAAGCTCCGGCAGTTGCTCGGAGGAGCGAAGGTTGGCCATGCGGGCACCCTGGATCCTGCCGCAACCGGCCTGCTGCCTCTGTTGATCGGAAAGGGCACTCGCATTGCGGAGTATCTCGTTGAATGGGACAAGGAGTACCACGCCCAGCTGCGCTTGGGGGAGACCACAGATACCTTGGATGCCACCGGCACCATTCTGGACCGTCACTCGACGCAACATCTCACGCACGCCGCGATCCTTGAAGCCGTAGGACGGTTCAGAGGCGCTATCGAGCAGATCCCGCCGATGTATTCGGCGGTGAAAGTCGACGGCGTACCCTTATACCGCTCTGCTCGTGCTGGCAAAACGATTGCTCGAGACGCCCGGATGGTCGTCATCCATGAATTAGATGTACTCGATGTCGCTGACGGCCAGGACGTCGCACTCCGGGTGGTGTGCTCGAAGGGCACATACATTCGGTCGCTGTGTGCCGATATCGGGAAGGTGTTGGGAGTCGGTGCCCATCTTCGGACCTTGGAAAGGACCCGCGTGGGTCCGCTGAAGCTGAACCGGGCTCTCACTGTCGACGCGATTATCCGCAATCATCATCTTGGCGCTTTGGCGGAGCACGTCTGGTCGCTCGATGACGCGTTGCGGGATCTGCCGGTTGTGGTGATCGACGCGCGGGCAGCAGATCGTGTGTGCCATGGAGGGCCGGTGATGTGGTCAGACGTCGTGCCGGCGAAGGACGGTCGGCTGCCACTGAAAGCGGACATGGCCGTGCGCATTCATAATGGGAGCGGACGGTTATTGGCCATTGGTCGGTCATCGGAGCCGTACCCTGATCGGATTGCGATAGAGAAAGTATTCGCGACAGTGTGGGAATGAACGAAAAGAAATGGAAGAGGAGAATCCCAAATGGCTTTGTTGAAGGACGCGAAGGCCGAATTGATCAAACGGTATCGGCAGCATGACACTGATTCGGGGTCACCGGAGGTTCAGATCGCCGTGTTGACGAACCGGATTACCTATTTGACCGAACACTTCAAGCTTCATAAGAAGGATCACCACTCGCGGCGCGGGTTGCTGCAACTCGTGGGACGCCGCCGGAGGTTGTTGGACTACCTCCGTGATATCGACGATGCCCGCTACCGGGCGGTCATCGAGCGCTTGGGCATTCGAAAGTAATCAAAGATCCTGCTGTCGCGCTCGTCGACAGCAGGCCACCGTCGCACAGGTGAACACTGGGATGCGCTCGTCGTCGCTGCGGCTCTCGAGCGTATCTCTGTGGGCATCTGTGGGGCACAACATGAGGAGACCATAGATGGTACACGTTGAACTTGACGTCGCGGGGCGGACCCTGAGACTGGAAACAGGCAGGGTCGCCAAACAAGCTGACGGCTCAATCTGGGCATCGTACGGGGACACCGTGGTGCTTGCCACGGCAGTCGCGTCTCAAAACGCCAAACCTGGAGTAGACTTCCTTCCGCTGACCGTCGACTATCAGGAAAAAGCCTATGCTGCTGGAAAAATTCCAGGGGGCTACTTCAAGCGAGAAGGACGCCCCTCTGAAAAAGAAGTGCTCACCAGCCGCTTGATCGACAGGCCGCTTCGTCCGTTATTCCCCGAGGGATATTACTTCGAGACGCAAGTCATTGCCTCCGTACTCTCGTCCGATAGGACCGGCTCTTCGGATGTCATCGGGATCACTGCCGCTTCGGCCGCACTTGCGGTCTCCAACATTCCATTTCTCGGTCCCATCGCCGGTATCAAGATCGGACGGGTCAACGGTCAACTCGTCGTGAATCCTGACCTCGAAACGCTGAAGAGCAGCGAGCTGGATTTGGTCGTCGCCGGAACTGCCGACGCGGTCATGATGGTGGAAGCCGGAGCCAATGAGCTGCCCGAAGCGACCATGCTCGAAGCGATCGAGCTCGCTCATGCCGAAATCAAGAAGATTGTGGCCAAGATCAATGAGCTGCGCGTGTTATCCGGTAACAAACCGAAGCGTGCGGTGGCCACCGAAGAGATTGCTCCCGACCTTGCGACGCAGGTGAAAGCCGTCGCGGCACAGGGCATTCGAGACGCCATCATGATTCCCAACAAGACCGCGAGGCAAGAGCGGCTCGACGTGATCCTCAAGGATGCCATTGAAAAACTCAAGCAGCCGGATGACCCCAATCGAGAACGCCATATCAAAGTCGTATTCCATGGCTTGGAGTACACCGAAGTCCGGAACATGATTCTTGAGAAAGGGTCGCGTGCTGACGGGCGTGGACCGGCGGATATTCG
>Ga0210002_1000136_pt1 | contig 11271 bp, 7 predicted proteins | sample InoplaM2SAM_FD_187587 | JGI IMG/M metagenome (GOLD analysis project Ga0210002, IMG submission 187587) | Arabidopsis thaliana rhizosphere microbial communities from the Joint Genome Institute, USA, that affect carbon cycling - Inoculated... | ecosystem: Host-associated > Plants > Roots >... | reverse complement strand
CTGCGCATCTTCAAAATTGCCTGTGTTTGGCCGATCGGCCGGCAGGAGCTTGCCGAGTTCGCTCAGGGCCTCGATCTCATTATCGTGGTCGAGGAAAAGCGTTCGCTCATCGAGGTGCAGGTGCGCGAAGAGCTCTACGGCTTGGCCAACCAGCCTGTGTGCATCGGCAAGAAGGATGAGCAGGGCAACTGGCTTTTCCCGGTCAAGGGTGCACTCGACCCGAACGATATCGCCATCTGCATCGGCGAACGGTTGTTGCGCTACAGCCCGAACGAAGAGCTCACGGCGCATATTGCCCGCCTGAAGTCAGCGCAGAAGGCCCTCGCTGAAACGACTGACGTCGCCCAGCGCATCCCTTATTTTTGCTCAGGCTGCCCGCACAACACGTCAACGCGCGTGCCAGAAGGCAGCCGCGCCTACGCGGGCATCGGCTGCCACTATATGGCGCAATGGATGGAGCGCGAGACGCTGGGTTTCACGCAGATGGGCGGGGAGGGCGCAAACTGGATCGGCGAGGCGCCGTTCTCAAACCGCGGACACGTGTTCCAAAATCTCGGCGATGGCACTTATAACCATTCCGGCTACCTCGCCATCCGCGCCGGTATCGCGTCCGGCGTGAACATGACCTACAAGATCCTGTTCAACGACGCCGTAGCGATGACCGGCGGGCAGGCCAATGATGGCGGGCTGACTGTGCCCCAGATCGCTGCTCAAGTGGCGGCCGAGGGCGCCAAACGAATTGTCGTCGTCAGCGATGAGCCCTGGAAATACGCGAAGGACATCGAGTGGCCTCGCGGCCTCACTGTGCATCACCGCGACGAGCTCGACGCGGTCCAGCGCGAACTGGCAACCGTCCCGGGCCTGACCGTGCTGATTTACGATCAGACCTGCGCCGCCGAAAAACGCCGCCGCCGCAAGCGCGGTGCGTTTCCTGACCCGGACAAGCGTGTCATCATAAATGATCTCGTCTGCGAGGGCTGCGGCGACTGCGGCGTCAAGTCGAACTGCGTGTCGGTGCAGCCGCTGGAAACCGAGTGGGGCCGCAAGCGCACGATCGACCAGTCGAGCTGCAACAAGGACTATTCCTGCATTAAAGGGTTCTGCCCTTCATTCGTCACTGTTCACGGCGCGAAGCTGAAAAAAGGCGAAAGCGTCGCACAGCCAAGCAACTGGCCCGATTTGCCCGCACCGTCGGCACCCCTGATCAATCATCCTTACGGAATCATCGTCACCGGCATCGGCGGCACGGGCATTGTCACCATTGGCGCGATTGTCGGCATGGCGGCGCACCTCGAAGGGAAGGGTGTTGGTGTCATTGATATGGCCGGCCTCGCACAGAAAGGCGGGGCCGTCTACAGCCACATCCGCATCGCCAATACCCCGGAGGAAATCCATGCCATTCGCATCGCTGCCGGCGGTGCGGATCTCGTGATTGGCGGTGATATCGTTGTCGCAGGTGCTAAAAAGGTGCTTGGCGCGATGAAAGCCGGAACGACGCGTGTCGTCATCAACACGGCGGAATTCTTGCCCGGCGACTTCACGCGCAATGCCGATTTTTCGCTCCCAACTGAACGGCTCAAGCGCGCCATTAGTGGCCACGCCGGCCGCGATCGCAGCCATTTCGTCGATGCGAGTCGGCTTGCTACGGCGCTGCTCGGCAATTCGATCGGCGCCAATATGTTCATGCTCGGCTATGCCTACCAGCTTGGTGCGCTGCCGCTGTCGGCGGACTCGATCGAACGTGCGATCGAGATGAACGGCGAGGCCGTGCCGATGAACATTGCTGCGTTTCGCTATGGGCGGCGCGCCGCGGTCGACCCCAAGGCGATCGAAACCTTGATAGAGCCGCGGCCCCAACAGCAGAACGATTCCCTCAGGCTGTCGCAATCTTTTGCCGAGACGGTCGACCGCCGCGTGAAATTCCTGGCGGCCTATCAGAACGCAAGTTATGCGCAGCGCTACCGCAATTGGATTGAAAAAGTGCGCACCGTGGAAGCAGAAAAGGCGCCTGGCCAATGCGGACTCGCGGAGGCCGTGGCGCGCTATTTATTCAAGCTGATGGCGTACAAGGATGAATATGAAGTTGCGCGCCTTTACGCCGACACATCTTTTCTCGATCGCGTGAAATCGAGCTTCGACGGCGACAATCTGAGCTTCGAATTCCATCTTGCTCCGCCGTTGTTGGCACGGCGCGATCCGGCAACCGGCGAACCGAAGAAGATGTCGTTTGGTCCCTGGATGTTGACCGTGTTCAGACTGCTCGCGAAGCTGAAGTTCCTGCGCGGCACCGCGTTCGACCTTTTCGGCTATACAAAGGAGCGGCGGATCGAACGCCGGTTGATTGCGGACTACGAATATCTTCTCGGAGAAATCTGCGAATTCCTCACGCCCGGCAACCACCGTTTCGCCGTAGGCCTGGCGGCGATCCCTGAGAAAATTCGCGGCTACGGACCCGTGAAAGAACGGCATCTAACGGCGGCAAAGGCCGAAGAAATGGCCTTGCGGGAGCAGTTTTTGTCGGGATCCGCCCCGTTCCTCAAAGCCGCCGAATAGCGCGATCCGCGCCATACTGGCCGTCCCCACATGTGATACTTGACCGCCTGCGGGCGGTGTTTTCATATCGAGACAACAAGATCGTCCCAACAGGGCGGCGAGGGGTTAATGTCGCGCTCGAGAGCGCGGTTTCATGGGAGGACAGAGCTGTGGCGTCGAACGCCGCCGCTGGGGCGGATACGTTTCCCAAGTTGCTGGTCCGCAATGCCCAGCTTTTTGGGACGCGGCCTGCCATGCGCCACAAGGATCTCGGCATCTGGCAGACGTGGACCTGGGCGGACGTGCTCGACATCGTTCGTGCCTACGCGGTCGGCTTGCATCGGTTGGGGCTCGAGCGCGGCGAAACGATCGCAATCGTCGGCGCCAATCGGCCGAGGCTTTACTGGTCGGTCATGGCCGCACAGGTGCTGGGCGCGATTCCTGTGCCGGTCTACGCCGACGCTGTTGCCGAGGAGCTCGCCTATGTGTTGGCGCACGCCGACGTGCGATTTGCGGCGGTCGAGGACCAGGAACAGGTCGACAAGATTCAGTCGGTGTTGGAGCGCGTCCCGAAGCTGGAGTCGATGCTCTACGACGAGAAAAGAGGCCTGCGCGACTACGATCACAGCCGGCTGCATCCGATGGAAGACGTCATCGAAGAGGGCCGCAAGGCGCTTGCCAGCGACCCCTCGGTGCGCGCCTGGCTGGACGGCGAGATCGCAGCCGGCAAAGGCAGCGATCCCTCGATAATTCTTTATACCTCAGGGACGACCGGCGCTTCCAAGGGCGTTGTCCTCACGAACGAGCGATCGATTCATGCGGCGGCCGATACAGTCGCATTCGACAAATTGACCGAGAACGACGTCGCACTTGCGTACCTCCCGCTCGCCTGGGTCGGGGATCACTATCTCAATTACGCGCAGGGTCTGGTTTCCGGGTTTTGCATGGCCTGCCCGGAAAATGCCGATACCGCGATGCAGGATTTGCGCGAGATCGGTCCGAGTTTTTACTTTGCGCCGCCGCGCACGCTCGAGCTTCTGCTCACACGCGTCATGATCCGCATGGAAGACGCGGGTTTCCTCAAACGCAAGTTGTTTCATTTTTTCATCGACGTGGCCAAACGCTACGGCGAGCGTATTCTCAACGGCCAGCCGGTGCCGCTGATCGGTCGCTTGCTCTACGGAATAGGCTCATTGCTCGTTTATGGGCCGCTCAAGAACGTGCTCGGGTTTTCGCGGGTGCGTGTCGCTTATACGGCGGGCGAAGCCATCGGGCCGGATCTGTTCAACTTCTATCGTTCCATCGGCCTGAATTTGAAGCAGCTCTACGGCCAGACCGAAGCCTTCCTCTATGTTACCGCGCAGCCGGATGGTGAGATTTATTCCGACACCGTCGGCCCCGCATGTCCGAACGTCGATATTCGCATCGCCGAAAACGGCGAAGTGCAATTCAAGTCGCCGGGGATGTTCACCGGCTACTTCAAGGATGACGGCAAAACCGCCGAGGCAATGACACCGGATGGCTATGTAAAGACCGGAGACGCAGGTTTCTTTGACGAGAAGACCGGTCACCTGAAAATCATCGATCGGGCCAAGGACGTGGGGCGGCTCAAGGACGGCACGCTGTTCCCGCCGAAATACATCGAGAACAAGCTCAAGTTTTATCCGAACATCCGCGAGGTGGTCGCGCTCGGCGACCAGCATGATTTTGTTGCGGTGATGCTCAACATCGATCTCACGGCGGTTGGAAGCTGGGCGGAGCGCAACAACGTTGTGTATGGCTCCTACCAGGAGCTGGCCGGCCATCCGCTCGTCTATGGCATGATTGAGAAACACGTAGCCGAAGTGAACCGCTCGCTTGCGGCCGACCGGGTCATGGCGGGCACGCAAATCAAGCGGTTTCTGATTCTGCATAAGGAACTCGATGCCGATGATGGCGAGCTGACCCGCACGCAGAAAGTCCGCCGCGGCTTCGTCGCGGAACGGTACGCCCCGTTGATCAAGGCGCTTTATGACGGCTCGAAAGAAGCCGACATCTCGACGGAGGTGACGTTCGAAGACGGCCGCAAAGGCGTCATCAGTGCCCGCGTGAAAATCAGCGACATGAAGACCAAGCCGGTTGCCGCGGCGATGGGGGAGGCGGCATGAGGGCGCCGGGCGGACCCGAAGTTGCGGTCGGCGACGTGCTGTTGGCGGTAGAGAATGTATCCTTGTCGTTCGGCGGTGTGAAAGCAGTCAGCGACGTCTCCTTCGACATCCGCAAGGGCGAAATCCGCGCGATCATCGGGCCGAATGGCGCCGGCAAAACGTCGATGCTCAACGTCATAAATGGCTTTTATCACCCGCAGCAGGGTCGTATCACCTTCAAGGGCGAAGCGCGCGCGAGGATGCGCCCGCACGAGGCGGCGAGTGGTGGCATCGCGCGCACGTTCCAGAACGTCGCGCTGTTTCGTGGCATGACAGCGCTCGACAACATCATGGCGGGCCGCACGCTCAAGATGCACAGAAATTTCTTCTGGCAGATGCTGCGTTATGGGCCTGCCATGCGCGAGGAGGTTGAGCACCGCCGGCGCGCGGAAGAGATCATCGACTTTCTTAAAATTCAGGAGATCCGGCGCGTGCCGGTCGGCCGGCTGCCCTACGGCTTGCAGAAACGCGTCGAGCTTGGCCGTGCGCTCGCGATGGAGCCCGAGCTTCTTTTGCTCGATGAGCCCATGGCCGGCATGAACCTCGAAGAAAAAGAAGACATGTCGCGTTTCGTGCTCGACGCGAACGATTACTACGGCACCACAATCGCGCTGATCGAACACGACATGGGCGTGGTGATGGACCTGTCCGACCGGGTCGTGGTGCTCGACCATGGCATCAAGATCGCCGACGGCGCGCCAGCCGAGGTCAAGAGCAATCAGGCAGTGATCGACGCCTATCTCGGCGTAGCGCATTGAGGACACGATGGGGCCGCTCTACCAGATCTTCATCGACCCCTTCGTGCAGATGGGCACGGCGCCGGACCTTTTCGTCCAGACATTATGGGAAGGCATGGTTGGCGGCATGCTCTATGCGCTGATTGCGCTTGGGTTCGTGCTGATATTCAAGGCCTCCGGTGTGTTCAATTTTGCGCAAGGCATCATGGTGGTTTTCGCTGCGCTGACGCTGGTCGGCCTCTACAATATCGGCGTTCCGGCGTTCCTTGCACTTGGCCTGACCATCGCTGTGATGTTCGGGCTCGCCTTTGCGGTCGAGCGCGTCGTATTGCGCCCGCTGGTCAATCAACCCGACATCATTCTGTTCATGGCGACGTTCGGGTTGACCTATTTCCTCATCGGGGCCGGCGAATTTGTATTCGGCGGCGATCCAAAGGTGATGATCACCGAGCAGCTGTATCTGCCGAAAGGTGCCGTCACCTATAAGATTCTGGGCGGCATCATCTCGGTGCAGAAGCTCGACGTCGCGGCGGCGGTCATCGCATCGGTTATGGTCGCGGGGCTTGCGGTCTTCTTTTCCAAAACCCGCATCGGCCGGGCGTTGCGTGCGGTCGCTGACAGCCACGCCGCGGCCCTGTCAGTCGGCATTTCGCTCGAGCAGATTTGGGTGATTGTGTGGTTTGCGGCGGGGCTGGTGGCGTTGGTCACTGGGATCTTCTGGGGCGCACGCTCGGACGTGTCTTTTGCGCTCGATGTCATCGCTCTCAAGGCTCTGCCGGTGCTTATTCTCGGCGGCCTGACGTCCATTCCAGGCGCCATCGTCGGCGGTCTGATTATCGGCATCGGTGAGAAAATGTGGGAATTCTACTGGGGCCCGCTGATCGGCGGCGGCACCGATGCCTGGTTTGCCTATGTGATCGCGCTGGTGTTCCTGCTGTTCAAGCCGCAGGGTCTTTTCGGCGAAAAAATTATCGAGCGGGTATAGGGACGAAACGATGCTCTACCGCGAAGCCGGTCAGTTCAAGACCAACTACGCCAGCGACCACGCTGTGTTCCCGATTTTGCAGGATCGCATCGGTATCTTCGTCATTCTGTTCATCGCATTCGTAGTCATTCCGAGGACGGGTAACGATTTCATTCTTAACGCGGTGATGATCCCGTTCCTGATCTTCGCGCTCGCCTCGATAGGTCTCAATCTGCTGACCGGTTATACCGGCCAGCTTTCGCTCGGCACCGGGGCCTTTATGGGCGTGGGCGCCTACGCCTGCTACAAGCTCACCACGATCTTTCCAGACGTGAACATCATCATCTGGATCATCGTGTCGGGATTTTTCTCTGCCGCAACCGGCGTTGTGTTCGGCCTGCCGGCAGTGCGCATCAAGGGTTTCTACCTGGCCATTGCCACGCTGGCCGCACAGTTCTTCCTCGAATGGTGCTTCACCCGCATCCCCTGGATCTACAACTACAATGTATCGGCCGCGATCGAGGTGCCGCAGCGCGAGTTGCTCGGCATCATCATAACCGGTCCGCGCGCCACGGCAGAGACGCGCTACTACATCGTGCTGGCCCTCGTCGTCGCCATGACCTGGATGGCGTCCAACATCGTGCATGGCCGCATCGGTCGCACGTGGATGGCGGTGCGTGACATGGATATAGCCGCTGAATTGATGGGAATTCGCCTGTTGCCGACGAAGCTGCTGGCCTTCGCGGTATCTTCGTTTTACTGCGGTGTGTCCGGGGCGATGATGGTGTTTCTCTGGTACGGCGGTGCGGAATCAACCGTCTTCAATATCAATCAGAGCTTCACGATCCTGTTCATGATCATTATTGGCGGTTTGGGCAGTCTGCTCGGCTCGTTCCTTGGCGCGGCCCTGATCTACATCCTGCCCATTATCCTTCGTTTCGTGCCGCCCCAATTCGGTCTCCCCGTGCATGCGGCGACCGTTGAGCACATCACGTTTATGGTGGTGGGCGCGCTGATCGTGCTTTTCTTGATTGCGGAGCCGGCCGGCCTTGCCCGGTTGTGGCAAATTGCCAAGCAGAAACTGAGGGTGTGGCCGTTTCCGTACTGATGGTGCAAGATAGGGTCTAATTTCCGACTATGGCGAACGCCATAGCTCCGAAATCGCCGCCCGGTGAGCCGGATCAGGCGAATACAGAAAACAGAGGCGCGCCTGGCCGGGCGCGAACCAAAGGGAGGAACGACGATGAAGGCAAGACATCTACTGGTCGGCATGACCTGCGCGAGCTTGCTGGGAGCTGCTGTACTCACCGGCACGGCCCAGGCGCAGGATTCGATCTACGTGCCGCTGTTGACCTATCGAACAGGGCCGTTCGCCGGATCGGGAATTCCAATCGCCAACGGCATGCATGACTATCTCGCAATGCTCAACGAGCGCGATGGTGGCATCGGCGGCGTGAAGCTCAACGTCGAGGAATGCGAAACCGGCTACGATACCAAGAAGGGTGTCGAGTGCTGGGAATCGGTCAAGGGCAAAAAGCCTGCGGTTGTAAATCCGTATTCAACCGGCATAACCCTGCAGATCATTCCGAAGGCGGCGGTCGACAAGATTCCGATTTTGTCGATGGCTTACGGCCTTTCGGCATCGGCGATCGGGGAGAAGTTCCCGTGGATCTTCAATCCGCCGGCAACCTACTGGGACGGCCTGTCGATGATCATGCGCTACATCGGCGGCAAGGAAGGCGGCCTCGACAAGCTGAAGGGCAAGACGATCGGCTTCATCTTCCTCGAAAGCGGTTACGGCCGTGAGCCGCTTCCGCTGCTGCATGAGTTCGCCAAGGACTACGGCTTCACCGTGAAAGAGTATTCGGTCGCCGGCAAGGAGATGCAAGACCAGTCCGCGCAATGGCTGGCCGTGCGGCGTGACCGTCCGGCCTGGATGATCATGTGGGGCTGGGGTGCGATGAACCCGACTGCGGTCAAGCGTGCCGCCGAGAACGGCTACCCGATGGATCACTTCGTCGGCATCTGGTGGTCAGGCTCGGATGACGACGGCCGCGGCGGTGGCGAGGCGGCCAAGGGCTATCTTTCCCTTAACTTCAACGGTCTTGGCTCCAACTTCCCGGCCCTCAATGACATCAAGAAACATGTCGTGGACAAGGGCAAGAGCCAGGTCGAGAAGGATAAGTTCGGAGAGAACTTCTACAACCGTGGCGTCTACAACTCGGTGCTGGTCGCGGAAGCGATCCGCAACGCCCAGAAGCTGTCGGGCAAGAAGGTCGTGACTGGAGAAGACGTCCGCCGCGGCCTCGAGACGCTCAACATCAGTGAAGCGCGCTGGAAGGAGCTCGGCTTCCCGAACTTCGCCGCGCCGATTTCGGGCGTGAATTGCACCGACCACAATGGCCATGCGCCGGCCTACATGCAGCAGTGGGATGGCACCAAGTGGGTCAAGATTTCCGACTGGATCCAGCCCATGAAGGACAAAGTACGTCCGCTGCTCGATGCCGCCGCTACCGAATATGTCGAGAAGAATACCGGTTGGCCGAAGCGGACCGAGCCTTGCGACAAGTCGTCGTAAGAAAGAAACCGCCAACGTGAAAAACCTCTCCCCGGAAACGGGGAGAGGTTCACCATTCGGAGTGGTCCTTGATGTCCGCCGTTGAGCGAGCAAGTCCGACACCACTTGCGCAGAATGAGCGCATCCTCTCCGTCAACAACATCGAAGTGATCTACGATCACGTCATTCTGGTGCTCAAGGGAGTATCGCTCGACGTGCCGAAAGGCGGGATCGTAGCGTTGCTCGGCGCCAACGGTGCGGGCAAGACCACGACGCTCAAGGCGATCTCCAACCTGCTGCACGCCGAGCGCGGCGACGTGACCAAGGGCTCGATCATATTCGACCAGGCCGAGGTCCAGGACCTTTCACCCAACGAGCTCGTGCGTCGCGGATGCATTCAGGTCATGGAAGGCCGTCACTGCTTCGGCCATCTGACGATCGAGGAGAATCTCCTGACCGGAGCATTCACGAGACGCGACGGCGCCGCGGCGATCAGGCGCGATCTCGACCTGGTGTACGGCTATTTTCCCAAGCTTCGCGAACGCAAGGATTCGCTTGCCGGCTATACCTCAGGGGGCGAACAGCAGATGTGCGCCATCGGCCGCGCATTAATGTCACGCCCCAAGATGATCTTGCTCGACGAGCCTTCGATGGGACTCGCGCCCCAGATCGTCGAGGAAATATTCGAGATCGTGAAGAACCTGAACGAAAAAGAGGGCGTCTCTTTCCTGCTGGCCGAGCAGAACACCAATATGGCGCTGCGTTTTGCGCGCTACGGCTACATTCTCGAAAACGGCCGCGTGGTGATGGACGGTGAAGCCAGTGCGCTCGCCGAAAATGAAGACGTCAAGGAATTCTACCTCGGCATATCCGAGGGCCGGCGCAAATCGTTCCGTGAAGGCAAGCACTATCGCCGGCGCAAGAGGTGGCTCGCCTAGGCCATGACTGGCCACTACGACTCGCTGGAAACCCGCGACCCTGCCGCACGCGAGCGCGAGCAGTTCGCGCAGATGCCCGCTTTTATCGCGCACGCCATGACGGCGCAGGGATGGGCCAAGCATCTCGCCGGAGCGGACGCAAAAGCGGTCAACTCGCGCGCAGCTCTGGCGAAGCTGCCGGTTCTCCGCAAGAGCGATTTCACGGCGTTGCAGAAACAATTTCCGCCATTCGGTGGTCTCAATGCCACCCCGGCTGCCAGCGCAAGGCGGCTGCTGATGTCGCCTGGGCCGGTCTTCGAACCGGAAGGAATGGACCAGGACTGGTGGGGCGCGGCGCGCGCGCTTTTTGCAGCCGGTTTCCGCAAGGGCGATATCGCGCACAATTCCTTTGCCTATCACCTCACGCCCGGCGGTTTCATTATGGAATCGGGCGCACATGCGCTTGGCTGCGCGGTCATCCCTGGGGGCGTCGGAAACACTGAGCAACAGCTCGAGGCGATCGCGCACTACAGGCCGACCGGCTACGTCGGCACGCCGGACTTCCTGAAGATCCTGCTCGATATCGCCGAAAAATCGGGAAAAGATGCGTCGTCGCTCAAGCGCGGTCTCGTCTCGGGTGCCGCATTGCCCGCATCTCTTCGGGGCGAGCTCGGCCGGCGCGGTGTTGCAGTTCTTCAATGCTATGCCACCGCCGAGCTGGGGGTGATCGCTTACGAGAGTGAGGCCCGCGAAGGCATGATCGTGAACGAAACCGTCGTCGTGGAAATCGTTCGGCCTGGCACCAGCGATCCCGTGCCGGACGGGGAGGTCGGGGAAGTGGTCGTGACGTCCTTCAATCGCGACTACCCGATGATCCGGCTCGCCACCGGCGATCTCTCGGCGCTGATACCGGGTGTTTCACCGTGCGGCCGCACGAATGCACGCATCAAGGGGTGGATGGGCCGCGCCGACCAGACTGCCAAGGTGAAGGGCATGTTCGTGCATCCCAAGCAGATCGCCGAAGTCGCGGCGCGGCATCCTGAGCTCAAGCGGGTCCGCCTTGTTGTCGATCGCGAGGCCGAACAGGATACGATGACGTTACTGGCCGAGTGTGCGACGGCCGATGCCGCTCTTGCGGCGGCGATCGCTGCGACCTTGCAATCGATCACGAAACTGAAGGGCTCCGTGAAACTGGTGACGCCCGGCACGCTGCCGAATGACGGCAAGCTGATCGCTGACGAGCGCAAACCATGAGTCCTGCGACAGTTCCGGCAACCGGCGACCGGATCGGTGTGCTGCTGGTCAACCTTGGGACGCCCGACGCGACCGGTTACTGGCCGATGCGCCGTTATCTCAAGGAATTTCTGTCGGACCGGCG
>Ga0210002_1000125_pt1 | contig 11964 bp, 16 predicted proteins | sample InoplaM2SAM_FD_187587 | JGI IMG/M metagenome (GOLD analysis project Ga0210002, IMG submission 187587) | Arabidopsis thaliana rhizosphere microbial communities from the Joint Genome Institute, USA, that affect carbon cycling - Inoculated... | ecosystem: Host-associated > Plants > Roots >... | reverse complement strand
GGTTGCAGCTGGTTGCGGATTCGGCCCGTGAGACGCTCGGGTTTGCCGGTTTATCGTGCTTCGCCACCCACTCTCGATTTCCTTCAGGGAAGAGGTGGGAATAGACATCCATCGTCACTTGGAAGGAGGAGTGCCCTACTCGTTACATAACTAGAGAAGTCGGATGCGGTTCAAATTGACTCTTGGCGTGGGCAAGACAGCGATGAAGACAACCCTGTTCATCAAGGTCCATGAGAATGAACTCGAGGCCGCACTCATGTCCGCTCACCCATCGAACCGACGTCAGCGATACCGTCAATGGAGTCATCCCAGTGGGCACATAGATAAGGAGCTTGCCAAAATCACCCGGGGTATAAAACGCCTTACTCTTAACCCTGCACCCCTTCGCCGATAAATTCGCAATCATTGCAAACGCGCCGTGACCGTGATCGGTGGACACCCTCACAGGATATTGCACGGAACAGCGAGGATACTGGCGTGGCTTCCTCTGCGGCGGCTGGATTCCCTCCTTATAGGAGAGCATCACGCGTCGGTGTTTCTGCCAGCCCGCCCTCCATGCCCTACGGTCGAAGTTGATTCGACGAACCAAACGTAGAGCCACAGGAACAATGGCAATCATCGCACACCAGCGAATCCACGATGCCTTGAGCACAACCTCTTGTTCTCCCAACAGCCAGAGTATGATGCCGCCCAGGACGGTCAGTGCCATGGCCAGGTAGAAAGCCAATGCCCAAACACTCAGTGATTCGGTAAGTACATGGTTGGGAAGAATCTTCATGTGTCGCTCCAACGATGGGGGGCATTTGAAACTGGGACTTATCTGATGGATGCAGAAGGGAAGCCCGAAACCTTATTTTTCCAATTTGAGTCTCTCGTTGCTGTTCAAAACGAGACAGGCGGGCGATTATTAATGGAATTGTGGGGAATATTCACTACGCATTGGTAGGCCAACGCGTACAAAGTTAGCCAAATGAAACGCAGGATACACTCACTGTCACGATCTGGAGATTTTCGAAGCTTTACGGCTTGTAGGCGGTAGCACCGGCCCGCGTCAGAAGGTTCCGCATCATTTGGGCGACTGCAGGTTGATCTTCCAAGTGTTGATTGAAGTAAATGGTGCTGGCCGCGAAGACGAAGGCTGATCCGCGTTCATATAACGTGGCTTCATGTCGGCTGCCGGGCGTAACGTTGTTCGGCACAACGGATGAGGCCAGCGCTGTCAAGCCGGACGGTGTGAAACCATTGTCAACCAAGTGGTCCCATTCATAGAAAATGAGACCTGGAAGGATACTGCCATTATTCAACCCCGTACCCGCGTACACCCAATGGCTGCTGTTGAATACGACCCAATCGGCCGGTTGATCATTGGACGCGCCGTCCGACATCACTCCGGTAATCTGATTCTCGGGGCGGTTGACGATGCGATTCCGGAACAATGTTGTCGTCAAGCTCGACTGGATGGGATCTGCGCTCGCCCGGTCTTTGTAGCCTACAATAGTTCTCTCGTTGTCTTCGTATCGAATTTGCCAGGTGAGCGTATCGCCAGTGAGAAATGCCAAGCTGGTTCCGGCTGCCAACATCGCCTCGAGCGCATCGAATTCAGCCATCGTGGCATATTCATCATGAGCGAGAGTGATGTACATCCGATGGCGTCCAAGCCGATTAATGGACCCTCCAATGTCTGAGGTCGCAAAGTATTCGACATCGTAGCCGGCGTTCTCCAGCCAACGGATACCATCATGTTCCTCGAACAGAAACTTGCCTGATCCATATCCAATCGTGATTGGTCGATCAAGAGACACCTTCACGGCATGGCCTCCAGGCATACCGTGACTGGAAACATAAAGACTTTCGCCCCCAAAATCATTGTACGCATGCCAGGTGGCGGTTGGGAGATGCACCGCCACCTCGGCATCTCGAGTATCATCCCGGAGGATGAAGATGGCATAGGTCTGAAACCCGTCGTTTTTCGTCAACAATACGACGTACACGCCGGTGAGCCACGAAGATCCGTCTGGGTATCTCGTGGAGAACGAAAAGGTTACAGGCCAACCGCAGACCATGAGGCCAGTGCTTGGATCGAATGAAGGATCAGCTTGGTGTGGTCCTAACATGGGCCCTCCTTTCGCATAGAGCCGTCCTCCCATGCTGCCATACCCTCCCATGCGAAAGACTTTCCAACCGAATTGTCCGGGAGGATTGGCAGAGACCGAGATGCTCACTTCCGACCCTGACGAATAACTTTGGCGATTCGCATATGCGACGATTTCGTTGTGGGCCGAGGGGTTACTGATGTGCCACTCGGAACTGCCGGATAAGGCATTCTCTCGTGCGATAGCCTTGGCATTCCCGGTCGGGGGCGGAAGCGAGCTCGGCGGCGGCGTAGAAGGAGGTGTCATTGGAGGTACCGTATTTGTGGGAATTGTACTGGGAGGAGGCGGTGTTGGGATTGTATCCGGAGTTCTCGTCGGTTGAGTTGAACTCGGAGTAGTCGAAGACGGAGAACTCGAACTATCACCGCCACATCCTAAGAGGAGCAGCAGGAACGCCCATAAAGAGAAGAAGACACAAGTGAACCTTCCGGCACGGATGCGGTTCGCGACAAACAAATTGGATCTCCTGTGGTAACAGTTTTTGGTAGGGGCTACAGCCTAGAAGATAGTTCGGTGCACAGCTCCCATCGACTAGGCGGTTCCCTAGCCCTCGTGGGAAACTTACCGGAGTAAATGCATTGGCAGGAAGTCCGATTCGCGAGATGCAGTGGATAGAGAACGGGGACCGAAGCCGAGACCAACACTTATTTTGTTGTTTTCATGAGAGGGTACCCTTTCTTGGACATGCATTTGTGAAATTGAAAGCGTGACTCAGGTGTTGCACCAAACAGGATGACGGACGAGCCTTCATTGTATGCCTCAAAGTCCGGTTCGTCTCGATGGACCGATTGAGTGCAACTATCAACGGCACGTTCAAGGTCGCTACGTAAAGGCCAAAACTCTTTGGCAGCGGTTACGTAGTCGCGAAGCTCGTCTGCTTTATGAGCTTCAGAGAGACTCGCCAACCCCGGTGCTGGAAAGAAAAGGATAACGGTGATGAGGAGAATACCTTTGTTCATTGGGCTTCTCTCATTTGCGGGTAGCGGATTCTGGTGCCCTTGCCTCGCGTCGTACTAGCCATAGCACGCCGCGGTCTCCCCTGCTACTTTTCAGTTAAAAACTACCACCAGAAGCAGTAGGAGAATTCGCTCAGCACACTACGACGCAGCGGAGAATCACTGAAGCCCTCTTAGCGAAATCTCAGTGGAGATGATCAGCCTGCGCGGCATGAATCGCATTGCGTTAGGAGAGATAGTCGACGAACACTTAGCGAAAGCCTGGGGTGCGACTGGCAAAACTCTTAAATGATCTTTTTAGCAAAATAAAGGTGGCGTATACATCCAAGCTATTTTCACTCTGCTCATGATCGAGCAATATCGGCGAAGACGAAGCAATGTCGGGCGTTTTAAGGGGTTCCGCCACATGCCGCTTGTTCTCAATAAATGCTCTTGCTCACCTCATTGGAAGGGAGGCTCTCAAGACCGCCCGTGTCATAGTCTGTCACTACAAAGTAATAGGTGCCTACGGCGAGATTGCTCACCGAATAGGAGGTCACGGTTCCTACATGGATGGGCGGGCCATACACTCCTGAGGTAGTTCCCATATAGACATTATATCCAGCCACATTCGTGTCGGTACTAGAATCCCAGGTCAGCGTCGCGGTAGCAGCTGAAATGGTGCTCGAAGACAAACTGGGTGTCGTTGACGGAGTGACTGTCAGCATCACTGGCACTGACACACTTCCTCCTTTGTAGACCGTGACGGTCACGGTCGCGGAATAGGTACCGGCCGGAAGCCGCGCTATGTCCACATTCACGGCAACCTGCGCGCTGCCTGCAATGCTTCCCACTCCTGGAGAAACCGCGACCCAACTCGCGCTATCCGATGCCGTCCAGGTCGAGTCGCGTTTGTTCGATTTGGACACCGTGACCGATTGACTGGGCGGATTAGTTCCTCCTTGAGCAGCTTGAAAGGTCAAGGCCGTTGGGCTCACCGTCAACGCCACAGCTTCAGTGGCCATCCAGGTGTTCATCCCGAATGTCAAAGCAATGCCTAGCAACAGTCCAAGTGGAAGAGGACACAGGGCACCGCGTCGGAACATTACCTTGTAATTTGATTGACGCATACCATCCTACTTCTGTGTGTGTTGGTTTAATCCCAGATGGACGGACCAATCGTTTCTTGTGCAACAGCGATGCCATCACGACCTCTACTCGCATGGCCTTAAGATAGTTCGCCTTCCGGCTCAAAAAAGATCATTGAAGGATGGTGCGGTTATCAGCATTTGATAGCACTGCTCGAAGTCATGTACGGAAGACGTTGCATGATTCTGCCTTCATTGATGACAGACTTGTTCACAATTAGGGTTGGAAACATTTTTCCCATGGCGCCATTGCACCGTAGCAAGCGATGCCATCCCACGGCAATCCTGGGACGCTGTATATTGGGCTAGTCGAAAAGAGCGCGCACTCCTTCCTTCTGCGTGCTAGTTGACGGTAAGAAAGTCATTGGCAAATTGTTTTATTAGGGGCTCAACCACCTCGGTCACTCGGCCTGTTATTTGATCCCCGATCATTGCCACCTGCACTCTATTCCATGTACGCGCAGACATTTTTTGCTCCGGTCTGTTCAGCAATGACACTGCCTGGTGGAGTTCAACTTCTATCGCTAAACAAAAGGTATCCGCACTGCTGTGTTTGAGAGGGTTCACCTTCACGTACAGAAAGGGTGCGGAGGAGGTCTGGAGTCGTTCTGATGCACTGAGAATCCTTATCCCGTTAGACTGAAGCACCAGTTCGACGCCTGTGCGAATCGCCTCCCGTGAAAAGCCAGCAGCTTCCTCCTCTGACAAAAATGTCTCTACGATGACCTCCACCCCAGGTAGTCTGCGTAGTGATTCACGGTCCTCAACCCGCCCTGCTCGCGCGGCGGTGTCGACGTGGCTCAGAACCATCAAAGCCAGAATCAGGACATATCGCATGACATTTCCTATGCGCTGCTGCTCGGTGGCGGTTTTGGCGTAAATAGCACAGGTCATCGCTCAACCCTCCGCACCTTGCATGCTCATGATTTTCATCGCTGTAGTTGATCGCGCTCTTTACGCTGTGCTTCCCCTTCCTGAATGAACTGCTTGATTTGTTCGAGATCGACCAGCAGATAGTGCGTCTCAGTCGCGGTCAGCGTTTGGCTTTTGAGGCGGACCTGATCGGCGATCTCCGCCGCATGCTTATGCGTCTCTATGAATGCCGGATCGCTACTGTCCTGGTGGGATTCATGGCTTTGCAACCATTGCCCAAGCAGCAATATCACTTCGCTCAGATTTCCAGATCTCTCCACCATGCACCTCCCATCTGCGAGCGCTACGGCATCATGAGGCGCGAGGACGACCGATTTCTACATACTCCCCTTTGGTCTTGAAACTATCGGACCCGCAGACCATTCCTTGAAACGGAGGCCTAGAGAATTATGCGGCTCGCTTAAATAAGTCCGCGCGGCCTTCTTACTGGAAGGGGGGGGTTGTGTGGGAGTGTGCTGCGACCAGGCGGATCTGCCGCAATTGTGGTCCTTCCACCGGCTGATGCAGATAAAAGATATTCAAGATTGGCAGCTTCTGCATCGAGGATTTTTAATTGTGCTCGAAGAATGTGGACGTCCATAGCATTCAGCCTCATCCTGTCAGAGAGGAGCATACGTTCACACAAACTCTTGGCCTCGGCCACGAAGTCACTGACCATCCTTCTGATATCACTATGTGCCGCCATAAGGGAGATTTTACAGAGGCCTCAAAAGCAACCTACTAGGACAGTCCCGAGAATCACTCCCTACGGGCCTCCATGGAGGGTGCTCCTGCTTGGGAGCCTATTTACAAGCACTCTGCACAGGCGCAAAATACAGCCTCTCCCATCCCTAATTTCGAAGGTATATTCATGCCGCTTTCAAACGAGGTACATAAATTTACCATGGCTTGTGAGCATCTTATAGCGGGTATGGCTATGTATCGACCACTCACGGGGGATGAGCGGTTGCTGATCAAGCACTATTGCAATGAGGTGCTCACCAAAGTTGATCAGCCACAGACCAATTCCGCGCAAGTCGAAATTCCTCTGTCCCCGTGATCTTTATCTCGTCCCTCATGCTGTGGCGTTTGGCAAACGGGCACCCCGTACTTGGCAAGCTGAATATGGGAACAGGTAGTTCCCAGCACTAACGCGATCTGCAGGACAACTCATAAACGCGGGCACCCGTTCGATCCGGGTGACCACCACCAAACAATCAATCCCTTACGAGACGAGGCCGGATTCACCAGTCGATCCTCCGACGCCCCCCACTTTCAACACCTTCTTATTCTAGGTATCATCGGGTGAAATCATTCTTACACCGTAGCCTGGGCGTCTTGGCGCGGACTACTTCAGGAGGTGCATTCGATGCGATATCAGTCTCGCCCCCTCTCTGTCATAAAAGATATTAGGCCATACAGACCTTACGTGATCGGCGTTGGGATCGCGCTTTTGCTCGGACTCTCTCTCACACCATTGTTGGCCACTGCCGGCACAGCCACGGAGGCAGTGAAAAGCACAATCGATCAGGTGGTCAGTCTGCTGGAAGACAAGGAACTGAAAAAACCTGACCGAGTCGTGGAACGCCGACAGAAACTACAAAAGATCATCGGTGATCGATTCAGCTACGAGGAAATGGCCAAGCGCTCATTGGGCGCACATTGGAATCAACTGAACGAGACGCAGAGAAAGGAATTCGTTGGACTATTTGAGCAGCTTCTTCTCCGTACCTACACGGGAAGGATTGAAGCATACTCAGGAGAACAGACTCAGTATCTTGGCGAGCGCCGTGAGGGCGACTACGCAGAGGTTCGGACCAAACTCATCGCTCGCAAAGGCGAGCTTCCGATCGATTATCGGCTACTGAGTAATTCCGGGGAATGGCATGTGTATGACATTGTGGTAGATGGCATTAGTATGTCCAGTAATTATCGCGGACAGTTCACCAATATCATCCGCACCTCCTCCTACGAAGACCTGGTCAACAAGCTGAAAACTAAAACGGAGACCTTCAAACCGCCGACCAAATAGAAGTGAGGACACGGCTCGTACGGGTGTCGAAAAAAAGTCCCTCGACGAGCCTATTTGCCAGCTCAAGCAACCCGTTCTTTTATTGGTGTTTCGATCACTCTTTGTCTCCTGTGGGTCGGTATCGTGTTCATTCTGTACAGGATCACGCGAGCGACCCTCTAAGCAGAAAAAACGGGCAGGCCGCCGAACGTGCTCTTGCGCCTGATCTCAGACTCCCGCTAAAATACCGTAGCTCTTCATGCCTGATGTACCACTGTCGCTAAGATCTCTGTCGCTCCGCCTTACGCTGATGGTCATACTATCAGCGTCCATCTTTGCTTCCTTCTCTACTTGGGGACGTGCACAAGACCATGAACAGGAGCGGGAGACTTCCCATCTTTTGGCCATCCTCTTCGATTCCGGCCGTCTTGTGGTGGGCATGAATCAGGACCTCATTAACGATGCGTCGAAAGGCGACAAAGGCTTTACTCCCGCGGTGTTTGAAAACCAGGTCCTCAAGGTATTTGAACAAAGAACGGGCATCAACCTGTCGAATTCCAGCGATAAGCTTCCTGCCATGGCACGGCCGCTCCTTGACCGCCTTCTAGAAGAAAGTAAGAGGACGATCGAGAGTTACCAAGCCCCGATTAACATTGCTGGAATCAGCTACAAGGGACTCATTCCCGCAACGTTTGGGACGGAAACCGCCAAACGGTTTCAAAAATGGTCTGGCATCTATCTCCGACAAATCGCGCCAGAAAGATTTTTAAGAAACGCAAAAAATAAACCTGACCCGTATGAAACTGATGTTCTCAAGGCACTTGCCGAAAACGCTTCAGGCTCGGGCGAATCACAGCCCAAATGGGAGATCACGGATGGCGGCCACACCCTCCGTCTCATGCTGCCTTTGTATTACAGCAAGGCCTGTCTGGATTGCCATGGAGAGCCAAAAGGCCAGCGTGATATCTCGGGCTATCCTCGGGAAGGCGCGAAGGAAGGCGAGCTTGGTGGGGCCATTAGTGTGAAGCTTCCACTGAAGTGAAAGGCATAGCCAGGCACATCCCGTCCGCGAGAGTCACAGTGGTGCCCCGACACACACATCTTCACTGAAACCAGCCGGCCTCACACGCCTCCCGATCACCTCACACGAATTTGGTGCCGCCCGTCCCGATGCCGCCGAATAGGGCCATATCGCAAGCCTACAGGCGCGAGTAGCCACCCGCTAGTGTCTTGACATGTCCGCGTTGACCCCCTACGTTGCTCACATTTTCCGGACCTCGCGTCCGGCCGAAGAACCTCCAACCCCTATCCATAAGGAGTCATCATATGAAATTCGTGAAGGTGCAAGATGAGGAACGTCCCGGCGAGGTCGCGATCAATCTCGACTTGGTACGAGAAGCGCACTTTGGCGGCGGATTGTTACGCCTCTACTTTGAACGTGGAGCTTCTCAGGACGACATGACGTTCACGGGTGAGAATGCAAAAACACTTTGGGCGGCGATGGGATAGTGCGCTCAGGGTGAGACCAGCACGGGTGGAAGGATCTCAGGTGAGGTCCAATACCGTCCGAGGAAATTCCCACTGTGTGCCGGTCTTCTCCGCTTCGTCATGAAGTCTGACCAATCCGTGCTCTTCCTGCACGCGCATGACACGGTCCGCTTGTCCGCGCATCAGATCAAGGCAACGACGGCTTGCACGCGTGAGCATCGGGGCTTGCGGACAGAGAAAGAGTAATGTGGAGCCGTGGTGGGCCAATTTCTGGCTCGCATCCATCATACGGCCAAAGAGCCGCATCGCCTCATGCTCAGGCACGGTCTGATCATAGAATGTGTCGAACAATCCGGAGAGGATGGCGATACGCGACTGATACCGGTCGAGTGCGGCCATGAGGCAATCGGAGATCAGCCGCTCCAGCTGATGACACGTAAACGCGCGGGCCACATGAATCATGGACAACAGCGCGCGCGGCTGCCGTCGATGCGCGCGGGCCATACGCCCGATGAAAAACGGATCGAAGGTGTGTGCGCCGTCGAGATACACGATCGGTTCTCCGGCCAAGACGCGTTCGCCGGCGGCATACAGCCCCAATCGAAACACGAGTGGATGTCCATACAGCAGGAGCAGCCGGTCTTCGGGATGAAAAGGGATCTGCGCGTGACGCAGTGCGAGAAACCAATCGCGACCTGCCTCACTCGAGTCGTGCGAAGCTCCTTGAGGTTGAGCACGAACGAAGGGAAGTTCCGCTGGTTCTGTGGTGACTAGCGTGGCCTGCATAACTTCCCTCGCCTATCCGCAGCACCCGCCTGCAAAGGTCTGTCGCTGTTGGCAGGCAACCCAGCAGGCGTAGCACAGATCGACCGTCGAGTGGGTGATGCCATCCACACAGGCGATCCGTTGCTCCACGAGTAGTCCGCAATCGGCACAATGCCCGGCTACTTGTGTCTTACTGTTCGCTTCCTGTACCAGCATAATCCATCATCCTCGTGTTCGGCCGTACCCGCCTGTTACAGCAGGCCGACATGAATGTATTGGCTTGCCTCGTCCCTAACAGATTTCTCCACCACCGCTCGCTCAACGTCCTCCGTTGCGCATGCCGCAGTTCCCACTGCATGTCTTGTACGCGGCCTTGCAACGTGTCCACCGTGCGCTGCAGATTCATCAGTCGTTCTTCTTTTGTCGCTCCCATGTGCATACGGGCCCTCCCTTCCAGATTTCTTAGATGGCACAATGTCGAATCACGCCGATGAGCACGCCTTCGATTTGAAATTCATCAGCCGCCTGTACGATGATCGGCTGCATGGCCGCATTGGCCGGATGCAGTTCGATATGTCCCGGCTTCTTCATATAGGTTTTCACGGTGGCCTCGCCGTTCACCAGCGCCACGACGGTTTGACCGTTCTGCGCCGTCTCCTGTTTGCGAACGATAATGAGATCCCCGGGAAGAATGCCTTCGTCTTTCATCGACTCCCCCTTCACACGCAGAGCGAAGGTCTTTCCACCCTGGAGCATGCTGGGCGGCACGTCGATGAGTTCAGACTGTTGCACCGGTTCAATCGGAAGCCCCGCGGCGACAATGCCGGCCATTGGAATTTCAGACACCCGGCCAAGCCGATCGATCGCCACCTTGACCATGCCGGGGATCCGTCGCATCCCGGCCTCATACCGCGCAATCGAGACTCGGGTCGTGCGAAGCGCAACGGCGAGTTGCTGCTGTGTCAATCCCAGTTGCTCTCGAATGCGTTTGAGATCGTTTGGCTTCATGATGTAACCAATGGTTACACAGGTATCGCTACGCTGTCAAGTCCCATCTTGCGGCCCTTTATTATGGTGAGCAAAACTGCAGTTCGGCGGGGGTCTGTGCATAACTCCTGATGAAACGCCAAGCCTGGCCTCACGGTCCGCGATCGAGAATGTGAAATCCCGCCCCCAGTATAGGAATAGCGGTTAATCCTCTTTTGCCAGAAAGAACCACTAGATATGGTAGGTCGAGAATGGAGCGGCCTATGCCCAAAATATGGGCAATGAGGTGGATTACAGATGAAATGCAGGAATTCCTGTGCTGCGGTTGACGTTACGCACAGAGTTATCCACAGAAGCTGGGGAGACCCCTAGGGGTGGCGGCCACTACTCCATTCTTGAAACGAGATGGACGGCTCCAGCCTTAATAATGGCTACCACGGGAGACCCCAATTCGATCCCCAACTCCTGCTGCGCCCCTCGGGTGACCATGGCCACGAGCGGAAACCCGCAGTCAATCTTGACGTGGACCATCACGCCATGAGGGATGATCCCGATAACTTTTCCATTCAGATGGTTTCGTGCGCTGGTCAGTCCGGTGCTACCCTGCTCTAACACCACATCCTCGGCACGAACGCAGACAAACACTGGGGAGCCGATTGCATAGCCACCCAAACCTTTCAGCAGGGTCCCGTTCACCCGAACGGTCGCCAGCCCATCCGCCTCCTCGATGACATGACCTTCGATCACCGTTTCAACGCCGACAATTTGAGCCACTGTCGCATTGGCCGGTCGACAAAAGACCTCTTGTGGTGAGCCAACCTGTATCACCTGTCCTTCTCCCATCACGGCCACCAGGTCTCCGAGGCTGAGTGTCTCTGCCCAATCATGGGTGACGATGATCGACGGCAAGGCCAGACGCTTCAGCAATGTTCGAAGCTCTCCGCGGAGCTGCATTCTCGTAGGAATGTCGAGCGCGGAGAGCGGCTCATCGAGCAAGAGCAATTGCGGACGAGGCGCCACGGCCCTCGCCAACGCCACACGCTGCTGTTGCCCGCCGGATAGTTCCCTGGGCTTGGATGTCTCAAGACCGCGCAACTGAAAGAGTTCCACCATTTCATCGACACGCCTGTTTCGTTCAGCCGCCGTAAGCGCCGACAATCCATACGCAATGTTTCCCGCAACGGTATGGGTGGGAAACAACGCGTAGTCCTGCGCCATATAGCCGATCTGGCGATCCTGGGGAGCCACACGAATCCCTGCCGCGGTGTCGAGCCAGGTGCGCGAGATGAATCGGATCCTCCCTCGCTCCGGCCATTCGAGACCGGCGATGGACCTCAGCACCGTTGTTTTTCCGGATCCTGACGGCCCGAACAGCACCAGTGCGGTCGCTTGCTGAAGCTCGTATTTCAGCTCGGCGCTGATGCATGCGCGCGCGGGAAAGGTCTTGGTGATCTCGATCGCTACTTCTGCGGCCATACCGCCCAGACCTTGCGATTCATCGCATAGATGAACAATAAGACGGCATAGGAGACGACCAGTAGAAACAAGGCCGTGTTGGCCGCGGC
>Ga0210002_1000115_pt1 | contig 12557 bp, 7 predicted proteins | sample InoplaM2SAM_FD_187587 | JGI IMG/M metagenome (GOLD analysis project Ga0210002, IMG submission 187587) | Arabidopsis thaliana rhizosphere microbial communities from the Joint Genome Institute, USA, that affect carbon cycling - Inoculated... | ecosystem: Host-associated > Plants > Roots >... | reverse complement strand
GTTCCGGACACTCCGTGTTCTAACGCCGCCAGGCAAATTGCTGCCAAGTCTTCCACGTGAATCAGATTCACGTATTTGTCCGAAAGCCCGACGCGCCCGTTCTTGATCCACTCGTAAGGATGCCGGCCCGGTCCGTAGATGCCGGCCACTCGCAAGACGATCGCTCCGCATTCGGCACGGAGGAATTCTTCGCCTTGCACGCGCGGTTTCTCAAGATCAAGTGGCGCGGTTTCATCGATCCAGGGCGGTGGATAGTCGTGAGTAATGCCGGCATCGTATGCCGACGTGCTGCCCAGGACGACGAGCGGTCGAGATGGTGCATTGATATGTGAGGCAAATTGTTGAACGGCGGGTAACGGCGAGGCAGGAAAACACCACAATAAATCGGCATCGGAGGGAATGTGGCTCCATGTATCCGTTTCATTCAGGTCGAACCGCAGCCTCTGTGTCTGTGGAAGCCACGTGAGATGGTGTTCCGGATCTCGGCTCGTATGTAGGACATTATGGTAAAAGTCTGTAAGGAAAAGCATAAAGCGGGCCAAGTAGCCGGATCCCAAGATCACAACAGTGTTTCGTTTTATTCTCATGCGAAGTGCCTGTCTGGATTTGAGGACAGTTTGACTTCGTCGCTTGGCGAGAATCTACGAAAATCAACGGGGTATTTTGGCATGCATTTTTAGTTGATAGCTACGCTTCTCGGAAGACAAAGTGTCCTGAGCCTTGCCCTCTACCTATTCAGCTTGCCGGGGTGTCACGGTATCGCCGGACGGAGCCTTCCTCTATGCCGCTAACCAAGGGTCAAACGACGTCTTCGCCTATACCATCAACAGCACTTCCAGGCGCGTTGGCCGCTGTGTCCGGCTCGCCGTTCCCGGCAGGTGTCACGCCGCGGGCAATTGCGACGCCGAGACGGCCGTAATCTTGAGAGTCAGACTACACACTCTCTAACCGCAGACTTCTCCCCTACAGAATGTCAAGTAAGATACTTTCAAAGGTACGTAATTGTGCATACATAATTTCGTACCCTGGTTAAGTTAGAATGCGGACCTTATGAAACGATCACTTTTCCTCATCGCTGTCACGTTCATTTTCTTGACAAGCTGTGTCGATGACAACGGGAGCGGCGGCAATGTTGCCCCTGCAAGTGGAACAGTCGTCTATCTTGCAGATCAAGACATCGTCGGTGTCTTTGAGTTATTTCTGGCCACCTCAGGAACCAAGCTGAATCCGCCACTGCCCGCGGGACGCACTGTGCAAAGTTTCGCATTAACACCGGATGCCACAGCGGTGGTGTATATCGCCGATCAAGACCAAAACGATGTCTTCGAACTCTATCGCGTGAATTTGGCCTCGCCGGGATCCAGTACCAAACTCAATAGCCCGCTTGCTCTTTGTGGACTTGCTGTCTGCGGAGATGTGACCGCGTTTGCCATCACGCCCGATAACAGTGCGGTGGTGTATATCGCCGATCAAACCGCCGACGATGTGTTTGAGTTGTTCCGGACCGTTCTGACGAGTCTGGCGAATTCAAAACTCAACCCCAATTTTTCGGCAGGGCAAAATGTCGATGCTTTTGCGGTCCTACCAAACAGCACGGGCGTGATTTATCGAGCCAATCAAAATACGCCGGGTGCGAAAGAGTTATATCGGGTACTGTTCGGAACGCCTCAAATCACTGACCGACTCATTACAAGTCCGCCGCTCCTCACGGGACAAAACGTGGGCAAGTTTACACCAACTCCCGATAGTGCAAATGTTGTCTACATCGCGAATCGACCCGTTGCTATGAACTTGTTTATCGTCTCGGCCGGAGGAAATGGGGCCAGCACCCAACTCAACAGTGTCTCTCCACCGAATGCAAACGCAAATGTGACTGATTTTGCAGTGACGCCTGACGGGCTTTCTGTGGTCTTTCGCGCCGATCAGGATATTGATCAAGTCTTTGAACTGTACCGGACCGTGATTGCCTTAGCGCCGGCGAACACCAAACTGAATTCTCCCCTTGTTTTCGGCATGAATGTAACTTCATTTGGCGTCATTCCAGACAGCAGCGGGGTCATATATGTTGCCGATCAATCGACTGTCGATGTTTTCGAGTTGTTTCGGACAGTTTTCTCGGGCGGGAACTCTCAGGTGAATCCCCCTTTCCTCGGAACTGAGGATGTGGTCGATTTTGTCCTGCTGCCGAATAGTACGGGAGTCGTCTATAAGGCTGATCAAAATACCGACGGGGTGAACGAAATTTATCTAGCGGTGTTCGGATTTCCCGCTTCGACCAGACTCAATCCTGCGCTCTCCATCGGGCAAAATGTTGCAACCTACACCGTGTCGCCCGATAGTGCTAGTGCAATTTACCTTGCCAACCAGGACAATCCTGCCGTCACAGAACTGTATCGGGCGATGTTTTCTTCCCCTGGTGTGAGTGCCAAATTGAATGCTCCACCACTTGGTGCAGGGAAGAACGTCACAAATTTTGCGGTAAGGTGACAAAGATTTTCGGTCATTGGCGGGTACAGGCCTTGACTCAGCCCTGACGGCATCCTAGCATCAACCGGATGCCGTTAACGCGCTTTCACCCCCTCATCGCTGAGTGGTTTCAGACCTCCGTCGGCGTCCCGACCGAGGTGCAGGCCGAGGCCTGGCCGGTCATCCAGTCCGGACGGGACGCGCTGATTGCGGCGCCAACCGGTTCCGGGAAGACCTTTGCCGCGTTTCTCTCCAGCATCGATCGGCTCTTTACGCAGGCGTTGGCGCGCGAGCTCGAAGACCAGACTCAGGTCCTGTATGTCTCCCCGCTGAAAGCTCTCAGTAACGACATCCAGAAAAATCTCCGACAGCCACTGGCCGAGATCGGCGAGGCTGCCCTCCAAGCCGGACTCCTCATGCCTGAGCTGCGGGTGCTGGTCCGGACCGGCGACACGCCGATGGCGGATCGCCAGCAGATGCTCAGGCGGCCGCCGCACATCCTTGTTACGACGCCGGAATCTCTGTTTATCCTGCTCACGGCCGAGAAAAGCCGGCATCTGTTGCAAACCGTCCGGACCGTGATCGTTGATGAAATTCATGCGCTTGCGCCCAACAAGCGCGGGTCGCACTTGGCGCTCTCGCTCGAGCGCCTGGAAGCCTTGACGCTCGCGAAGCCGCAGCGAATCGGGTTGTCAGCCACGCAGCGTCCCATCGAATTGGTGGCGAGATTTCTGGCCGGAGACCGTCCGCTTCCGACGGTCATCGACGTCGGTCACAAGCGGCGGATGGATGTCGGGATCGAAGTCCCCAAGGACGAGTTGAGCGCGGTTGTCACCAACGCCATTTGGTCGGATATCTATGATCGAGTGGCCGAGCTGGTACGAGCGCACCGGACAACGCTCGTGTTTGTGAACACGCGCCGGTTGGCCGAGCGGGTCTCGCATCATTTGGAGGAGCGACTCAAGGACCTTGGACCAGGCGCGGTGGCAGCGCACCACGGGAGCCTATCGCGGCAGATCCGGCTTTCTGCGGAAGAGCGCCTCAAGAACGGCACGACCCGTGTCGTAGTGGCCACGGCATCGTTGGAGCTAGGCATCGACATCGGGACGGTGGATCTGGTCTGTCAGATCGGTTCGCCACGAGCCATCGCCACGTGTTTGCAGCGGATCGGCCGCGCAGGGCATTGGGTCAGGGCGATTCCGAAGGGCCGGCTCTTCGCCACGACGCGCGACGAATTGATTGAATGTGCGGCGCTGATACGAGCCATCAGGGCGGGAACATTGGACCGCATTTGGGTGCCTCCGGCGCCGTTGGATATTCTCGCTCAACACGTCGTCGCCGCCGCGGCGACGCACACATGGTCTGAAGCCGACCTCTACGCACTTGTCCGCCGTGCGTTTCCCTATCGAGAGCTCGAGCGAACGGAGTTCGATCGCATCGTGCACATGCTGGCGGAAGGCATCTCAACGAATCGAGGGCGCGGGCTGGCCTACCTGCACCATGATCGCATCCATCACACGGTGAAAGGGCGGCGGGGTGCGAGGCTAGCTGCGATCACGTCGGGAGGCGCGATTCCCGATACGGCCAATTATGCGGTCGTGTCAGAGCCGGAGGGCACGGTCGTGGGGTCGGTCGATGAGGATTTTGCGGTGGAGAGCCTGGCCGGCGACATCATCCTGCTGGGCAACACCTCCTGGCGCATCAAAGGCGTGGAAATGGGGAGAGTGCGCGTCGAAGATGCGCATGGCGCGCCACCGAACATTCCGTTCTGGCGGGGAGAGGCCCCTTCGCGTACCTCCGAGCTCTCGGCCGAGGTGGCCGACATCCGAAGGGAAATTGCAGAGAAAGCGCTCAACGCGCAGCAGTCGGCCCTTCACTGGCTTATACAGGATTGTGGTCTGGACGCGCGCGGCGCCCAGCAGGCCGTTGAGTACGTGCTCAGCGGCCGCTCCGTTCTCGGAACGGTTCCCACGCAGGCCACCATCGTAGCTGAACGGTTTTTCGATGAAAGCGGTGGAATGCAACTTGTCATTCACGCCCCCTTCGGTGGGCGCATCAACAAGGCCTGGGGATTGGCCTTGCGCAAGCGCTTCTGTGTCACCTTTGATTTCGAACTCCAAGCTGCGGCCACTGACAATGGTCTGGTCATCTCGCTCGGCGAAAAACACAGTTTTCCGTTGGAATCAGTGTTCGGCTATCTGCAGTCGCAAACGGTGCGGGAAGTGCTGCTGCATGCCGTGCTGGCCGCGCCCATGTTCGCCACACGCTGGCGTTGGAACGCCTCGCGCTCGCTAGCGTTGCTGCGATTCTCAAACGGCAAGAAAGTCCCCCCGCAGATTCAGCGGATGAAAGCCGAGGATCTGCTCGCGGCAGTCTTTCCCGATGCGATTGCCTGCCAGGATAATATGACGGCTGATCGGGAGCGCCGGATCCCCGACCATCCGTTGGTCCAGGAAACGCTGCGCGATTGCCTGACTGAAGCCATGGACGTCGAAGGACTGACGCACGTCCTGCGAGACATCGAGACCGGAGCGATTCGCTGCGTCGCGGTCGACACGCCGGCACCCTCGTCCTTTTCGCACGAAATATTGAATGCCAATCCCTACGCCTTCCTCGACGACGCGCCGCTCGAGGAGCGTCGGGCGCGGGCCGTCGAACTGCGCCGGACCCTGCCGGTGGAGCTGGCCGGCGAGGTCGGGGCATTGGATCCTGCGGCCATTGACGAAGTGGTCAGGGAATCCTGGCCGGTTGTGCGTGATGTCGATGAGCTGCACGATGCGCTGCTCTCGCTCGTCTGGCTTCCGGGCGGAGAGGTGTCGGGTTGGCAGCAGTTTATGACGGAGCTGAAGCATTCAGGTCGCGCCGCCGAATTGACCGCCATCGATGGAGCACATGGCATCAGCGGATGGGTGGCCGCGGAGCATGCAGCCGATGTTGCACGACTGCTGGCAGGAGACGGCGATGAACGGACCCTCGATGCCATTGTGCTGGGTTGGATGGAAAGCATCGGTCCAACGACGGCCCGGGAATTGACCGCGCGGTTGCATCTGCCGAAGGGAAGTCTGGAGGCCGCTCTGGTCCGTCTCGAAAGCCAGGGCCAAGTCCTCCGGGGCCAGTTTCGGCCGAGGGGCCAAAATGCGGATGTGACATCTCAAATGGCCGATGATGATGGGCAGGCCATGCCGCTTGAGTGGTGTCACCGCCGGCTGCTCGCCCGGATTCATCGCCGGACCGTCGGGAAACTGCGCAAGGAGATCGAGCCCGTCGCGACGGCGGATTTTATGCGGTTTCTCTTCCAGTGGCAGCATATCGCACCTGGTTCCCGCCAACACGGGGAAGCCGGTTTGCTCGAGGTGGTCAGGCAGCTGGCGGGATTCGAGGCGGCGGCCTCAAGTTGGGACTCGCAACTGCTCCGAGTACGGATGGGCAAGTATGAACCGGCATTGCTCGACCGTCTGTGCCTGAGCGGAGCGGTGAGCTGGGGACGGCTGGCGCCTCATCCCAGGCTGATGGACCAAACTGCTCGTGAACAAGGCCGCCGGATTACGCCGACCAGCGTGGCTCCTATCAGTCTGTTTCCGCGTGACCAAGGCGTGTGGCTGCTGGACGCCTTACGAGACGATTTCGGGGTTGGGCCCGACCCCTATGCCGCCTTGAGCGTCGCCGCGCGAAACGTTCGACGGGCCTTGGAAGAGCGAGGCGCCAGTTTCTTCGCCGATCTCGTAGAAGCGACGGGTCATCTGCCGGCGGAAGTTGAAGAGGGACTGTGGGAATTGGTGGCGGCCGGATTGGTCACCGCTGACGGGTTCGATAATCTGCGTGCGCTCATGGACCCGCGGCGGCGGCGTGCCGAGGGGCGCGAGCGGGCGCGTCGGCCGAGACATGCCGCCGGCCGATGGTCGCTGCTGAGAACGATGAAAACGTCTATCGCCTCAAGCCAAGGCCTGGCGCATTCGCACTCCGCATCGGCTGAGCGAGTTGCGCGGCAATTGTTTCACCGGTATGGGGTGGTCTTCAGGGATCTGCTGGCTCGCGAAGTGCTGGTTCAGTCTTGGCGCGACCTGCTCGTTGTGTATCGAAGGATGGAATTGAAAGGAGAAGTCCGCGGTGGGCGATTCGTCTCTGGGTATGTCGGAGAGCAGTTTGCCTTGCCGGAAGCCGTTGAGGCGCTCCGGGCCATCAAGAAGCATCCGGGGTCTGCCGTCGGTGTGGACATCAAGCTCTCCGCCTGTGATCCCTTAAACCTCAGCGGCGTGATTCTGCCCGGTCCCCGGATACCAGCCGTGCCGAGCAACTTCATCGTATTCCGCGATGGGCTGCCCGTTCGTACTGTCACGGCGCGGAACGACGACTTTCGCGCTCGCGAAGTCGCGCAACTCTCCCACGGAATGTAAATTCGGTCCGTGATGCCCTGCTGAACCGCCTTCCCGGTCAACGGGATACAGTGGCTGCTGGCGATGGATTAGTCACGAGCAGCGCAAGCGTCTCTTGGGGATTGCTCCGGTGCTCCATCACGAACGGATAACGGGACTGCGCATGGGCGTAAAATGATGCCCGACGATCCTGCGGAATCCCCATCAACGTGCTCAATGAGGCAAGATACTCACCTTGCCCATGTGCCATGTCTTGCTTGAGGTTCTCGAAGTTAAACGCCATGAAGGCATTGACCTTTTGATCTTCCTTGACCAGGCCATCCTCTGTGAACCACGATCTTCCGGACGTGGAGGAGAGAAAATTGTTGATCGTTTCGGTAATACTGCAGGCCGATAGAGAGAGAGCCAGCGCTGCGGCACCGGAGAGAAGCGTCAGAATGTGTCTCGGCTGTCCCATGGTCGCCTCCTGATGGGTGATTGATCAGATTGTTGACCTTACTCTAGAGCAGACCGTCATGAAGGATCAAGTCACTGTCTATTCATGAGGACAAGGGGCGCCCCGAGTTGCCTCTGGCACACTACGCAGACACTTTCTGTGCCGCAGCAGGATTCAATTATTCCATAACCGCTGATACCATTTGTTCTCGTCACGGGTCGGGCGGGCGGCGAGATTCATGGCCTTCCGGATTTCACCGATATTCCAGCCGGTCAACGTCGCCAGCGTCTGTGCCTGTTGCTCGTAGCGGCCATACAGTTGCTCACGATAGGCTGCAGCCGCGGTGCACTCGTCCTGTCCTGTCCAGGGATGGCGCAAAATGTATCGGGCCTGGAAATTTGCTCGATCGGAGGTTTCCTGAAACAATAGGTCTTCCGGAAAGTGCGCCTCGTCATAGCGGACATGGAGGCGCGTCAGAAACACGTTCTGCGCCTGCGGGCCCCTGCCGGGACGGCCCTGGGGCTCCAGCCAGAATACGCCGAGACTCCGGAGCTCTTCCCCTGAAAGCGGATCTGCTGCGCAGGGATCGCACCAGGTCATATCCCAGGCATACTCCAGGAACACGCCACGATGCTGTTCCCGCTTCACCTGTTGGGCAAACAGGTCGCGGTAGAAGTCGCCGAAACGGTCCTTGACGTACAGGGGAATTTCCTGCGCTTCGGGCAAGCGCACCGTGCGGTAATTCGTGGTTTCGACCCTGCCTTGCCTGGTGAGGAAGTAGACGAACAGTTCTTGAGGGCCGTCCGCGTTGACGGTTCCCAAGCGGATCGGCAGCATGAACCTCGGCGACTCGAACGCGATCTGGAGCGGCCGTAAATGCGTAAGGCCCAACTTCGCCTGCTCCCCCAAGTTGACCTTGGCGACGAAGAATTTCAGGTTCTGTTTGATGTAACTGTGCAGTACGGAAGAGGCGCCTTTAGGAATACGGTACCCATTCTCCGTGAGCCAGGTTTCGAGTCCGGCGCTCTCGTTTGCCGAGAGGATGAGAATGTCATATTCGCCGACGGTGTATTGCGCCTCTACGCTCACGCCGAGCGCCTTCTCGCGCTGCAGCGAAGGACTGGCTTTCCCCATCATATCCATGGACCGGCTTTCGGGGTACAAGAGCCGGCAGGGATTGGCATCGAAGTACTCGACGAGCCTTGGAGCGGAATAGTCCGCCAGATGCTTCAGCACCGCGGCATCGCCGACATGGATCTGCGCCTTCTCGAGCACGGTCGGCACGGGCACAACCAGTGCAAATTCCTTCACGTCACCCTTGAAGTCGTTCGCCATCGTGATGACCGTTTTGTCCTCAGCCCTGGCAATGGCCACCTCGGACGCTTTATTGAAAAGCTTGCTGTCGGCCTTTGCGACATAGAATCCGCAGAAGGCTGAAGCGGTGCCGTTCCAGAGGAGCAGAGTAACAAGGAACAATACGGCGGGAACGTAGAGACGCATATTCAACATATGCGGGTCCTGCCGCGAACCAGCCCATCCGTCCTCGCACGCCTCATAATCTTGATGGCTCATGAAACCCTCCTTTGTTGTGATGGTATGGACAATGGAACGAACACAGGAGCAGAAAGGGGTGGTGTCAATTCACCCTTTGAAGGCCTGGCCCAGTCGTAGCGCGAGCCCGGAAAACACCGATCGATCAAAGGCACGAGCGGGGAGCAGATGAGCAAAGCCCAGAGCGGACCGTGGGGACGAAACAGGACAAACTGCACGCCTAGCGCAGCCAGCGCCACCAACAACGTGAAGATGAGGCGCCCCACACGGGAGTCCGGCGTGGTCTTCGGGTCGGTGATCATAAAGAACGAGAAAATGAGGAGTGTGCCGCTTTCGAGTTGATGCAAGGGAATCGTGAGCGGATCGCCAAGCCAAAGCGCACGTGCCGTCAAGAGACCGATGTAACAGCCGAGAAACGACAACGTTACGTCTGCCCGCACCGCGCGGGTGACGACGAGGCTGCCCAGGCAGGCAATGAGAAATCCGAACCATGCGGCCTGTCCCCATTGGCCGGGAGAGATCCAGCCGAGGCTGCCGGTGACCACGACGAGCAGCGCCAGATTGGTGGGATTGAAAATGTGCTTCTTCTGCCAACGGATCGTGAACTTGCTCGCGATCGCGATGCCTGCGGCCAGGGCCGCCACGGCCATAGAGTTCGTGCGCAAGAATATGCAGAGTCCGGCGGCCGAGACGAGCGCACTCAGCGGGTCGAACGCCGGGAGTTTATACAGGCGTGTCCCGGCATATTGGGTCACAAGCGCTGTTCCGAACGTCAGGGCAATCTGGAGGATCGAGACGTCAAAGTGCAGCCACAGCAGGCCGTACGCAAGCAAGGTACTGAGGCTCGCGATCTGGTACAAGCGGGGATCGCAGGACCGAAAGCGACAGCTGACACGCTCAATAAGACGAATAAAGCACATCCGGCACCTCGTAAGTGACACGGCGATCCCTTCCTACTCACGGTATGGCGCCAGCAAAAGAATCCTTTCACGGCTGGAAAGAAAAAAATGTGCGTTGCTTCCGCGGGTCTTACGTAGACGGTGGAATGAGCCGCAAAGCGTCTGAGCATGATGTGTTGACAAGTGCGGGTGGGGACGTAAGAATCGCGCGCCTGCTGTCTGTCTTTGTGCTTGCTATGCTGCGTGAAAGGAATGGCCTATGGCGTGGGTGATTTTGTTTTGTGCGGGGCTGTTTGAGACCGGTTGGGCGATCGGGTTGAAGTATACGGATGGGTTCACGCGCCTGTGGCCCACGGTATGGACCGTATTCGCGATGATCATCAGCCTGTGGCTTTTGGGTATCGCGGTGAAGACGCTTCCCGTTGGAACGGCCTACAGCGTGTGGGTTGGTGTGGGGGCAGTTGGCACGGTGGCGCTGGGGATTGCGCTCCTTGGGGAACCTGCGAACGCCGCTCGACTGATCAGCGTCGGACTGATCATTGCGGGCATCATCGGATTGAAACTGGCCACGCCGGCGTAAGTGTGCCCGTGCGTCCGGCACGGGTGGCACACTCGCTACTCGACTCGCGCTTTCGTCTCCTTGGATTTGCCTTTGACACGCTCTCCGGCGCCTTTCACGTTGCCCTTCGCGCGCTCCATTTCAGCCTTCGTCTTGTTGCCCTTCGCTTCCTCGGTGAGTGCTTTAGCCTCGCCTTTGGCTTCCTGGTAGTCCGCCTTCGCTTCTCCTTTGCCTTTTTCCATCTTCGCCTTCGTTTCGCCGGCGGTGGCCGAGATGCCCGTCCCGCCCACGATCGCAATACCCATTAATGTGATGACGAACATCTTTCGCATGGCGCCCTCCTTGAAATGATAATCCCGTCTCTTTTTGATCTAAGCGCCCTTTCCTTGTACGCCGTACTGGAGCCTTCCCTAGGAAGAAGATGGGAGAAGGCCTGATTATGCTCGTTGAGCCTGAAAGAGCTCGGTCACCGTTTGAATCGTATCGGCTTCCTGAGCCGACTTATCGGGCCTGTAGCGTTTTACCCGGGCGAAGCGGAGGGCGAGACCGGCGGGATAGCGCGGAGATTCCTGGATGTCGCTGAAGGCAATCTCGACGACCAGTTCAGGCCGAACGAACACGGTCTGACTTTCACGGTGCGTTTCCAGGTCGAGCAGCTGTTCGGTTTGCAGGCGCAGCATGTCATCGGTCAGTCCCTTGAAGGTCTTGCCGAGCATCACAAATTGACCGGTCACAGGATCGCGCGCCCCGAGATGGAGATTGGAAAGCCAGCCTTGCCGGCGGCCGTTGCCCCATTCGGCTGCGAGCACGACCAAATCAAGGGTCGTGGCTTCCTTCACCTTGAGCCAATGAAACCCTCGCTGCCCCGCGATGTATGGAGCCGTAAGCGATTTAGCCATGACGCCTTCGTGGCCGGCCGCTAAAGATTGGGCCAAGAAGCGCCGGGCTTCTTCCGGCTGGGATGTGATCAGACGTGGGATTGCGGCCTCTGGCGCGATGGACGAGAGATGGCGTGTGCGGTCTTCATAGGAGGAAGTCAGCAGCGACTTGCCATCAACATACAGCGCGTCGAACAACAATGGCGACAAGGGGATGGATTCCCGCATGGCTGCAACGTCTTTCATCCGTCCCAGCCGGCGCATCGTGATCTGGAAGGGCTCGGGCCTGCCGTCTGGCCGCAGAGCGATCGCTTCACCGTCCAAGATCGCCTCCCGCACGGGGAGGCGACGCGCCCACTCGACAAGCTCCGGCAGCCGTGCCGTAACATCTTGCAGTTGTCGCGTGAAGAGCCGCACGTCGTCGCCGCCCTTGTGGACCTGAATGCGCGCACCGTCGAATTTGTATTCGAAGGCCGCGGAGCGGAGACGCTCCAGCGCCTCGTCGATGTCCTCTGCGGTCGTGGCCAGCATCGGCGCCACGGGAACAAACAGGCGCAGCGAGTAGCGTGCGAGACCCGCTGTCCCTTCCGTGAGCGCTGCCAGCGCCAGATCTCCTATATGGGGGGCGAACATAAAGGCCTGTCGAACATCGGCCGGAGGCAGTTCCGAGGCGGCGGCAATCGCGTCGAGGAGGACGCCTTCGAGCGCTCCCTGTCTGAGCTCGCCGATGAGCAGTTCTGAAAGAAATCGGCGCTCGTCTGGGCGGGCGTGGCTGAAGAGTTTCGTCAACTCGGCGAGACGTCGTTCGGTAGAACCGGGACCGCGCTCAGTCGCCAGCCGATCGAATACCTTGTCGACGTCGCTCAATGTGAGCCGCTCGCCGGAGGGAGCCGAGGAGCTTCCCTCTTTCTCACCCAGCCACCCAGGCGTGCTCAGAAGCACGCCTTTCCCGATTGCTTGTTGAATGAGATTCCACCCGATGCCGATCTTGCCCTGCGGCAATGAGCCGCTGAGGTATAGCGCAGTTAGCACCGCCTCACGCCCGCGCGTCGCACGCAGGGTCTCGGCGAGAATGCGGATTTTTTCAGATTTCTTGGTGGTCGCGCGGACTTGCTCCACCGCACCCACCAGGCGAGCGAGCTCCATGCTTCATTATAAACAATCAACAAAGGTGCCCTCTCTTGGGAAATCTCGAACTTGGCTGGAGTAGGCTGGAATGAGCTGGTGAGGTGGAGTTGAGCACAAATGAGCACAGCAGGTTAATTCTGGACGAAGCGGCCAACTGCTTGAGTCTGCGATTATGCAACTCGCGCCTGCCACCAAACATGCTGGTGAAATCCCTGGCAGCCAAGGCGCACAACGAGGTGTGCGCTAGGGAAATTTTCTTCGCTCCCT
>Ga0210002_1000108_pt1 | contig 13127 bp, 7 predicted proteins | sample InoplaM2SAM_FD_187587 | JGI IMG/M metagenome (GOLD analysis project Ga0210002, IMG submission 187587) | Arabidopsis thaliana rhizosphere microbial communities from the Joint Genome Institute, USA, that affect carbon cycling - Inoculated... | ecosystem: Host-associated > Plants > Roots >... | reverse complement strand
GTCTGCCCCTTCCCATAAACATTGAAAATTCTAAGCAATATTGCATTTTGAATTTTTTTTAGTTTTATGTATGATGAGATATGTTGTTCTGCCAACATCTTGCTCACACCATACGGGGATAAGGGGCTTAACATTTGGTTTTCAGTGATTGGTAGCATTTTAACGTCTCCATACACGGCAGCAGAAGAAGCAAAGAGAAAATTGCTCACTTTACTTTCATAACAGGCTTCCAGCACATTGAGTGTGCCCTTGACATTTATATCCATAGTTTCATCGGGATTTTGAATGGAATCGACAACGCTAATTTTTGCAGCCAGATGGATGCATGTATCAGCTTTTTGATCCTTAAATATACTCGAAATAGTTTTTGCGTCCCTTATATCTGCAGTATAATGGCTTAATGACGTAGTTTCTTGCAATTTTGCATCTGTGGGATATTTAGCGTTGAAATTAGTTGTATTAGATATTAATGCAACGGAACTTGGTTTCGCGGCTAACACTTTTCTGACTAGATGTCGTCCTATGAAACCATTGCCTCCTGTGATTATGACATTCTTCAAGATTCGACAAATAGTATTCGAATTCATATATAAATTCTATATTGCTTGCATTATTAGCTTTGAGGATATACGTCTTCACTTCCACTATATAATTATCGGGATACGCCTGTAGGCAATGGCTAATTAGGAGGATTACTAATCAGCAAAGGCGAGGAGGAGGTGCTCATTTTGATGAGTATTTCGTTTTAGAAATAATTCTATATATAAGAACATCTACGATTTGTCTGAACACGAAATTTCTGCAAATTTCTGAAAGCCTCTCACTTTGCTATATCATCTGATCGTAAAAATTCGGAAGTAAAAGCCAATGTTACCGGTTTTTACGGTTGTATCTATGGTCGTGCGGGGGACTAAATTATGCAAATTTTCGAGATAGCCGAGGGGAATATACTACAAACACTTAAGAAAATAGACAGATCTCTTTATACAATCTGATTCCAAGGAAACGGATATTCTTTATCATTATTTGACTTTTCCAAATTCTTTTTTTAATACACTGCTAAATTCAACAGCTAGGTTATCCAAGGAAAATTGGTGCAAAATCTTATATGAATTTTGCTCCATGGTCTCCCTTAATGATGGGGTATTTTGAAGACTTAATATCATATCTACTAGTTTATCTATTTCTCCATCCCTTACAGTATAACCTAAGTTGTTGGAGTTTATTATGTCTGCAAGTTCCCCAGCGCAAATTGCTATCTGAGGTTTGTGACATGCAAGATAATCAAAAAATTTCGTAGATACTGTCACCTCATAAATTGGTTCGGGAGGCAGGGAGATAAGACATACATCTGCCGCGGAGATGAGATATGGAACAAGGTTAGTGTTCTGGAATGGTAAGAGAAACAAGTTGTTTATATCATCACGATGTTTAATTTCTTCCAACCTCGTTTTTTCCTCCCCTTCTCCGACCACCAAGAATGAAATATTATTTCCCTTTCCATTTAATTTATTTGCAGCATAAACTACGTTTTCCACCCTTGTAACTTTCGATATTATACCTGCATATAATACTATGAACCTACTAACCAGATCATGAGGAATTATTTTTTTTTCGATTAACACTTTTCTTGCATGTTCTTTAGATTTTATTTGATATTTGCTAGGTTCAACACCTATGGGCAAATCATAAACTAATACATTTGGTTTATAATTATTGGTAACAAATTGCGAAGCTAGCTTGGTTGTTACCACTATCATGTCTGGAAGAGAGTACGATATCTTGGCTAGAAACTTTCCTATGAAGAATATGACCGGAGACAGCTTTGTTTTAAATGCAACTAGTTCTTCAGGCCATAAATCAGATGCCTCATAGATGAAAAATGATCCTGTAACCTTAGAATAGATGTATCCAAGATATGATGAGAATAATATTGGTGCAATTGCATATACTAATTTTATCCTTGAAACGACTGTTAATATTTTGGGCAGCCAGAATAGACTTAACAAAATAAAATTTGTGAACAAAACAAATCGCCTGAGGTAACCATTGCTTTCGAGAGGCAGTAAACGTAACCGAATCAAAGTAAAGTTTTCAGATTTTTCTACGTAAAATAATTTTCTCTTATACATTGGGTCAATTACTTTGCCTGTTGGATATGACGGAAAACCGGATATCACAAATACGGAATAGCCAATTTTGTGTAAAATTAGAGCTCTGTTCCAAGCAGCGGTAGCGCCCCCACCCGGTTCTGGCGGAAAATACATGCTTATTAACAATGCAATAGGACGTAGGGCACCTTCTTTGGATGTTGCTCTCTTCATACTAATGGTAATCTATCTGATTTAATTCTGTTGAGTAATTTCAACATAACTATATTTCACATGAAGTTCGATCAAATTTGAAATTGTGATGCAGAAGATAACTCCTTGGCTTTGGACCACATCTGGTCGCTACCGGAATTGTTGATTTCTAATTGAAAAGGCAACGTACCCAAAGATGAGCGATCTTTCATCATATTCTATTAATTTATTAGTAAAAAACTTGCGGTAACCATGAGTGATAGGAACATCTTTCATAAGATCTGAAGGCTTTTTATTACTTCCTTCAACTTACTTCTTTCTGTCTTATCAACGGACATTCTGCAAGATCTATTAATATTCTTGTAATGGTATTTGACTTTACTTGTTGTATTGAAAATAGTGTTGAAGTGTTTTTTAACATTTGTCGCCTCTTTACTCAGACACTTTTACATATTATGTATGGTAGCTTTAATCCACAGACGAGGTGCTTTCTAATTAACATGCAATTACAAGATATCGCTCGACCCTGGTTGAGGTTGAATTATACTTGTTTAACAAGTTCGGTAGTACTGTTAGGTTGTTATTTGAGGCAGCAAGCAAGGTTTAAATCTAGCGGTCATATAAAGGCATCCAAATGGTAACGTTGTATTTTCTAGCTTATTATATTATGAGAGAAAATTTTCCAGTGGAATTCCATAACACGCTCCTTTATCCTCTTGCTTTAAAAGTTGATTGCAATTCAAAGTCCGATTGGGTTCGCATTACAATCATAAATTGAGTGGTTGGACCAGTCGTGTCCGAATATGACTCTACTATTCGTCCTGTTGTTACAACCAAGTCAAGCCATTATGAGCTAAGTCGTCAACATTCTACGAGAAGAAACTTCACTTATCACCTTAAGTTTCCTGCTCGTGGTCTGAAGGATTTTGAAAAGACTTTGGCCATCCTCGAGGTCGAGACAATTCTTCAGGGCAAATTAACGTTAAACAATAATCATGTTGTACTTGATAGTAATAGAATTTTTGATATCAAAACATTGGAAAGAATGACAGCGTTCGGCAAAATTAGAGTCTCTGTTAACTCGCATGAACAAGAAATTGTAACTCACCAATATCTTCTTGAAAATTCCCCATCCCTTATGAATGATCATGTAGAAACAGCTTCACATAAATTAGCACTTACAAGAAATAGGAATTACTTATTACATGACTTACATCCCTACAAAGGCCGGTTCTATCCACAGTTGATTAAGCCGTTGATAAACAGCTTTTGTAAACCAAAAGATATAATACTTGATCCGTTCTGTGGAAGCGGAACGACCCTCCTTGAAGCAAACCTAATGGGCATCACCAGTATTGGAATTGATTTAAATCCGATTGCACTTTTTATTACAAAGGTGAAAATGCAATCTCTCTATATGTCGTACAATGATGCTCTTGTAAATTGTGAACGTACACTCAAAGATTTAAAAAGAAGAATCATGTTACTTCGCAAGAATAACAATAGGTACGTCAGTCTTAAAGATAAGGACAGTAAAGCTTATTCCCTGTATCATCTTTTAGATAGCATTCCTAACAAGGAGGCGTGGTTTAACCAAGGAGTATTAGAAGAATTGTTTTTGATCAGAATGACAATAGATGAATGTGAAATTCCAGAAATAAGAGATTTTATGTTACTGGCGCTTAGTGCAATAGTCAAGGATGTCTCCAATTGGGATTCAAGTAGCCTCAGACAAAGATTGTTGAAGATCCCTAAAAGTAACGTTATGACACTTGAAAGTTTTCAAGATAAATTGAGGACAAACCTGATGTTATTGAGATCATTTGAGATAATTAGAAACAAAATCGACCCAATTAAAGCAAATTATTCTATAATTAACGGCGATTCCAGAAACCTCGATTCTCTAGAAAATTGCAGCATTAACGCAATTATTACCTCTCCCCCGTATTCTACATCGGCATCTCTTCCTTATATTGAGACAGATAAACTATCCATGTATATACTTGGGCTTCTAACTCCCAAATTGAAATCGAACCTTAAAACGTCGATAATAGGCGAACGAGACATTTCTGAGAATCAAAGGTTAAAATTGGAAGAGGAGTTTATTACCAATTATGAGGACATACCGATTCCTTCACACATAAAATCGATCATAAGACTTTTGTTGTTACAAAACCGTAAAAATAAGGTTGGCTTCAGAAGGAGAAATTTGGCGAGCACCCTTTATAGGTATTTCAATGACATGCATCAGTGCATTGATGAGATGAATCGAGTGATTCGTCCGGGTGGAACTTTATGCTTGGTTACGGGAGATAGTTATACGAAAGTGGGGGGTACAAAAAAAGTTCTCATACCTACCACAAGAACAATCAGGGAGATGACAGAGGGAGTTGGCTTTAAGTTATTAAAGATAATTAGCATGACCCCAACACAGAATATCCTTATTCTTAGAGCTTCTTAATCTAATATCGTGTGTGAATGGATATAATTTCTAGTTCTACTGATTAAAATATTGGTGACTATAATCCCATCTTCCAGAATCTTCCTTTTATTTTTTCTTCTTTAGATAGTAAAATTTTCAAATTCTCAAAAATTACGTCTTCTATAAGATAACGTTATTTTTACCTACGCTGCCCCTCGATTTGGTAAAGCCTGAATTGGAATCTTTTCATATAAAGATTTCAAACGGATGAGATATGAACCTTATACCAAAATCGAAGGCCTAGAACTAATTACTGAAAAAGATAATATAATTTAGATATTTTTTCTTTCCACTCATTTGCCTTTTCTATTTTAAGCTGATGCATATCTTTAGATAATTTTTCTCTATTTGTTATAGCTACAACAATTCCTTCCTTAATATCATCCGTGGAATTTTTTATGTAAATGGTTCCCTTATTGAAGTGGCGTCTTAGGGGAACCCAGTCAGAAGTTATTAGTGGCTTTTCGAGACCTACTACCTCGAATGCCCCTGCTGGAACAGACATACTATCTGTTGTAAGATCCATTATGACGTCAACTTTGTGCAAGAGATCTATGTAGGCATTATAATCAAGAAAGCCAGTCATAATGACATTAGCCGGTTTATTAATGAGAAGTTTCTTATCGGCATTTTTTTTGTCACCGGTAATGTAAAAGTACACATCTGGTAGTTTAAGCGCAGCATCAACCACCGCTTGCAGTGGTTCATCAAATTCAAATGATGAAATGACTCCAACATTAAAAGTAGCATTTTGTTCCATCTTAAATCTCTCTTGTTTATTAGTAGGTAACAATATTTCAGTAAAGTCAGGAATCGGATCCTCCAACACTATGGGCGTTATTCGGTAATTTTGAATAACATAATTTTGAAGTTCCTTATTAATAACTATAACAGCCGAGGCACTCTTCATAATAAGTCTACTCACGTTCCTAGACAACGGGCTATTAATCGCCCCGGTATGTGCATCAATTAAAATTTTAGGTTTTGACCTATAATTGAACAGATATTTGTACAGCATGGCAATGAAAGCACATGTTATCGGTGGGCTCTGGCAGATGATTATTTTCGGTCTTTCTTTTATAAGTACTTGCAAAGTCTTGATAAACAACATAGGATGCTTTATCGGGGAAGTGTAGAGGTAATGAAGAGAGGCTCCAATATCTTTAGAGATGCCATATGCCCTTATACTTTGCCGGTTCCATACCAAAAAAACGATCTTGTTCTCTGTTATATCATCACGCATATTTTACTGAGCCTTAATGGAATTAGGTAAATGGGTAAATTTATGCCTTTAAATATATCCTTAAATGAAAGGTTGAAATCTCTGTTTCTCGCATTGAAGAAATCTAGAAATAAAAGAGGAAATAATTAATCCACTATAGTTGTATTCAAATTCTAATTTGTACATGACATTGATCGAGAGTTAATTCCGTACTATGTCGATTTGGATTACCAATTCACTATGCAGACAAGTGAATGGCTTAAAAGATCGTTATTACAAATCATCTCGTTCTGGACAGGAATTCTACTAACTAGTTCTTATGGAAGAGGATGGGATTATGATGGTAGCAAAATTTATCGTAAAGAACACCAAAATTAATAATAGCACTTTTAAGATAAAATTGACAATTTTACCCGCAAGAGCATCACAAAGTTGTCTTTTTTTAGATGTCTTATTTTACACTTCTGTAGAATAAATAACAGTTCCTATGTTGGGAAACTATAATATCAACAAAATTTAAGGCATTACCATTGTGGTAAATACGTTTAGCATAAACTGGGTCAAGTTCTCTAGTATGATGTTATTGACAAAGTGGTACATGCGAATTAGAATGAACCAATTACCCTGTCGTTGCATTAAAGTTAATAACTGGGCATGATCGATGGAGGTTTTGCGTAATATGTCGTTTTTGGATTTCGTCGACTGTTATAAGAATTGGTTAAAATCTGGTTTCAACCGTTGGACGTTGTACCGAAAGAAATACAAGAATTATTTACATGTAATGTATAAGATCTCAAGAAATCAATATCCGATGGTTTTGAAGATGCTGAATGGTAATAATATCACGTGTCAGACATACCGGTAGATGTGGGACATCACAATGGGACTTGACTGCGATACTAATGAAGATATCGTATATGTAAATGGCTTTAAATTCTATGGTGGTAAAAAGATCGAAGACACTGCACTTATTTCTCAAAGAAGACTACAGATTTCTTCCGGTCAGGAACAAAGTAGTCGTTTATATCGGTGCAGGGATAGGAGACTCGTCAATTTACTTTGTCTCCCATGGCGCTAAAAAAGTTCTTGCTTTAGAACCAGATACCATGCGGTTTGAATTTGCAAAAAAAATATCACAACTAACAATTTTTCTGATAAGATTGTGATACTACATGCAGGAGGTATGGGTATGAACAGTGAAAATTATGATGTCAAACAGTATCAACTAATGGGGTTAGTAGATACCATAAACAAACCTGCCGAATTTATGACCTTAGAGCAGATATTAAATAAATTGGAAGAAGCGACTGATGTCTTAAAGTTGTCATGTATAGGTTGTGAGTATGATGTTCTGTTAAATACCCCTGAAGAAATTATAAGAAAATTTAGTCATATACAGGTTCAATATGTGCATGGCTATAGAAACATAAAAAAGAAACTAGAGAAATGCGGTTTTGAGGTAACCTGGAGTGGACCCGAACTTCTTAAAGGAGATTTTAGGTACACAGCTTCTAAAAGCAATCAAAAACTAGTACTTTATTTGTACTATGGTTATCTATATGCCACAAGAAAATAGTTCAAACCTAGTATGTATGTTTATTACCTCGTTGTTGTGGTATAAGAATCACGAGTACTGATGATGAGAAATTGTTATGAATGCGGGAATTTTTGTGAAGAATCAGTTTGTTACTTAGCAAATTAATTAAGTAATATAGAGCAGTTTCCAATTTAGTGATTACAAATCAAGTATACTTCAGGGATGAGATTTAACTGGCGCTATTCTAAATATACTTCCAATATTTTTGCCGTTGTAAGGAATACAGTTTTCGGATATATAATCCGGATCACAGTCGCCCCCGCCAAAATTGACCGCGAGAACGTATATGTAACCATCGGGTCCAACCTCTAAATCTGTAATTCCACCAAAGCCTTCACCAAAAATTACATTTTCTAGTTCTTCGTAAGTGTTTGCTAATTTATCAGCAAGAGGTTCCTTAAGCAATAATTCTGTTCTGTCATTATTAAGTTTAAAGTGGTAAAGATACCCATAGTGGAAATCACCTACAAACATATCGTTCTCATAATTTTTTCCCAGTTTGCTAGAATTAAGAAATATTAAATCAGTGAGTCCAACAGCTTCGTGCCAAACAAATTCGGGATCACTGTATTTACCATTACCATTAAATTCTACCAAATCCTTCATGTCCGTAAGAACGTTTCCGCTTGTGTCATCCTCATCTTTCCATAACCCTTGAATTTCCTTCCATCCACTATTAAACCCAGCTCTAACCAGATTAATCTCGTCTTCATAAGCGGGGCCATTTTCTGTATCCCAAAGTATGCCGCTGAGAGGGTCGAATCCGATTCCAAAACTATTTCTTATTCCATACGAGTAGTAGTTTGCTAAATAATCTTCTTTTCCAAGAATATTTTTTACAGCTTTACCATCTGGGGTAATATATAACACTCCGCCTGCTCCATCAGGCTTTCTGCCAGTCAAATCATTTTGAGCTTTGGAATCATTTTGATCAAGGTTACCAACAGCTAGGTATACGTTATGATCCGGTCCTATCACGATTTTGCCACCATTATGAATACTGCTTGAAGTTGGTAAATCTAATAGTAGCTTTGGATTTACTAATTTGTCATTTACAAATTCGTACCTATACAGACGATTACCTAAAGGTTCTTTAGCACGTGTAACGTCATCACCGTCGTTATCATTTGACTCCGTATAATACAGAAAAACAAATCTACTATCATCAGATATACCTTTCATATCTTCCTTTTCACTTTGATTCGAAAAATCTCTTGTTGCAGTAGCAATTCCTAACATGCCTCTTTCATTTTTGTTCGCAACATTCACATCAAGCAATGGTTCTGGGAGCATAGTGCCATTTACAATCCTCCTTACTGTGCCTTGATTTTTCTCTATTACTAAGATATCATTAGGACCGAGGAAGGCCATACCTGTAGGAAAATTTAACCCCGTTACAATTTTGTCAGCAGCTAGATTAGTATCATTTAGGGGTGGATGAATTGATTGATATCCTAGAGGCGGATATATGGGCACTAACGTGAAAATAGGACTGACGTCGATTTTTTTTGCCATAAAAGTTCCTTGTGTGCCATACCAGCTAGTCATTGGTATCAGGAGCTCTGAGGTTCCAGAGCTCGTAATCTCACGAACATTCGCAAAACTGACAGCAGCTGACTCGGTCACGAGCTGAAGATAGGTGTAGGAGTCATTCGATGGCCTTTTAAACGTCTCTACGAGAGCGTCATTAAAGTAAAAAGAAACATCTGTATCATTGAATAAGAGGCCCACATGATACCACTTTCCATATTCAATGGTCTGATTCAAGGAATTATGCTTATTCGTCCAAGTATCATTGGTGTTTTGTGCCATACGATAGCTATTTGGATAATAAATCGAGCTATTATGGAATATGACCCAGAAAAACGCGTTGTTTGAATCGTTTACTACTAATCTAATCCTAGATGATCCAATTCCTCCATAGCTATTATCAAATTTAGTATAAAACTCTAATAATCCATGATCAAAGGAGTTATGTCTTTCAATAGTAACGTCACTATATTTAAGATTCCTGTAAAACTCAAATGAATGTATTAGTATCTCTGCTTCAGAAGCCAGCTTAAAATGTGGGTCCTGAGAAATGAAGGTGAGAATATACGCCTTGTTGTCATTCAGAGTATAAACGGTAAGTCCCTGAACAGGTTTTTGCCTGTATAATCCAGAAAATGTAAAATTTTTTGCGTATTCGTTACCCATATTTCCATAAAGCGAAGTGAGTTGGGCAGTAGTTGCAGTAAAATTACTAATTTTTTTCTTCAGCTCACGCATCACGGTGTCTGTATATTTATCGACAGTCACGTTCTTGGAAAGATCTTTTACTACAACTTCCATCTCAGAATAATCTGATTCATTCTTGGGATGAACAGTAACCGAGACATGCGTCAAATTCTCCGTTAATTCCCAATTGGAGGGATAAACGAATTTTATACCAAAGGCGGGATTTTCGTACCCTGTGAAGTGTGGGGTAGTCGAAAGAGCGTCTATTTCAGCTTGAGTGTACGGCATAACTGATATGCAAATTTGAACTGCAATAGCTATAAAAAGTATCTCCAGTACAATAACGACCCTCTTCAACTTTTTATAATTCGTAATTACATTTGTAGTATGTTCTTGAAATTTCCCTGTCAAATGAGATATCGGGACGCAAATAAAATGGAAGGCGTGAAAATTCTCTGTCATGACAAAACCTTAATGAAATCGTGTCACTTTGGAGCCATACTTTCCAAGTAATGGATCGACGAAAATGTTGATTTACAAAATACAAACTCATCTATTGTGGTAAACCGTGTCATGATTAACACTGCACAAATTACACTTTCATTCACCTTAAGTATCTTTCTCTGCGCTCTCTAGCTAGACTCCCTTATATTACGTCAAAGCCGGCACCACATTTTATTCAATGCTGACAGATATGCACAAATGCAGTAAAATTATAGTGTTTGATTGTTTCATGCATTTAAAATATTGGTTGGTTTTATTGGAGGGTGTAGGGTATTTTATAGATGTCTAGGATGCCCGAATCTTGATGACATGTATAGGGAGGCAGATAGGCAAGATACCTCGGCCGATGAATCAAATATCACCTTGCAATTAAATATCAAAAGGACTACGACTAACTGTAAATGAAAACCCTTTATTTCTTAATCATACCTCTATCATTATCTGCATTTACACACCTTTGGAATCCGATATCCTTTCCAGACATCTTCTATGATGAAGGTATATACTTAGGAAGAGCAATGGGTATATTGGAAGGGCTCGGCCCCCATGAAGGCGAGAGAACCTATGATCATCCATACTTTGGTCAATTGTTCTTGGCTGGAGTATTCAAGATAATCGGCTATCCACACTCCTTGCATCTCTCTTCTGACATACATTCAATTGAAACGCTCTATTTTGTGCCGAGGGTTTTGATGGGATTATTAGCTGTCTTTGATACTTTTCTTGTATTCATGATATCAGACCGTCGCTATAACAGAAACGTTGCAATTATTGCATCTATCGTGTTTGCTGTTACACCGATGAGTTGGTTCACACGTTGGATACTCTTGGATTCTCTTCTGCTTCCATTTCTTTTATCTTCTATATTATTTGCGATATATTCAAAGGATCGTACAAATGGTATGAAAAATATAAACAAGAACATAAATTACAATAGAAACGTTCCACTGGTACTTCTTTCGGGTATCTTTTTAGGATTGGCTATTTACACAAAAATTCCAGCAATCACAGCCATTCCTCTAGCTGCATTTCTTATTTTTACAAATAATAATAAAAGCTGGAAAATTCTTGGTTTATGGTTTGTTCCTGTTATTATAATTCCCTCACTATGGCCTATAGATGCCACATTAGCTGGAGACTTTAACAACTGGTTACAGGGAGTACGTGACCAATCTAATAGACACCTACCATTATTGAATTCAATAAATTCATTTTTTCAGATAGATCCTGTTCTACTTATATTAGGTGTCAGTGGTCTTGCATTTTCAGCTATAAGAAGAGATTATTTTCCGTTGCTGTGGGCAATACCTGTTTTCATCTTTTTCCAAATGATAGGTTATGTTTCTACTTTCCACCTGCTCTTGTTACTTCCGCCCTTCTGCATAGCAGGAGCAAATATGATAAGAAATTTTGTAGATAAAATCAAACTCAAAAGACATGAGGAGATAGTGCAATTAGCCATAATTTCAATTCTAGCATTTTTTGGATTGATAAGCACAATAATGCTAATCACAATAAATGTTACTTCTCCTCAGTTTGAAACACTAGCATTTGTGTCCACATTTCTTAAAAATCATAGCCACAGAAGCGAAAATATCGGCTTAGTGACAAGCCCGATTTATTCTTGGATATTCGATTATGTTTATAAAAATGATAATCTACTTCCTCTTTATTTTGATCTTCATAATGATCCTGCTAAAACTGACAAAATTCTTTTGATAGCTGACCGGCATTTCCTGGCCAAAATGACTGGGGCATCAGAAACGCTCTATAAAAATTCGACTATGATAGCGTCATTTGGTGAATCAAGAGATAAAATTGATTCTAATAAATATCCGTACACAAGTTTAAATGAAATTGAGCAATGGCAAAGTAAAATCGAAGTTCGAATAAATGATGAAAGTAAATTTGGCTTAACAACAAGTTGTGTTAAATTTGATTTAACCTTGATATCAGTAAGTTGCAAATATGCAAATCTCACTTATGTGTCTAACGAGTTAAATAATACAAACATCCTTCATAAGGTGTCTCCAAAAACCTGGATTCTCAACGCTAATCTTGAAATTAAAAATGGTTCAACTTTCTATATTAACACTACCGATACTCAATGGTTAAAGATTAATTCGACAAGTGGGCATGCTTATAACATCCAGGCCAAGGGAAATCTATTAATTGATTCAACAAAAGTCACCAGTTGGGATACAGAGACAAACAATTATGCAAGAACTGACATGAATGGCACTGTTCCCAGAAGTTATATAATAACAAAAGATGGTAACGGAATGACTAATATTACTAATTCAGAGATTGCATACTTAGGTTACAATAATGGGGATAGTGATGGAGTTACTTACTATACAGGTGCAGGCAGTACTATAAGAAATAATAAGATACATGATTTATCGGACGGTTTTAATGCATATGGGACTTATAATATAACAATTGATAATAACACATTTTATAACAATAGTAATCATGGAATAGATGCTCATGGGAATGATCTTACGATAAAGAACAACATAATATACGATAACGAGAAAAAAGGAGTTTTTTGTTCCACAGGCTGTCACGATATCCTGATTGAATCAAATAAGGTCTATAATAATAAGGAAGAGGGTATCATGCTATACAAAAATATATCTAATTCAATCATAAAAAATAATGTACTTGCTAATAATAGGGATCAAGTTGCGATCTACGATGCTTCCAATAATAATAAGATTTATAATAACAATATGACAGGAGGTGAGGTTGGAATCAGGGTAACTTCAAACTCGACACATAATTTTATACACAATAACT
>Ga0210002_1000103_pt1 | contig 13264 bp, 12 predicted proteins | sample InoplaM2SAM_FD_187587 | JGI IMG/M metagenome (GOLD analysis project Ga0210002, IMG submission 187587) | Arabidopsis thaliana rhizosphere microbial communities from the Joint Genome Institute, USA, that affect carbon cycling - Inoculated... | ecosystem: Host-associated > Plants > Roots >... | reverse complement strand
TGAAACATGGTGTCTATATGACCGGCAATTTGTAGATGACGAATTAAATTCTTGCCTTCGTGATTTTAAAGAGGGCGTAAAGATTTTTGTCCTTTCAGACACCTGTCACCGTGGCACTCTTGTGAAGGGTACTGCCTTGCACATAACAATCGATATAGATACGTTCAGTTCCAATATTGAGGAATAAGGAAATAAACATAGATTTGCTCCGGACGTGGCACTCTCTAGAACATACAAACGGAACGAAAATATCTATGGCAGAATATTCAAGGACGTTAGTAACAAAGAAAATGAACCCGTTGCTTCAATTGTGCTTACTTCTGGATGTCGGGAAAATGAATTATCTCAAGATGGGACGTATAATGGCTACTTTACATCAAACCTTAAGAAAATTTGGGATGGTGGCGAATTTAATTGATGCTATAAAAAATTTCACAATTAATTTATAATTTGAGGATGGGCTTCGGGCCCAACATCCAAAATATTTTAAAGATGGAAAACAAAACTTTTGTTTCGGAGAAAGATAGAACATTTACTAACTAAGAGTTAATTGTAAAATCATTAAATAGATAAGATTAAACAAGAAATAATAATTAATCAATCAACGTATTCGAATATGTTATTTTAAATTTTACTTATTGAACTATTTTGATATACAGTGCTAGACTCTAATTTACGTTTGGTCTCCGATAAATAACTATGTGGAAGTGGGGGATAATGACAGTTGTCGTCTAATTGGTATAATTCTCTGTGTAATGTAACTGCCAAGGGTTCAGAACTAAGGAATTTTTCGGCGCCGAAAAATTTTGTAATCACAGACACAATTTATTCGGCGATATCTTTTCTTCGGTCTTATAATCAAATTAATTTGAGCATGTATCATATTTTTATGTTGCTTTGAAATTATTTGACTAGAAAAATGACGTAGGTTAGCATCTTATGAGCCAGACCTGAAATTTTTGTTTGATGATTCCGGGGGTACTCTGAATCAAGAAAAATTGTAATCAAATAGCTGCGATGTAAGAACCATAATCCTTTCTATTCAAAAGATCAATAAATTTTGAGTAAATCTAAAAGAACTACATGTAATATTAGTTACTATTTGTTACGCGCTGAAATAAGTGAGAATCCCTCACCAAGTAACGTAGGTTTAGGTGAGTCTATGACAATGTCTGGATTTGACTCTGAAATAAGTGAGAATCCTCCGCCAAGTAACTTGGGTTAAATTGGACATATGGAAAGCTAAAAGGAATAACTAAATTTACCAAAATGTGAAATATTATCGTATGACTTGATTTAACAGAAATCTTAATAGTAATGGTTTCTTGTTAAATTGCATAATGGTTTATTCTCGGCAACTTGGTACTAATTTTTGGTACGAATTTGATAACTTTTTTCTCTGGGATGAAAGACAAGACGTACTCAAGGCTTTTACTAACATAATTGACCTGGATAGAATCTGTAAAGAACACAAAATTAATGGTACGTATCCAGTTGACTTTCTCAATGAGGTTAAACAGGACGGCGAACGAGTCAATAGCATTATCTTCCTATCCCAAAAACAGTTAGACATCATAAACAAGAGTTTTGGTAACGACATTGAGAGTGAACAAAGAGCATTTGAAGATTTTGGACAAGGTGTCCTTTTTGATGACAGGAGTCCGCGTCCACTAAATAACAGAGTACATATGATGGACGAGGGTCAATTTGGTTTTTATAGGTGGCATACGCTCGGCAGGACCGCAGTGTTACTAAATCAAGACCCGCAAAGATGGCTTACCGTGAACAGACATATCGGATTAGCAGGTGCCATAGACTCTAAACAGCGCCCAAGACAAAGTACGAGTGATGGTAACAATCCAAATAATTCAGAGATCTCCACTGAAATCCTTGATACTCTTCGTTCATTCTGGTTAACACTAAGCTTTGAAGAGCTTGATACTGAGTTTGATAAACAACTTTCCTAAGAAATCCAGAGTTACTAGAATATCTTAATAGAATATTTATAAAATAACCTATCATGGCAAGAACGCTAATGTCCAAGAAAAGAGATTGCCAACTCAAAATTTCGTAGTGAACTATCTATTAGCATATTTTCCTATCTATAAAATTACTCCAAATTGTAACTCTGACTGCTCTCGATTTATCCTTTTACTAACCGTCATGTTTATCTAGAAATTATACTAGTTTCAAACATGACAAAACTTTGGGAATCAGAAAGTGTATCATTAGACGCTAATCAAATAGGAGTTTATGGGCACACGAGAACTAAGCAGCCAAATGGAGCGGTATACGTCGCTCCAAAAATTGAAGGCGGATCAGGCTCTCCCTCCGACTTGAAGCTCGAAGTCACAAAAAGACAATTCACCAAGGACAAGAAGGGAATTTTTGGCTACTGGATCACGGTGAAAAACGCGAGTAATTCCAACATGTCGTTCAAGATCCAAGTATATGAGCTTACATGATCGGATCCGATCGATTCTAGTTAATATCCAAAAAATCCCATTTTTTATTTTTTGCATTGTAGAGAGTTTACAAAATCCCAATTATCCTAATTTGATTTTTCTATATTTGAATCAGTGACAGTGATAGAAGTTTAACTGATTGTGGCATGGTGCGCTACGTTCATCTTGATGCTCCAGATAGATCAATAGGTTTTTTCTCCCATCAGGATATACAGTTATATCATAGACAGATCTGAATGAATAGTCACTGGGTCCTTCTGATCCAAATTCGATTCTGTACCTAGATCTGGGAAATCTATTTACCAACAGAAAGTAACCTGCTGTGGCTCTGAGCTGTATTTCATCCTCAATAATATCGCCCTCAAAATTGGAGCCAATGGCATTATATGATACTGTTATTGGTATAAAAACAGAAGTTCCATTTAGGATTTTCTGTTTATTGCTTCGGACCGGAAATTTTCAAGACACCAAAAGTAAAAAAGTGATCCCGAGAGATTTTGATCGTAAACAATTTTGCCAGCATTAGCTGAAAACCCAATTTTGCATGGATGCGTATGAACTATTTTCATTTCAGGAAATAGACGTTACTGTAGAAAAGGTCCATTTATTTTAATCCGACAAGAGAATATAATTTAGGTTCTTAGATTGTCCACAACTAATAGACATTGTATTTGAATAACCAGACAGTAATATATTTGATGTGTGTTATTGGTTTAAGGACTTATTTTATAGTTCCGTAGTTTCACTGCTCCAAACCTTATTAATTACATCAATCTATCATATGGACAGTGCAATAATTATGCAAGTTTATGAAAAAAGTAAAACGACGGCCGGTCTAACACTCTCAGATTGGACTAAGAAATTTTGGGAATGGCTCTTTCAACTAAGTGATGAAGCGAATCCCGTCACCGTGGTTGGTCCATCTAGACCGTGGCGTTATGGTGGTAGGCAACCCACTCAATTCCAAAAACAATGTATGGAAAAGCATGGAGAGTGCGTATGGTTCATAGCTCCTGCGCCTTATTCTGAACCCAATAGTGTAATACAATTAAATATTCCAGTTGGAAATTGGTGGTTCCTAGTTGGCCCAGCTATTGCATGTTCATCCCAACAGCTTTATCCCTCTCTCGACTCCATAGATAAAGTTCGTAAGCATGTGAACGAAGATATTAGCAAGACTAACGAGCTCTGGACTATATTCGACGGCTTCTCAATTCCTTGGTACTACATTGACAACACGAATAGTTTCATAGAGATTAAAGATGTTCCAATAAAAGAATCAAAGAATATGTTACATCAAAATTTAGAAGAGGACACCATACAGACACTTCAGTGCGGTTATTGGAATTTTATCGAGCCGGTCGAACCGGGAGAACATCTCTTGACAATTCATTCAAAGTCCTCAATATATCGAGTCGACATAACTTATCAGCTTTCAGTCACTGGTCCAGCAAATTAATCAGTGACAATGCGATCGATACCGTAACATAAACAGATCAGCCATTTTGCAGCAGAGCATATTCGAACTACCATTTAGTACATGCGGTAAGGAAGCCCAAGTCAAATTCTAGTATGGCAGTGTTGTAATTCACAAGGCAAGGCTTTGAATTTATTGATCAACTTAACAACGCAAAGAAACCATTCAGACTAGGTCAGAATTTTGTAAGTTTCCAAAACGATCCCAAAATATTGTTTTTCACATTGACAGATCCGAGGTGGATTGCAAGATCCGATTATGGAGGATGCCCGAATATGTTAGGGAATAATCTTCTCTCTGTTTTATCAGCAGGCAAAAGAGAAACCTTTTCCTGGTGCCTCTATCTTCAGATAAGTCCTTTATGATTAAGATCAATATAGAAGATGAATGTACTTATCGATTGTTTCCACTTGTTACCTTTGTGAATACTCACTTTTGAGGAATTTTCTTGCCGTCAAGTCATACTTTTGGTCTCGATTTTGAATAAACCTCTGTTAGTACTTCGTGTAATAGTTCTCTTACTTTCTCTTTGTCCATTTCATCCACTACGTCGTGTAAAGCCTCTCTTAGATTATCCTTTTCAAAACTCTTACTTTCCATCTCCGATAGCTGGTGTTGTTTGTCAATTGATTTGTAACTTCTTATCAGTTGCTTTTCCATCTCCGTGACTCCAATGGCCTTAAGAAGTTTCAATTGACTCATTGCAGTTTTATAAAATTCATTACGAAGCTCTTTATCATGAGCTACGAGCTTTGCGGAAAGGACAATGCCACTGAACACCAAGTATGAGCCCATTGGTATAAATGAGACGGTTACAAGCCCAAATGGAGGATACGTGGCAAACAATAGCGTGTCTATTTCTATGGCGCCGTAAAGGATTGCTATACCAATAGCAGAAATCAACAGGTACTTCTGCATCTCATTCCTTGTAACTAAAGTCGACGCAGCCAAGAAGACCAGACTGAAAAATAAAGCGCCAATTTGTTTTGTGGCACTGAAAATAGTAACGTTCAGTACTCCATATAATACGGGTGAAGAAACGGCGAGGGATTGAAATATATCGATTACGTTTTTTTCAAACGGGAATATGAAATAAATCAACGGTATCGATATAATCATCCAAAATCTGATTTTCCCTATCCTCTTGCTGTATGTGCCCATTAGCACTGCTGAAGCAATCCAAACTGATATGAAAGATAGTATAGCCGTAATATCAAGGGCAGATCCGAAGTACACAGTCAGTTCGCCACGTGGAATGTTTAGCAAAGAGTGATGAAAAGAAGATGGCCTTATGTTTGATGGTTGATGGGAAAGCACGTATGTCGCATAGATGAGGGATGTTATGATGGCAATCGCTGTTAAGGAGAATGATATAGTATACAATGTTAAAATCTTATCCCGCTTGGTTATAATCCAATTAACCAAAGTTAACACTAGCGCAATTAGAAAAAACAAAGCAGTGATATGACTAATATAAATTACAGCAAGCAATGACAGAGTGCTGTAACTTTTCAATGCAATAGATGGTTGAATTATCATTACCATAATGCCGATTAGAACAAGTTGCGTCACAGCTATGATAAGATAAGTGCTCTTCACAGATAGAGCACGTTTTAACTCAGATTCTGAATTTTTGCCCTTTACAAATCCAAGAAGTACAATGACTGTTCCGGCAAAAAAAACCGCTAGTGTGACAAAGATACTAACATACACGAGAGTTGGGAATTCTTTGTTACTAAAAGCAATATATTTCACGATGGTTGAATCGATAACCATTAGTGATATTGCAACAATAATTACTATCAACGCTCTTCTTTTAGTAATTTTCGTGTTAAATTGAATCATGTTTTGTAACGCATCCCAATTAAATATGCAGGCATTGCTCTTTGATTGTAACTATCTAATAATAATATCGGAAATGTTCATAAGGAAGATGATTTTTAAAGGCCTATATCTGGTAAAATGATTGAGTTTCGACGTAGAATAATTACTTTAAGTGTGTGCATTGTGCTATCGATAGGCTCAATTTCTTTGAATTGGGTGATGCATGCGGCCGGAAACGTGGTCGATTTTTATTCGAAGAATGAATCACCATTTGGTGTATCTAAAGGTGATTGGGTAGCAAAATATTGGAATTGGAGCTATTCTACCCCACTAGACGCAAAAACTGGTGTTTTTGCCGGCCTAAATCAAAATGGATGTCTTATTCATAAGGAGAATTCCATGATAATGTTGGCTGATACTGCCAATGGTGGGGTTTGGAATCAGAACTGTACAATTTCACGTAATGAATCAATTCTAATTCCAATTTGGACTGGTGAATGTAATGCAGGAGAAAAAGATTGCCTGGATCAATCATTTGAACAATTATCAAAGGCCGCGAGAGGATTTGATTTAGGGAAGGTAAAGGGCTTGGTCAAGGTGGACAACATTCCTGTTGCTAAGTTAGATGTCGTTGATTACAAGAATAATATTTTGAATAATGTAACTGAAGTATACACCAAGCAGTACAATGCTACCGTACCAAATGACAGTCACATACAAAATGAGAAGTATGGGACATTTCCTGCGGCAGCACATGGGTGGTTTGTTTTCTTAAAGCCCCTCCAGCCTGGAAATCATACGGTGTATTACCAAAATAGCGTAGAACCTACTACTCTTAGTGGTGCAGGAAATTCTAATACCGCACAATTTACATATCATTTTAAGGTGGACTAGTCATTAATCCAATCTTTTTGTTGCTTTCCGTTCCTTTCCGACTTGCAATGTATGAATTTTGGACTGCCTTTACATGATCCGGATAGGGAAGTTTTACCCTAACTTAAGCAATAAAATTAGCTTATGATATCAATCTAACAGTTCGATAACATCCCTTGTTAAATGGGCATAATTTAATTTAATTCGTAAAAATGTATCACGGTTTTAATGATATTTGAGAAAACGTGAAAATTACATTGGGAATGGCATTATCTTTCTTCAATTTGCAAGTTAGAAAAAATACTTTTGCTAGTACTTCATCATTCTACTATTACATCATATTTAACTTCAGACTTCCAAGTTGGTTCTGAAATATTTGCTTTAGTAACAATGGTATGATTTCCCGCAGAGAGTGGTTCTGTTATAACATAATATCCATCAGCAACAGCTTTAGTGGAACCGGCAGGTAAATCGAATAATGTTTTCTCTGGTGGAATCACAACGTCAAACGGACGAGTATGAAATCTATATTTCTTCAAATCGTCTAACTTAAATTCATCATCATCTAACTTAAGATAAACTTCATTTGCGTTATCTTGATCTTTTTTAGCGAGTTTGTCAAGATCTTCTACCGTCGAGCCAGGTTTTTCAGCTTCTGAATATATAGCATCACATATACTGATAAATACACCTGAACCTTTGGGAACTTTGCAGGTTCTTTGAGTAGTTCCGCCAGTATTTCCCGATAGGTACACTACTTTAGTATTTGGATCATAACTAGTCCACTGTCCAGTCTTGTCTTCCATTGGATTCTTATCAATCGGTGCTGTTAAATTCCGATTCCAATCTTTTATGATATGCTCTTCATAGGACAGACCAAATGGCTTACTATCTGGAGAATGAAACTGAACCATGGAGTTATTCTGTATAGGTACTATTTAAGAACCATGTTAATAAGGTCCGAATTTCTTATCATTTGATGTTGTGCGCTGCCGAAATTTTTATTAATTTGTATGCATACTAGGGTGGTATGAGTAAGTTACTGGCAATTTTGAAGGCGCTCATTAATGGTGAAGCAAAAATAGATTCTGTAGACAAAACTCCTATTGATAGGACTCCTGGAGATGTAACGGAACTAGGTCACAACTGATTGAATGCCTGAAGTGTCGAGATCCATCAGTATTCATGAGTTAGTGGCGCTGTAGCCAATGGTGGATTTGTTATCGTAACCTGTAGTGTTTTAATTTACTGTGAGGGTATACTTGCCTGGTCAAGATTGGTGCAGATGCCGAAAATATGTTTTCGCTCTATTACCTATTACTAAGTCAGTGTTTGTAAATAATCTTGCAACTTCAAAAGTTTCAAGACCGGGAACTATTGCTCTAACGACTGGTACCCCAACATGTGGATTAGTTAGGTCAACAATAATTGCCCTTTTTAAACCAGCCCTTTTTAATAGATTTAGAATAAGCCGAATGTCGTCTAGAATATCCTCATTTACAAATGATCTTATTTCAGAGAACATGATGCTCTTTTTGTTAATTTTGCCGTTCGATGAGGATGATGCCGGCATGAAATGCCATTTTCTTTTGTATATCTGATCGTTTTCTTTGTATTGTATTTTTTTCAGGTCATCTCTAGCTCCTTGAATATTAGCCGCTCTCGTTTGGGAAAGTTCTGTTATCGCACGTACCAAAGCAATTCTAGCATCAAGATTTGTTCCATAACCTTTAGCAAAAATACCATAGTCACTAGTTATCGACTCAATGCTACTTGCAACAAATGTTGGAATACCAATATCTTTTGGTGTTATATCTTTTATTAGTAAAGAGATTCCAGCATCGGTAAATTTTTTGACTAAAAATCTAATGGGATTAAACTCGCGCACAATTTCCGAAATGTCGACATCAGAAAAAATACTTGAATCATCCACAAAGTTATCTTCGTCGAGTTGATTGACAGCATAAGTATTATAATTTTTCTTATTGGATAAATTGATTTTTTTTTTAGAATATTATATGGTATAGAGGATGCGCATAAATCCGCTATACTAGCTGCATCCCTCTCAATAACTTCACATAAGGCATGGCATATTGCTTCTTCCATTACGTTGCCTGATGCAAGTCCATTTGTATGAGAATACGGGAAAGCAGAAACAGATGGTGGCTTTGCAGAGAATTTGTACAATGCAAGCTCTGCAGGAACTAAGACCTCACTATTATTTAACAGATCAAATCCCAATACAAAATTCACAATAGAACCATTGTCATTATAACTTTGTTCTACGGGTTCTACTACTTCATCTGGGTGTAATACTTTATTGTATATTTTTGATAACTGGATGTAAGTACCTTGAATAAGTCTTTTGGAATATACGCTAGGAAAAGAACAATATCTTTCTATTGATTCCATTAAAGCACTGGTTCTGGCATGCATTTTTGTTGGCCCTTTTCCACCATAGACCCATATTGAGTCCTCTGTACCAGGTAGTACTATACTATAATTTGGTATATACAATCTGTCCATGTATGTTATATCAGAAATCCTTGTAACCCCTATCTTTTTACATATAGGGACAATTAAATCAAATGTATCATCGAGAGAATTTACTCTTGTTGATACGTTACCATCCTTAGTAGCGTACTTTTTGATACTCCTAAGATGTAAAGACGATGGTGAGCCCGAATCAAACATCATTGAACTAGTGGAAATTGGTTCTTATCAATTTTACTGACTAAGTGCGTTTAATTTTTCAAAGCTATATACTTCCTTGTAAGGCATAATGTCTTGATTTCTATCGTTTTGGTTCAGATGGGAACTCTAATAAAGTAAGAAAATGTTATATTCTGCGTGTCGATGGTAAACTCTGATAAGATTCAGTTATTTTCTGATATTGATAGGCCCTATGGAGCAACCTATGGCGCATGGACCGTTAAATGGTGGCAATGGCTTTTATCAATCCCCTTAGATATGAATCCGTTAACTGATCAAACTGGACGATATTGGAATTCGGCTCAGCCTTTATCAGATGTATGGTTCTTAGCAGGAAATTTTGGTAGTACGAACAGAATTTTTCCTGAACGAAAAATTAAGATGCAATTTGGGCGAAGCATATTGTTTCCGGTATTGAATTGTGAGGCAAATACCCTAGAATATCCTGATCTAAAAACCCATGAAGATTTGTTGAGACATGTATCGCATGATGTCAATACCATTGTAAAGAAAGATTGCTTTGTTAACGGAATAAGATTAAATCCAACACGTATTGCATCCGATCCAAGAATATTCAGAGTGTCGATAAATAAAGAAAATGCATTTGGTGTAAAGAATGGAGGTTCCACCGATGCAACAGCCGATGGATATTGGATCTTCCTAAAACCCTTGCCACCAGGGGTTTATACTATTCGTTTCGAAGGTTCGTGTGAATTTGGAAGACTTAATTCTGGCGCTGTTTATGAAATAGAAATAGACTGGTGAATATTATCATTATTTCCTACAAAACGCATTAGACTTTTAATGAGGCTCAACTAATCCGTAATTGCACAACTAAAATGATTTGACAAGTTTTAGTCAATCTTTCCTGAAATTACTTTTGAATGTCTGATTAGTGACTCCAGGTGGATTAGTTGGCTAGGTTCTGTCAGATATTTATCACTTCTATCGCGTGGGGTATCTTCCGCGATTTAGTTCGGTATGAATGACCAGGTGATTTATTTCGCCTAAGCTTGAAACAGGTACGAAGACGCAGGTTATGATGCAATTGATTTATTGGCTGACATCTAGTTCCTTACGGATAGCGAGTCCTCGTATTGTTTTATGTCACGATCTAGGTCGTCACTAAATTGTCATGATGATTGATGAGTTAGTTTTGGATAGTGCAATTTTGGTACAGCAAAGGAAGCTTCTACCCATTGACCCATTATATCCGTCTTGTTTTTGTTACATAAGTCGTGTTTCGCTTCATCAGAGGATCTTGAGTGTATTCCCACTTAGCTAGATTGACAACCATTCTCATTTAAATTCTTGAATCTAAAAAGTATTTCCTAGCTAAATATAATCACTGTATGGCTCCGCTCCCATAATCTTATTAACATAAGGATATTTACTCATTAATAACTACACGTGAGTTGCGAAAAATGCTCTGAAAATAAAATTCTTGCAAGATATGCTTAGTTCCACTATTTGCTGCAAGTAAATGCATTTTACTATTATTGGGATTATTCCAATCTTAGTTTACTATATTAATTGCACTTCACAGTTGTGTTACTATTCTATAGGCAGGCCTGGCCTATTTCCCCACTCACCCCAAGATCCAAGATACATCTTTACGTTTTTGTACCCAAGCATTTTAAGAGTTAAAAATGCATGAGCCGCTCTATATCCTCCTTGACAATAAGTTATAATCTGTGAGTTCTTTGGAATACGCGAATACATTCGTGATAATTTGGCCTCACTTTTAAAAATTCCATTTTCAATATTGATCTCCCAGTCAATATTTACTGCTGAAGGGATATGACCTCGCTTTATTGCCCTCACATCTAAACCATTAAACTCTTTACTTGACCTGGCATCTATTATAGACACCTTTTTGTCATTCAATGATCCCTTTATTTCCTTGGCAGTTGCCAAAACTTTGTAATTGATTCTGCCTTTGAATTCAGCATATTTGAGAGGATTTGTTTTTACTTCAATGGGATACCCATCTTTTTTCCATTTTTCAAATCCTCCATCTAACATGCCTACTTTTTTGTGAGAAAAGTAAAGGAGCAACCAGACCCCTCTAGCCGCTGAGATACCAGATACATTGTCATAAAAAATCACATGTCTTTCCCTTTGTATCCCAATACGAGATAACAATATTCTTGTTTGTCTATTGAAATCCTTGATGCCTCTTTTGGAGGTATCAAACCAGTGCAACTGAAAAAGGTCCACGTTTATAGCTCCCGGAATATGTCCGCTCTTATATTCTGAAAAAGATCGAGTATCGATTATAGTGGGATGATTTTTGGACTTGTTGACTCGGTCATAAAGGTCTTTTCCGGAAATTAATAGATTCAGGAGTATTTCTTATACAATTAAGTAATATATATAATATGGTCTTAAATCCAACTCTCGCCAGTATTTTATTAACCGCACATCAATTCAAGTCAATTTAATAATGTTAATACTCCTACTAGTAACGGATAGATTAATTATTTTTAATTATATGCTATTTTTGGAATATGTAAGTTATAGAAAATATCGAACAAAGATTTTATTCCCATATTTCTAATTGGAAATGAAAAAATTCACTTCTTTTTCACGTTATGAATGATGTCTAAAACTTGATTATCGGTAAATTGATCAAAATTCTGGTAAAACTGTTCAATTGATCGAAAATTATGGTCTACAGGGCTAGTAATAACTTCAACATGATCTACGTCTTCCCTCCTCAATAGATCGACTGTACTTCTTGGTGAAACAGTAATGGCTACTATAATGCGTTTAGGACTATATGTTTTTCTTAAACTTCTTACTGTAGCCATAATAGTAGACCCTGTCGCTGCTCCATCATCAACTATTACAATTGTTTTATCTTTGGTAGTAATGTCTTTTCCATCCATGAAGGTTTCCTTCCCTTGATAGTACATTTCGGTTAGGCGCTTTATTTCTTGTAACTGGTAAAATATTTCATTATTGATGTATTCATCAGAAATTTTCAGTTCATCAATAAGAGTTTCGTTCAAATATGTGGTACCGTCCTCCGTGATGGCACCTATAGCCACTTCTTCATTGTGCGGAGCACGTAATCTTTTAGAGATCATCATATCCAGATTGCAAGATAGTTTTGTTGCAATGATTTCTGCCATTACCAATCCTCCACGAGGTAACCCAATTACTATGATATCTTGTCTAGCATCATTTTTCAGGACATCCTTTAGTGTCTCTGCTAGAATGTTACCTGCAGATTCCCTGTTCTTTATCTTCAGTTGAAATTTGCCAAATATTTTGTTTAATATCAATACTAGACAACACTATTGATGCTAATTAGGTATTAAACATGGTGTTGTCCAAGCGCTACCTCAAAATTTGAGTATGCTATAGAGTTTATATTTTTTGCGTTTACTTGCCTTTGCTATTAGTGTCAATGCGCAAAGTAAAATGCCGAGTCATCCATTGAGTCGCAACTTCTGCAACTGACTGCATAGTTCCTTCCTCTTCAAACAGATGAGATGCCCCTTCTATTATTCTGAGTTTTTTTTCCTTTGAATTTCTCATTTTTTTTATAGTTTCCTTACTAATTTTGATGAGCGATTTTTCCCTGCTTCCCACAATAAATAAGCAAGGCGATACCACCTGTTCTAATAATTGATTTTCTACTAAGTCTGTTCGTCCACTGCGTATTACAATTGATCTTATGTTGTATCGACATGCGACCATCAATGAAGCTGCTCCACCTGTACTAGAAGCAAAGTAACTTATTTGTAATTTCTCTGTGTACCGATTTCTCATTACCCATTCTGTAGCTATTGATAGTCGCTTTGTAAGTAAGGATACATTGAATTTATTCAATACTGCCCCCGGGATTTTGGAAATCAAATTTTCTAATTGTGTATCAAATTCCTGTTCCTCATCAGATAACAGA
>Ga0210002_1000100_pt1 | contig 13488 bp, 7 predicted proteins | sample InoplaM2SAM_FD_187587 | JGI IMG/M metagenome (GOLD analysis project Ga0210002, IMG submission 187587) | Arabidopsis thaliana rhizosphere microbial communities from the Joint Genome Institute, USA, that affect carbon cycling - Inoculated... | ecosystem: Host-associated > Plants > Roots >... | reverse complement strand
CATCTGCACCGTGACTAACAGGAGCAAAAGCCGATAAAAGAAAAAAAAGGAATGTTGAAACCATGAGATATTTACGACAATAAATGAAAAAATATTTCATTTGAGAATATCTTTCATAACTTTATATAAATTCTGCACATTCAATTAATATTTTAGCCTGAACAAAAATCGGACCGTCTGTATTAATAATCCTTATCGAAACTCATAGCCATTTATTGGAGCATGCGAAGAAAAATTAGTCCATACAAACACGTATGCGCCTGTTTCTGAGAATAACAATACCGTATTGATTTCTGAATTAATAATATTAGTGAGCCGATATTGCGAGTTGTCGTTTATTGTACGAATTTATCTTATTAGCTCAATCAATAATATTCATCATAACCAGAATTTGTAAGGCAATAGAATTGTTCACAATACCGCCACCTCCTTTGTAGGTCGAACGTTTACACCATAAAACTAATTTCTGAAACAAGGATGAATATGATATAGATTTAATTGAGTTGAGTTTTTAATAAGTGATCATATTAAATACTTGTCTACTATCAAAAACAAATACTAAGTTTATAAAAAATGGGGAAAATAAATAAACAATTACTGGGCAGAGGAACAGCATTCATCTATATCCAACTCATGGTTTCAGCAATTTCAGGCTATGCCTTTTGGATAATCCTGTCACACTTGGTGTCCTCTACCTTAATAGGTTCCTTATCAACTATAATAGCTCTTACTGAAATATTAGCAAATATTGCTGTTATTGGTACTTCTGATAGCATCCAGAGAAATCTTGGTAGAACTTTAACTGAGCAAAAAATACGTGATTCTAGAGTTTTTGTGGCAGCATCAGTATTATGTATAACTCTCGGGAGTATTATTTCGGGTTTATTAATACTATACGGGGGTACTTTTTTTGAATTTGTAGAAAATGATCCTGATCTAAAGTCGATAATAATCCTCCTGGTAGTTTCATCATCAATCAGGATTCTATTATATTCGATAGTCCTTTCATCTCTTAAAACGGAAGTTCTGGCTGTTGCGAGCATTGTGTCGACGACCGCGAAGATTGTGCTGTCAATTATTCTGGTTCTTTCAGGAGCAGGAATTGTAGGTCTATCGATTAGTTATATTTTCGTTGGCGAATTGTTGTCGTCAGTAATATTAGGTATTGTTACGATAAGGCTTTTAAAATCGGTACCAATAAAGGACTCACATCCAAAAATTAGTTTTATCTATGCCTTCAAAAATATTCTGACTGGTGGTGTTGCAAGCTGGATCCCCATTGTGGTCACAAGCCTTGGATATCAGTTAGGGACTATTGTTGTGTTCGGATCGAAAGGATCCGGTGATACAGCCATTTACTTTATTTCTCTGAGTTTGGTCAATATAATACTTTTTGGTACCAATGCATTAGCTGCCATTGCATTACCTGCATTAAGTTCTCTCAAAGATGCTCGTAAAAGACTTGCATGGCAAACAATAAGATGGGGGTACCTTATTTCAGTGCCGCTGTCGTCATCCCTTGTGTTCTATTCACAAGAAATTTTAAGGCTATTTGGGGAAAATTATGTAGGAGGAGAAGCGACATTGCAAATTTTATTGCAATCAATACTACCAACTGTTGTAGCAAATGGTGTCACTACTCTTGTCTACTCATATGGGAATTATAAGCAATCTTTAACAATCGAGCTTGTAATGGGCATTCCACGTATACTTCTTTATTTCATACTGATCCCCATATACGGACCAATCGGTGGAGCCATTAGCTTTACAGTAGGATCAGTATTAGCATTTATTATTTCAATCATGATAGCTCGTAAAATAGGAATGTTCATATTTTGGAAAGATCTCATTCTTGTAATAATCATACCTAGCCTAATCGGATTCTCATTATATGCGCTAAAGATTAATTTTCTCGCCGGAATAGTAATAACTTTACTCGCTACTTATTTAATACTACTAAAACTAGGTACTATTACATGGTCTGATTTAGATGACATGACAAGTATACTGCCAAGTGGTATTGCAAGTCCAGTATCAGGACTTTTGAAAAAATTGAAGGGATTATGATTTATTATTGCGTGGATAAAATTTCAAAAACTGATTTGATTTGAATAAAAAAAGAATTTCAAGTTCCACCATTGGGCCATTAAGCTTGTGACGCACTCATTTCTATTCGTCTGAAGGATATGGTTTCATTTTCTAGTATATTATGAAAATTGAATGTTTGAGCAAGAAGATCTTCGGTAGTAGAATCAGATTCAAGCAGTATGCTACAACCATGACAGCAGGAATAAGGTAGCAGATAATAGAACAGCAATGATAGATTGTACATGTCTTTTTAGTTACCAGCACAAAGCGTATTTTCCACAAATAAACCCATAGTTGATTGTGATATATCGTAATTTTTGTCCTAGTCTTTGAAACATTATAATAGCTCCAGACTTAAAAGGGCAGTAGTCAGTTGAGTGTTAGATATAAAACTAAATCGGATATGATAGGTTTTATAAGTTCAGCAGTTTTTTCCCTCATTGCCTACTTTGTTCTTTCTCATTTATTGGTAACAGAAAGAGTCACCGTACCTATATCGATTCTGATATTTACACTGTTATTTGGACTGACAAGGTACTATGGAACATCTCACGATCACAAGCATATCTTGCCCTCTGGTGAGTCTTCTCAGAATGGCATACAAAACAGAAAGGAGGCTAAAGAAAATCAAGCAGGTTCAAATATGCTTTTTATTGTGATTTTTTTCGCTCTAGTATTAACTTGTGCTTTCAACTCAGATGAAAATTTCAGTGTTTTTGTACCTTGGGATAAGTTGAGTGGAATTGATATATTACAACTAGGAGCAGGCATAGCACTCTCATTTTTTGTTCCAGGTTTTGCATTAGTTCTCATCCTGACTAAAAATCAAAGTTTAAATCTCGTCTTGAAAGTTCTGCTTGGCTATATTTTCAGTATATTAATTACCGGTCTGACTGTATTTTTTTCAGGGCTTTACCTGGACAGTAATGGTTCTGAAAACAACATCATACTTACTGGGCTATACCTGGTTATAATTACTTTATTTATTGTCCATGATCGTACTTACAGAATTATTGTCAATCCAGATACCCCTAAGGCGTTATATCATCTTATCTCTAATTTAGGTAACAAGCTTCCGAAACAAATAGAGGCAAATAGCTCTGAATTAGTTGTGCTAGGAAGTCTCATTGGGTTGCTTGTTATCAGTACTTATTACGTGTATGGGGGTGTGACAATAGGCGATCAATGGTACCATCAGGGCCGTGCGCTACTTTTTCTATCTGGAAATTTCAAAGAAGTAACGTTATCGGGCGGAGATACTACCTATCCTCCTATACAGTCAGCCTTAATCGCAGGTCTTACTTCTCTTTCAGGTACCGCTCTTGTTAATGCGTATGCTTCCATAGCAATACTAAATATGACCGCACTATTTGCCTTCTACTATTTTTGCACAAACTGGTTTCCCGCAAATATGAAAAGAGCCACATTAATAGCATCTACGTTATTCTTGTTAGGTTCCGGATTTGGCTGGATTTACATATTATACTTGACAGGTTCAAACCCAGTAACTTCACCGGCATCATCTATAGCTCTCTTTACCCAAGAAAGGATTGAGATCACCGATATAACTTTATCTGCTAATTTTATGATTGCAGCGTTTCCGGATTTTAGTACTGCTCTCATTTATGTTTCTCTTACAGCGGGATTTCTTCTTTTGGGACTAGTGCGGTCAGAATTCAAAAATAAGTACATCTATACTGTCCTCGTTTCAATTCTTGCAAGTGTAGGTCTTTTATTTCACGGGGAATTTTACATATTTATCGCAATATCATGCCTCTTGCCTCTAGTCTTCAACATGAAAAATAGAAATCATATATTCCCGGGGTTTCTCCTTTCTCTTGTATCGATATATATACTAGATGAGATTCTTCCCCTAAAATATTTCACTTTAAATGAGATTTTTGGAATACCATTAATAACATTCAACATAATTTTTGTTGCAATAATGTGGGCACTATACGGGGTCCAACAGAATTTACATAGATATCCTCGCCCGACCTTTAGGTTATTTGAACATGCGAAGAGGAGTGTATATCATGGATATAGAATTTCTTTCATACCAAGAATTGCGGTTGTATGGTTGGTTATCTATTTCTGTGCATTAAGTTTTCTTGTTTGGACTTCAGTTCCGACAAGTTATCTACAATTTCATACAAGTGAATTTACTACCCCTTGGTATCTGTATCCACTAAGATTAGGAACAATTGGTTTATTCGGTCTCGCATTAGTACTTTCATACCTCTTTAAAAGGTTTGAGAAGGAGGTATTTGTATTTGGAATAATTGCGCTTGTAGCTTTACTTGCGGGGCCATATTATAATGAACATAGATTCAGTAAATATGTGATGGTAGGAATGATTGGATTTGCGTCGTTGATAATATTTAAATTATTAATTTTTATTGCTGATAAGAAACCGCTTGTTATGGGCATTGTTATTGGAACAATAGTAATTTCGGGCAGTCTTTCAACACTCATGTTTATTGGATACAATTCTTTGGAATTACAAACAAAGCTTTATGATCAAGCACTTGCCAAAAGAGATTTCCCTTCCGAAGAACAGATGAATATGCTAGAGCTAATGCGATCTGAGATACAGGTTGGTACTAATACATACAATGTTGCAAGCTTCCCTTTTGATTACTACTCTTATGGTATAATGAACAAACTTCATGCTTTTTCAGGGCTTCCAATTTCAAAAATTGAACAAAGCCAGTTGACATTAAATTCATCGACGCTTGATTTATTTTATCATCTTTTGGATACCAGTAATACGAAATTCATTATAATTTCAAAGAATAATATCGACGGAAAGAAAATTCCAGACCCGGTAAAATTTGCATTAACAAATTTTCAACCAATCTATGAAAAAGATAATTACATCATCCTAAAAGTTCCCACATTACTAGGTCCCTCAGCTATACCAGATAGCGAATTTGCCGTTACTCATATGAAAGACATATCGCCGATCCCTTCGGACTCGAATAGAACTAAATTGGACTCTATCAAATCCTCAACTGAATTACAGAATGATACTTTGAAAATCTCCAATATGCAAACTGCAAATCAAAGTAAAAAGGAGGTCCTGCATGAATCCAAAAATATAACTGGCAATAATGAGTGGTCAAAACCCCACGGTGCCGATAAAGACGGTGTAAACTATTTTCAGGCCAAATTTAGAATACTCGCTGAAAAAAATACAGGTAATACAGGCATAAGATGGATAGAAGGAGATAAAATTTATCGCATAAGACTCACAAGTGGGGGATTGGAACTACGACAAGGAACTATTGGAACAAGTAATACATCACTTATTTTCCAAAATGCGGAAATACATAAAAATTTAGGAACATGGAACACGCTAAAAGTTGCCAGTCTCAGTGATTCAATTGACATATATGTTAATGGTGAACGAAAAATTAAAGTCCCAAGAATTAATTCAGAAGAATATCCGGATATATCCAAGGTAGCTATTTATCCTCGCATTCCTCTCAACAAAAGTGTAGATTTTGAACTTTTAGAAGTAGGAAAGATTCCCTCATCAGGACAATTCTATGATAAGAAAAATTATTTTGAAAACTACTATCCACTCACCTTACTTGCGCTATCTGGAACCGGATATTCCTCATTTTCCGATGATGATTATTCGGCATTTGCTAAAAGAGTCGTCATCTTACCATTTGATCCTCACAATTGGACTGAAAGTAAATTTAACAATTATGTAGAATATGCTAGGTCTGGCGGGATATTAGTGGTAATGAATGCAGATGATGAATTAGATGGCCGATTTAGTAAATTACTTTCAGTAAATCCTACAGGTAACAGAACAGTAGAATTTGCTAAAATTGTCAAAGAGAACGATATGGTTGGATTGAATGTTTCAGGTATGGTAAGAAGCTCTGAAGTAACAAATACATCTGATGCAAGAGTATTGGCAACATACAGAAGTAGTTCTGATAAAGTAGTTGCACCTTTTGTTATTGAAAAAAACTTTCCAAATTCTGGGAAAATTATTTTAGTAAATGATAAAGGATACTTTGAGACAATTTATGGAAATCCAAAAGAATATTTCCTGACTCTTCAAAATATCACAGGTCTGCTTAATATTAATGATGAAAAAACAAATGTTTCTCAAAAAAGTACAGAACCAGCCAAACGATTCATAGGGGACTTGAAGTTATCCGGCGAAGTTTCAATAAATAGTTCTTCATTTTCATTTATTAATGGATCATCGAACTCCGCCAATATTGGTTCGAATGTGGTTTCTATCCGTTATGAGGACGAAAAGACGAGTAGTCATTTTAACAACGTTTCCATCGCAGATATTAAATTATTTGGGCAATATAAAGTAGTTATTAATTCAATAGGAAATATAACATTACCGCTGGATAATTCCCAATATGATTATATCGAGACATCTCTTCCCAATGGTTTTAACATGACAATAAACCTTTTGAACAAATCCAGTTATGCCGAAATTGCTACTGATGAAAATTCCTCTCAAGTCTTCAATAGGGTGGAAGGTAAGGCGAAAATCGAGCTTTACGGTGTCAGACCGGCTGCTGGCGCATCAAAGTCTCTGCATGTACTTTTAAAGTCACCGAAGATAACTTTGAATGGGAATGCGCTTTTCGAGGGGGCAGGTCTCTATGGCGAATTGCCAACCACCAATCCACCGTTGGATATAACTGGCAAGTTGGAATCAGAATTAAAATATGTCGACCATTACAGGGTAAAAGCGAGTGGAGCAAATGGAACGAGAGGTCAATATATAACATATCTCAATTCGATTACAATTGACAGCGAATCAAAGGGAGATAAACAAATAAAGATTCCGGCAGATATTCATTCTGTTCCAAAGGAACTAGGAGTAACTGGTCAATTGTATAAAATACTTGGTTCTTCGAATAATATTTTAATTTTAATTATATCAACTATAGTAACATTAATAGTGGGTTTTTCACTCAGAAGATATCGTGCCAAATCGAATTAGACTTTTTGTCTAGAGAAATTAATGAAAATTTTAAATTTTTAACTCAATGTTTTTGATCTTGAGGCTCAATATTGTGTAGATATGGCGATTTCTGAAAGGTATAATGAAACTCGAGATTGGATAAATGTGTTGCAAATCACTTTTTAGTTGATTTTGATTTTGAATAGGTTTCTTCTATGAGAGAGGTCACAGTAAATAGGTGTTCCAGCGAATACCCAACATATCTATCAGACTTTTCCAAAATCTGTTCTATCTTGTCACTAGATAAATAATCACTAATGGATTCGCAGCTATTCAGTTGTTCACGTAAGCGATTAGTGACATCCAAATGAGATCCGTTATTATTATTGGTTCTAGCCATGTTCCTAAGTGATCTTAGAATGTTCTTAAAAATTGGATACTTGTATGTGAGTGACATAATGAAATGATGTAACTTGTATTTGTTCGAGATAATCGAACAGTTGATATCTGCATTCTTAATTGCTGCCACAGCTGGATATAGCTCTAGCAAAAACTGACGTTGAAGTGCCGAGTGTGATTTTATACCATCATTGCAGTTCATTGCATAATGGAAGAATGGAGGCGAATAGAAAGGCGATACACTCCAGAAAAAGAAACGATTCATGTCTTCTATTTCAAACACACATTTAAAGCCAGCCTCAAAAATTGTAAAGTGGACGAATTTCTGAGCCAAATTTTTTTCGGGGTACATTGATATGATATCTTTTATGCCACAAAGGATCTCACTCTCCGCGATTTTGACGATTTCTGACACTTCCGACAATGTGAACATGCCTCCCTCCCTGTTTATAATATAATCTACAACACCATCTGTATCATGGAATTTGTTGCTTGGTAACATACATGGCAATGTCACATCACCTCCGTCACCTGTCATGAATATCACGTCTGAGCCATATTTTTCTCTTAAGTTTTTTAAGAAAGGGATGATAAAACTGTATCCCAAGTAACTCGAGCCGTGTTTAGTTCTCAATAATAATGAGGTATCCTCGGTTGTTGGATTAGACAGGCCAAGATTGTGCCAATCCACACTGAGTCGACGGGTTATTTGCTCTGCAATATTTTCCTCTGAATTATTGCCCGTAATTGGATTCCAACCGGGAACCGCATATGTTACGGCAAGACATGGAATCTTATTTTTATGTAAACATGCAACAACTGACCTGGAGTCAAACCCACCGCTTAAAGAAACAATATTTTTATTATTTGAGCTCGCCCTATTCTCGCATGCCATACAAAATAACGATGCAAGATTTTTTGCAGTCTTATTTACATCATCATCAGCATATTTTTTTTTCTCAAAATTGAACGAATATAATTTGTCTAAAATTATCTTGCCTTCCTTTATTTTTACAAGAGTTGCAGGGTGTATACGCTGAACATTACTCAGAAATGTTCTGTTCCCTAAGACAAAACCAAATATTAAATACTGTGCTATGGCCATTCTGTCAAATTTATTATTTTTTTTACCGATAATTGCGGAAACAAATTGAAACTCACGCGATATAATTGTGTCAATATTATCCTTATAATAATAGAGCGGTAAGCGACCAAGTATGTCGTTCAACAAAAATAAATTATTTGTAGACTTGTCTAGTACGACTAGTATGAAATCGCCATCTGTCTTTAAAAGCCAATCAATAATCTTATTTTTTTGTTCGGCCAAGTGACTATTTGGTAGCCATTCAAATAAGTCAATGAGTTGATCTCTCCTTTGAGAGCTTGCTTTTTCATATATCCTCCCTTCAATACATGACCAGAAATTATCGTTTTCAAAAATTTCTATCGGGTAGCCTCTGTATCCTGTGTATGCTAGTAAATATGAGTCATTTTCCAGGAGAATATTCTTTACATATGACTCGTCATAGATAGCTGAATCTAGACGTTTCAAGACATCACCTCGCTTTGATCTGGCGTCTGACAGATCAGACATCTGAGTATGACACATCAAGCTTATTCCGGGCATATCTGTATTGTACTAGATCCTGTTGAACGTAACCTGTTCGGTTCTTAATAACCCTTTTTGAAAGGATTCCATAATACCTGTATCAAGCGAATTGCAATTAACGGGGACGAGGTTTGGATTATTTGTATAAATAACAGGGAAAGAGGGCGTCTAGGTCGCGCCCATGAACTATTTCTGGTCTGTATCGGTTTAGTTTAAAAAAACCCAAACCCAAAATAGTGGAACGTATAGAATTAAAGAAGGTTTTCCTACGGGAAATATTAGGTTGAAGAGATCAAGTCTTGGCTTATAGTCCATAATGCACTTTTCAGAGGCATCTTCGCGATTCCACCCAAGTACCAATACAAAGTATCACTTGCTCAATGATTTGGTTATTTTGCTAACTCTGGGAGTGTGACCCATCATTATTGAATTGGACATTGCTATCGGAACTTTAATCAATGATATTTCAAACCCTACTAAATGGCATCAAGTATGAGAGGATATCTATTATTTATGTATTGTTTGACATCAATGTGGCAAACAAGAGAGCGCGGTATGTTAGGAATCGGTCTCAACCGGTAATGACGGTGTACATTACGTTTTTACTTAGATATTATGCACTAGAAATTATTTGGACAATAGGAAGTATACACAAATTAGACTGTTGCATTATCGTTACCAATGGTCATATCAAAATATGAGTATATTGGAATGTCAATACCAAATGAATCCAATATTGACAGTTAAGCTTTTGTCTAATGGAAATAGAAAACCTGAAATTGTTACCAAAAACCAATATTATATCAGAATTATCAAGTAGAAGATGAATCAAGAATTGAATTTTATAAAATCAGGGCTACGCTTCCGGCTAAAATCTGTGCCTGTCATACTGAGAATCCTGAAATGAATGTTAAAGCTAGAACAAGCATAAAAATCCAGTTTTTGATTGATATCTAGGTTTAAAGGGAATTTAGAAATAGACTCTGCGCTGATATACAATCGAAGATAAACGGAAATTTGATTTTGTAGTTCATTACAATCTTTGATATTCGCTGGGTGTGAGACAAAGAACAAGTGAAAAACATTTATACTATTCAGAAATAATTGGCACTAAATTGGATTATATCTTCGACGAGTATGATATGAGAAAACTGCCTCCGAGAGAGCGCCTTGACAAACTCACACAAATTTTAAAAAATGAAAGAGACGAATCTATCCGATGGGATTCTGTTTGGCTTGCAGGAGAGATAACTTCAGTAATTAACACAGATGACCCTATGTTTGCTGAAATAGCCGACCTAATGGTGTGGGTTTTGTGTCATGATGAAAGTTCAATTGTAAGACATGAGGCTGGTTTTCAAATTGGCGTGCGAAACATGCGAGCTAAAATTCCAGACATGATCAACTCTGCTCAAAATGATAAAAGCGAACTCGTAAGACACGAAGTTATAGAATCTTTGGGCATGATGCGAGCGCATGAGAGCAAAGAAACACTGAGAACTATGATTGAAGATCCAAGCGACACCGTTAGGGAAACCGCAGTTTTTGTATTAAAGAGACTGGAACGGCTGACAAATAGAGGAGACTACAAAGTAGAGGAAATAGTATAACAGAGAGTAATTCGGAATAGCCCTCCTCGTCATTATGTGGCAGTCAATTTTTATGTTCGCGAATTTAGACGAGATATCGACTTTATGGAGTGGTTTGATCAAAACCATTGTGATATGAAAATCTTTTGTGCCTTGATGTTCCTCTGATAAGGACTTATAAAATTCAGCGATTTGATCACTTCTTTGAGTATCATCTCTTATGTATATTTTGTCCCTATACATAACCTATAATTATCCTTTTCAAAAATTTCTATAGGATATCCTGCTTACCCATTAAAGCCAACAAGCAGGATCCTTCACGTAGTAGGATTTCTTTTCGGTATGATTAGTTGTAAATGGCAGACTCTAGTTATTTCAAGACATCGTTTACCATAAGGGAGTAGGATTTATCGGGCCTCGAGAATTGCAAAATCAAGCTAATTCCTGGCATATCTTTATTGTATTGTATCCTGTGGAATCTATCTAACCTGTTTGGTTCTTAATAACCCCTTTCGCAATAATAATAATCCAATTGTGTCAAGAGTTCTAAAATCAACTTGAGACAGCACTTTGATTAATGCCCGTTTCTTAAAAGAAACCAAGTCTACAAGAGCAAATAAAGGGGTAATACCAGTTTACGGTACCATGTCAAATCAATACTAGACTGAAGTGAGTTACATTTTGCTACAGTATAGAAAGTTTAATACTGACTATTTTGTGCAGTGTAAAAGAAAGTATGAGAATTATTGAGGCTGCAAATTATCATAAATTAAGAACAATTCTTTTTCCACGGCTGTCCAGTTAAATTTTTCAACGAACGCACGTCGTCCATTCCTGCCTAGCTTCTGTCTTTCGGCTAAATTGTCCCTCAAGTTTATTATTGTATTTGCAATTTGACTATCGTCACCGTAATTTACAAAAACTCCACAGCCGGTCTGCTCTACTATTTCTTTAGCAATGTTAGTAATTATAGGTATTCCAAACATCATCGATTCAAAAAGCTTGTTTGGCATTGATATACTATATTCGGGAAGCGCTGGGTCGTACATTGCAAGAATAACGTCACAACTCCCCTCTAAAGCCAAGGCATCCTCAGCTTGTAATACTCCTTTGTACTCTATGTGAGGTGTATTTTGCATCATTGTGAACACATCTTGGTCAATGATTAATCCCGCGGTTTTGACTCTGACATTCTCCAAATCCTCTAACATAATGCAGATATTTTCTAGATAACGATGCTTTCTTATCTTGCCTGTGTACGCAATTGTTAACTTACCTCCTGGTTCGTCTGGCCTGGCGTGATTAAAGGCTGTTGCATTATCTTCTGGGCAATTCATTATTATAGCGTATTTCTTTGGTTTTTTCCTAAAAGATGATATCAGCTTTTCTGACACGGTTATAACGAAATCAGCCTTTTTGCCAAATAACTCTTCAATTGAATTAACCAGGCCATACATAATGCTAAATTTTACTGGAACGTATGACATGGCATATCTGTCGCATATATCAAAGACAAATCTTTTTCTAAATATTTTCCTGTATAAGTAACATGGGAGAGCTGTGTCTAGATCACATCCATGCACAATATCTGGCCTGTTTTTCACTAGTTCAAAGAAGATCCAGGACCAGAATAACGGCATGTAGAAGATTAGGGAAGTTTTTCCTACCGGAGCCCTCAAGTTAAAGAGCTCAAGTTTCGGCTTAAAGTCCTTGACAAGCTCCTCTGAAATACCTTCACGATTCCAGCCGAGAACCAATGTGGAATATTTCTTGCTCAGCGATCTGGCAATTTTGCTAACTCTCGGCGTGTTACCAATCACTATAGAGTTGGATCTAATTATAACCACTTTGACCAAGGAGATTTAAAACCTTATTATTGGACATCCAGTATGAGATGATATCTATTATATATGTATTATCCAGCCTCGACGGTAAGGCTAGTCGCATTTGTGACCGCTTCGGGAAACAGAAATATAGATCAATAAAAACATGGATAGTAAGGAGAAACCTAAGCTCATTTGAATCCCAAATGAAATAATACTCTGATCTTGAGGTTACTATATCATAGAAATGAACTTGTCCGCTCGTGCAGCTCATATACAATTCATGAGCTAGTTAGATACTTATATGATTAACAAGTAGACCTCAAACATGATTAAATTTCTATTGCTGATTTTGTTAATAACGTTTACATTCTGTGTTTTACACCCTGTAACAACGGTTGAAGGAGTGAAGGTAGAGGATGAAAAACAATGCCGTGAGTATGAGTGCAAACAGCCAACTGTTAGCGATCCGAATCTAAAAGTAGAATTGTTCTACCAAGGAGTAGGAGCAGCAAGCAGCATGACATTTTTAAACCATGATATCTTGCTTTTAGATAAAAACAATGGTACAGTAAACAGGATTGTCAATGGCAGTATAGTAGACGGTCCATTGCTTGACATAAATGTAGCAAATAAAAGAGAACGAGGGCTATTAGGGATCAGCGTCCCATATGGTAATAATAATACTAAATACGTTTACTTGTACTACACAGAGTCAAAAAATACAGATGGTAGTGATATTTGTTCCAATGCGACCGGTAGTCACCTATGCGAGCCGGGAACAGAGCCTCTTGGTAATCGCCTCTATAGATACGAATTTGCAGGAACCAAATTAGTAAATCCTAAATTATTTCTAAACCTTCCTGCGACTCCAGGCCCAGCCCACAATGGTGGCGTTATTCAAATTGGACCAGATAACAACATATACGTTACGATAGGAGACCTGAATAATAAAAATACAACTATGAAAGTTCAGAATATTAAGACTGGGGCGGATCCTGACGGTAGAGCGGGAATATTAAGAGTTAC
>Ga0210002_1000099_pt1 | contig 13509 bp, 17 predicted proteins | sample InoplaM2SAM_FD_187587 | JGI IMG/M metagenome (GOLD analysis project Ga0210002, IMG submission 187587) | Arabidopsis thaliana rhizosphere microbial communities from the Joint Genome Institute, USA, that affect carbon cycling - Inoculated... | ecosystem: Host-associated > Plants > Roots >... | reverse complement strand
TGACTGAAACATAATCACCGCATCCTGATACGTCCCGTCATTCTTCCGCACCGCGCCGGGAAGCACGGCCAGCTCTTTGAAGCCAAGCCGCTCCCAGAGGCGGCGCGCCCACACATTCTCCGAAAAGACCAGGTTGAAGATCACGCTGCGGTAACCCAGTTGCCGCGCATACTCTAACATCGTTGCGCCTAGGAGCCAGCCAAGCCCCTTCTGGCGCCATTCAGGTGCGACGATGAAGCCGGCGTTCGCCACCTGCCTCGCCCTTCCAGGCCAGTTTGCCTTCAGATAAAAGGCACCGGCCATCGAAGAGGCTCTGTCACGATCAGGCACGTAGGCGGCAACCGTCGTCTTGCCGCGGAACCAATAGTCGAGGAAATCGCCATGATCCGGGAATCGGTCATGAGGATACGAGGTCCCTTCTTCGACGATCATCCGGTAGAGTGCTCGAAGCGGTTCGATATCACGCTCCCCGGCCAACACCAACTGCACCGGCGAGCCATCTTTGAGCTTGGCATAAATTGGGAAGATGACACTCATGGGTTCCCGCCTTGAGCCGGGTATGCATTTACTCTCGTGTCACTTCCTTACCCACACTTCCGTGCGCTTGCCGGCAGGGTTGCCGCCGAGCGACCCGATGAAGTCATTCTCAACCGTGATCGTCTTCCCGTCGGGCGAAAGACTGGCCTTCGATGTGCCAAACTCTTTACCGTTCATCCTGAGGACCGTAAATGTATGATGGTCGTCTAGGCGCTTAATCGCCATGGTTTCGCCGCTCGGTTTTCCATCGAGCAGTACCGGCACCTCCCGACCATCGAATGGCGACTCGACGATCATGACATGACCAGTGTCGCCCAGTTGGTACGTCAACCGTCGCCCACCGTCGCAACAGGCCTCAACAGTCATTGTTATCTGTCCGGGTGCTTGCGGACCTGCCTGTCGAACCCATGTTCCAAGACCAGCCTGGGCATGAGCGGAATTCTCCAGGCCAAGCGCCCCAATGAGCACAGCGGCACATGCAATCCCTCGGAGAACAATTCTTGCCATAAAGACCTCCACTGATGCGATTGCAAGACGCGAATCTTGCCCTGTTGTCATAGCTGTGGATGAAGCTCGCGCAGCTTTGGAGACGAAGACCATCTTTGATTCCGACAAGTCTACGTCAACGTCCGACAGGTATCCATTAGCTGTTTTCTACCAAAGGCCCTTCAACGCTCTTTGTTCGTCTCGAGCAAAGGTCTTTGGGACATACCTCTCGCGAGCCCTACGGTGACCTGCCTGTCCTCATGCTTTGCGGGGCTATCCCCGCATGGCATGCTGGGCTCGCTTTCCCCGCATGCACTTTGCCTCACCACCCATCGCTTAAACGCTTGATTCATCTCGTGTATCAGATCAACAACGTCGTTCAATTTCGTCGGCACTCTGATTGCTCAAGCATCCGGCCACAAGAGGAGCCAATCAGGGACGGAAAGGAGGTGAAACCGGCAGGCTGTCGCGACGGCTCAAACAACCAAAGGACATCGACCAATCACCATTGTGCAGACCGACAAGGAGGGTTTTATCATGCAGAACGGTCCGTCACAGATCACATCAGGCAATATCGCTCCCAGCATCTCGGGGCCCAGGAAGGACAAGGACGTGTTGGTGGTGTCCGGGCTCATTGTGAGTCTGGCCGCCGTCATCGGAGCGATTTGGTATTACTCGTCAACCGAACAGGGCGTTGGTCACGACCCATTGAACGATTCGCAAATCAGCGAGGCGCTCAAGACCACCCAACCCGTGATCACGCCGGTCTCGGTATCACGATCGAAAATCGAGGAGGCCCCAGCGGCTTCCACCAAGCCCGGCATCCTCCACACCGATCTCTACTTCGAGGTCGGCCGCAAGGGTTTGACCGATGAAGCGAGAACGCTGCTGCAAGTACAGGCCTCGATTCTCAAGCAAGATGCGAATCTGGGAGTCTTGGTGCAGGGCTACACCGATCAACAAGGATCGGCGAGTTACAACATGAAACTCGGGATGAAACGCGCGGAAACCGTGAAGACGGAATTGGTGGATGCCGGAGTGGCGGAGCATCAGATCAAGGTCGTCAGTCTTGGGAAAGAGGGTGTGCTTTGCATCGATATGAGCGACGTCTGCCGCCAGATGAACCGCCGTGTGCATCTGGAAATCCGTCCGATCGGCGAAGAGCACATGCGAGCCCCGCTCGTCACGACCACCTCGGCACCTGATTCACCGGAGGCAACGCAGACATCTGCCGACGCTGGCCCTGGCAGCGAGGCAGAGGGCTCACTGATCGACAGCCTCGTGCCTTCCGCCAACGCCTCCGAAGCCGACAACGGGACTGCCCCGGCCGAACCGGCCTCCGGCAGCTGAGAACCCACAGCTCTTGTCCCTGGGAGCGGTATTCCGCTCCCAGGGACGACCCTGTATCCACCGGTCACCCCATCACGAATAGCGAGGGCATCATGTTCAAGAGATTACTCCGGGCATCAATCGAACGTTCCGCACGATGTTTCAAATACGTGAGCCTCTATGCGGTGCTCTCAGCCTTATGTGTCGCCACGCTTCCTGCCCCTGCCGCGCCGGTCGAGCCCGAACTCCTTCATACCGGCATTGTACCGACGATGGGCCTCGGTGATGTTTCAGAAGGAACTCTTCTTTTCAAGACCAACCAACGGGGCCGTTTCACACCTGCTCCTGTCTTGAAGACTGACGTGCAGATGGCGGTGACAGGCATCATCGCTCGCACGACAGTCAGGCAAGAGTTCAGTAATCCGAGCCATAAGAAAGGAGATTGGCTCGAAGGGATTTATGTCTTTCCCTTGCCGGAAACCGCTGCGGTCGATCATCTTCGTATGCATGTCGGTGAACGCATCATTGAAGGTGTGATCAAGGAGCGGTCCGAGGCCAAGAAAACCTACGAACAGGCAAAACAGGAGGGCAAGCGGACGAGTTTGGTTGAACAAGAACGGCCGAATATCTTCACCACTTCCGTCGCCAATATCGGGCCGGGCGAACGCATCACTGTCGAAATCGAGTACCAGGAAACCATTCGCTCCGATAGTGACCGGTTCCAACTCCGCTTTCCCATGGCGGTGGGCCAGCGTTATATCCCGGGAACTCCGGTGATCATTGAAAACCAGGCACCGAAGGGAACCGGAACGATCTTGGATACCGATCGCGTTCCTGATGCTTCCAGGATTACGCCTCCTGTACAAGCCCCCAGCCGAGGCCCAATCAATCCCTTGAGCCTGTCACTGACCTTACATCCGGGCTTTCCGGTGTCCAAGGTGGAGTCTCCCTACCACCCGATTATCGTGGTTCCAGATGCGGATGGCGGATTCCAAATTAGCTTAAAGGCGGATGCTGTGCCGGGCGATCGGGATTTCCAACTTATCTGGTATCCGGCACCGCGAACCGAACCGTTGGCGACGATTTTTACCGAACAGAAGAATGGCGAGACCTATGCACTCCTCATGCTTGCGCCGCCAACGCACCACGATGACAAGGTTGCCAGCATTCCGCGGGATCTGACATTCATCATCGATACGTCAGGGTCGATGGCCGGCCCGTCGATCGAGCAGGCAAAATCTTCGTTGGCAGCAGCGCTCACGCGATTGACCACCCGTGACCGGTTCAACATCATTCAGTTCAACAACACGGTCCGGTCCCTCTTCCCTTCGCTGGAACCGGTTACAGCCTCGAGCATCCGCAAGGCGATCCGATATACCGAAACGTTATCGGCCGACGGCGGAACTGAAATCGTTTCTGCGGTGAGACAGGCGCTCAAGAGCCCGCAGGACAAGGCTCGTCTTCAGCAGATCGTGCTTCTCACAGATGGTCAGGTTGGCAACGAGGAAGAGCTGTTTGAAATGTTACATCTTCGCTTGGGGACGAGACGGCTTTTTACGATCGGGATCGGGCCCACACCCAACAGCCACCTGATGAGGAAAACCGCAGAGATCGGAAGAGGCACCTTTACCTACATCGGCAATGTGACCGAGGTGAAAGACAACCTCGACCTGCTGTTCAGGAAACTCGAACGTCCCGTGCTCAACGACATCGCATTCGATTCGTCCTGGCCCGCGGTGGAACAATATCCGCTGCAGATCGCCGACCTCTACGAGGGCGAACCGATCGTGGTCGCCGTTAAAGCGGGGGCACTTCCGCAACAAGCAACGTTGAAGGGTTTCGCGGCAAACCAACCGTGGTCTATGCCGGTTTCGTTCAAGCACGCATCTTCAGGTGGAGGGCTTTCCGTCTACTGGGCAAGGGAAAAGATTTCAGCGCTGATGGACGAAACCTATAAAGGTAGCGTGGAAGAGGCTATACGAAAAGCGGTACTCGATGTGGCATTGGCCCACCATCTCGTCAGCAAGTATACAAGCCTTGTCGCCGTCGATGTGACGCCGGTGCGACCAACGAATACGGCCACGGAGCCAGAGCAGCCGGCAAGCGCGAAGATGGATGAGAGCGTCTCAATCAATGAGCTAGCAAAAGGGGCGACGAGCGGACAACTGCAACTCTTGATGGGGTTAGCGACCCTCACATTGGCGTGGTTAGTGTGGGGCTTTTGGAAACGGGTCGCATGATCCCCATCCGCCCCACTTCCCGCACTCTCCTCATCCTGCCGGTGTGCCTCATCGCCGTCGGGCTTTGGCAGATCGGGGAAGGATCGTGGATCTATGCGAAGGCCAGGCTTGCACAGTATCTGCTGCAGCGAGCCTGGTCCCGCACGCTGGCCGGCGAGACAGCCGTCAAACCGTGGCCCTGGGCCGATACATTTCCGGTTGCAAAGCTGATAGTGCCTTCAATGCACATCGATCTGATCGTGTTGAACGGCGCCTACGGCCGAACACTGGCCTTCGGTCCCGGCTATTCGGAACCGAGCGCATTTCCTGGATCGCCAGGCACGACGATCTTGACCGGTCATCGAGACACCCATTTTCGTTTCTTGAGGCGGCTGAGGCAGCAGGACGAGATCGTGATCGAAACGGTTCACCAAAGGCCGCAGCGATACATAGTGCAACGCAGTCAGATCGTCGATGCGCGGACCGCATCGATCCGTCTGACCGAGGGGAAGGATCAGCTCACCCTGGTAACCTGCTATCCCTTCGACACCGTGTTTACCGGCAGTCCCTTGCGGTATGTGGTGACGGCGATTCGCGTTCCCTCGTCTCCCCTACGCTCCATCGATAGGGCCAGCCCATAGAGAATGGGAAGCACGAGAAGACTCAACGCCGCCGATGTGAGCATGTCCTCGACGACGACCACGAGGTCGCAGGTGGGTTGTGTTGCAATCCGATCGATCTATCGGTTGAGTCCAGGCGGCGTCCTTGAGAGACCGTGAGATGAATCGCGTCCTGAGGAGGTGACGGTGAGGGCATCGAACCACTGGGACTGGGCCACCTTGCGTCCGCAATAGGTACAGACAAAATTGCCAGTGAAATAGCCCCTGGCGTTCTGCTCAAGCATGAAGTGACAGATATGTGTGCCGTCTCTAGTAGCCATGCTCCTCACTATAGTGCAGGAACCGTATAGGTCAATCTAGCATCGACCCCAGAATTCCCATTAGTTTCTACCCAGTTATGTTCAATTTTCAGGCCCACCGCCTACAGACTTGTACGGAGGATTCGTAAAGTCGAGAGGGTTCGTAAACAGAGTGTTGTCATTTCTCTGTCGTGCGAGTTCGTCAAGGTTTGGCATCTGTCTGTCGAGAAGTAGCCCGAATTCAAGCCCTCTGGCCCACCTGACAGTGCCCTGCACTACAATAATGTCGGTCGGATTGTCGGTCGGCCAGATGCAGAGGCGAAGATGCGTGCCGACTTCGACTGGCATGCGGCCGGTGATGCGGCAGCCGGTCTCATGGACGTCCACGATGCTGCCTTGTCCCACGAGCTCTCCGCCGCCATAGAAGACACGCCATATCAGCGCGCGGCGAGATTGACGGCGAGCATGCTGGCGTCGAGTCATATGCGCGTTCTCCAAGGTCCCATTAAAAGTGTACGGGCTGTGCTTCCATACCGCCTTCCTCGTTCAGGGGGATCGCCATCCCTCCTTTGGGGAATGCGCTTCGATCGGCCGCTGCTAGAGTTAAAAACAAGAGGTTTCGCGAACGGCTTTGATCAGAGACACCAAGGTAAGGGATATGCGGGTTGCGGTCGTCATTAGTGCGCTGGCACTCACTGCGTTTTCCGCATGTGGGACCCTGTCCCCATCGGAACACCTGCCCCAGGTGTCCGACAGCGGCAGGCTTGAACCCATGGGCGCTCAGTCGGCTGTGCAATCGCTTCAGCGGCAGGTACGCGAGCGCGATCGGCGCATCGCAGAGCTCACGTTTCAATTGGAAGCATTAAAGACGATCGACCGCGAGGCAGAAGATCGAAGGCAGCAGGGTCGCTTTCCTGGTACTCGTGACCGCTAGATCTTGGGCACTTTTGCTGACATGACATCGGGTGTCCGCGGTGCCTCGGCCGGTTGAGCCGCGCCGGCCTGTTCCACGGATGCCGGTGGCGGTTCCTGAAGAATGAGAATGGGCTGAGTGGCAGCCGTCGCTCTCTGGATGGCGCTGTATAACTCATCGACGGCCCTGTCTTTCGTGATCACGTCAAATGCTCCCGCTTTCAACATCGCATCGACGTGATAGCTCGGGGCGTTGACCGATAACCCGAGCACCGCGATCTCTGGATATTGCGTTTTGATCAGCCGTGTCGCGCCGATCCCGTCGAGGCTCGGCATACCGATGTCCATCACCACAATGGTGGGCTGAAGTTTCGGCACGCTCGAGATCGCCTCTTCTCCATTTCCCGCTTCGCCCACCACATCGATGTTCGGGTAGGACTGCAGAACGGCACGCAGTCCCTGCCGCACCATGACATGGTCGTCCACGATGAGGACACGAATCTTCTGTGCAGCGGTCATGGGTGAAGCCCTGTGACTCACGAATCCGCATCCATCCGGCAGCGTTCATTCGCCGCTGGCCTTGCTGAGATTCCGGCGTTTCCAAGTGCTGTAGTTATCCAAGAGCGAACTCATCCGTGGCGGCGCACAGCACCGTCCTCCACCACGATGGCGATGAACTGTAATACCTACTCTGCCACCTTGTCTATCAGGGATGGCCTACAGCCTTGTAGGCGGATAGGGCGTCGTCCTCGGCATAAGCAGCGGCCCAAGATTTCATTGCTCGGAGAAACGACAACTCAGCAAATAGCAAACCGAGACATCGTCGGCTAGGCTGGAAACTCACGATCGAGGATTTCTCGCTCAGCATCCAGCCAATCCTCCTGGGCATGGCCCTCACGGGAACCACGCTGGAGATATAGATCATATGCCCGAAGGCTGATACGAACGTGTAAGTCCTCGAAGGCCGGTTTCTTTCGTTGCGTGGATTCGTTGGTCACCGACGATGAACCATCCGGTGCTGCGATAATCACTCTGGATTTCTTCTCGTCCTTCTGCTTGGCCGATGGTACCTTCATCCCTGCCTCCATGACGAAACGATTATAGGTTGAAGCGCGATGCTTCCCACTCTTTGTCCGTAGGGAAAGCCCGTATCCACTAAGATCTGCAATAAAGACGAACGTCAACTCGGAGGATAAGAGGGCAACGGCGGACAAAGGATAGGATGATGCGCAGCCGAAAGCAAGTCTCCAGTTATCTATCCTCAAATGAAGATATCGGCTCACCCTCAATGAACACCGTCCCCAGCTTCGCCTTGACCTTGCTGGATGATGCCCTCATAGATGCGGCTCCTAATGCCCTGCATGGTCTCGACCCCGACGGCTTGCACGCCTTCGCTGATAAGTCGCTGGAAGTCCTCTTTGACTGACACACCTGATTGTTGCTCAAGCAAAAGCACGAGAGCATTGACTTGTATTTGCATCAGGGCAAGAGAAGTGGATACTGCTGTGATGGCCTTATCGTCCATGTCGTCCTCCTGAATTCGTTAGAAACCGCCCGACACATTTCAGAGATCCCTAGCCGCTTGGACTTCCCCACTCTTTCGCACAGTGCGAACCGTGCGGAATCGCGCGATCCTCGATTGCCACAGGACTAAACAAACGGAAATTCCGCAGTCCTCTGACAGGTATCTGCCTTGCTTATATGAAGAGTTCGGAAGGAGTTCACCCGTGCATGACCTATTGAGCCGTTGTGGAGACAGAGAGTTACTGTGGGCCCTGATGGCCTTGGTCGGCGTGGTCGTGGTTGTCATCAATAGCTGACCTGAGTCCATGCGGTCTCCCTCTCCGGATTTACTCCACCGATCAATCTTCTCCGTCACGCTGAGCGCGACGCCCACCTCGGCTTCTACACATTCAGCCAAGCTCCGATCAACAGAATGCTGCACGCCATCCCGCCTGTAACCAGTTTCACGGAGGCTAGCAATTGTCGGTAAGGCTGCCAGCCAGGTAGACACCCAGGCAGGGGAATCGTGGGCCCGGAGCTCTATGCGAACCGAAAAGCGACGGCTTTTCGATGGCTCGAACAAAATCATCGTCCGAGGTCCGGACTGCATTACCGGCCGAATCATGCCAAGCCCACCAGGTAATTTTACTAGCGCCCCTCCTCCTCGTTCCCTCCAATTTGGAAAAGCAATGCTATTCTTGAGGAGGCAGCTTTTACCGAGAGAGCCATGCTCAGGGGAGGGTTAGCATCATCACCCTGCTTCTGGGAAGGCCGAATGCGACATCAGATTCAGCAGAAACGCTCAGCGGTCGGAGGCGTCAACGATCACATGAAGCCGCGCTACAAACCACGCATTCGTCTGCGGTTCCCCGTCACATTTATATCGGGGGCTCGGGTTGGAAAGGGACAGGTATTGGACCTGACGTTGCCAGGCTGTCTCATCGAAAGTCCAGTGGCGATTGAAGACGGACAGTCGCTGCAGCTCGAACTGTTTTTGCCGGGGCTCAGGTTTCCGGTCTCGGTCACACTGGGAGTGGTCCGCTGGACGCAAGGGAAGCGCTTCGGCGTGGAGTTCATCAAGATGCATGAGTCGCAACAACGGATCTTGCAGCGATTCGTCGTTCAGCATTGTGCTGATGGCTCGACAAGTAAGAACAGCATGCCGAGTTAGACCTGTCTCCACTTCTCATCAGCGCCAAGCATCTATCGCGACCCGACCCGCCCGAGTATGACCTTTCGGAACAAACTGGCGATGCGTCGATGTCCCTCCTTTGTCGGATGAAAACCATCTTCATCAACGGCAAAATCATCAGGGGATGATTCCTCGAAGATGTTCACAATTGAAGCGTTCACATACGGCGCTTCCACTTCGATGGCGAGGTTAAAGGCTTTTACCCGTGCCAGGGTCACAGCCGGATTAGCCATGGCGCGAAAGGCCGGAAGTTGCGTCAAGTCGGGAAGATTCGCGATCACCACAGTGGTCGATACCGAACTCTGCAGTCTCCGGAGGAGCTGTCTGAGGTCGGTTTGAAAGCGGGACGGGTCACCCCCCTGGACAAGATCGTTCGCCCCGACCCATACAGTCGCCAAATCGGCTTCACCGTGGAAGTGCTTGGCCAGGCGAACCTGTTCGTTCAGTGCATCAATGCGCGCGCCTGGAAGACCAAGGTTGATGAGAAACGTGCCGGGAATGCGCTGCTGCAGGTCCTGATTGATCAGGTAGACATAGCCTTCAGTGAGCGGCGTTGCGCCGAGTCCAATGACGTCGCTTGTCCCAAGCGCCAGATAAATAAATTCAATCTTTCTTTCCTGGTCGACATGGCCACAGGCCGACATGAACAGTGACGCGAGACACACGCTCACTAGAGATATCGTTATAGGTATCTTCCTCATCGCGGCATACTGAAGAGAACAACAGCCAGTACGCAAATCCCTAAGCCCAAATACCACTGCTGATGATAAGGCGTCTCTCCAAAAGGAGGGTTGGATTAACCGAGAAGGAGGCTCGCCGGGAGCGCCAAAGTTGCGAATGTATCCTTTGGCGGGAAGGTCTAGATACTAGGGGTTTCACCAGGTGGGTGTATTTATCATGACGACTTCTACAGACGCGTGAGTTGGCTTCGGGGACACATGATTGTTTTCTCGCTGAATCGAAGAGAGGGTTGAGAAGCAAAAGAAGAAAGAAAAATCGGCACCAGTGGAGACATTTGCCAAACGAGGGCTCTCTCCGTACAATCGCTGCCTCACGCACAATTTTTTATGAAAACTTCTGATTTAATGGCCACGCTGGACGACATTGCAGATGCAGTGGTGCGGCTCGATGGACAAGGAAAGTGTGTGACGCTAAACCAGGCGGCAGTGCAAATCTTCCGTCGCTTAGGGTGTGACCCGGGGAGAACGATCGGGAAGTCAGTCTGGGAATTGTTCCCTGATCTGAAAGGCACAGTGGCCGAGCAGCAACTGCGACGCGCGCTCGAGGATCAGAGGCCGATCCAGCACGAACTCTATTCGCCCGTAGACCAACGGTGGTATGACACTCAAGGCTTTCCTTCCTCCCCAGGAGTCGTGCTGATTTTCCGAGATATCACCGAGTGGAAGACCGGACACTCCTCAGAGCCAAATCACGCCCGCTGAGCCTCTTTGGGCCATCGCAGACGACATATCCCATTCACGCGAATTTTCACGCGAATTCACGAGAACAGCCGCGCAAAAAGACCGCAAGCCGAATGAGCCGCACTGCGGCTGGCTGTGAAGAAGACGTTTCCTTTCCAGTGCCCGTATTGATCACAATACATTGACTGCGCCGATAGGGTCCTGTATGCTCACGTCAGCTGTTCCCTCGTATTAGTCCGGCAGGGAACATCCAGCACAGCACGGACTTCGCGATCGCATCGCGACCAGGTCCAGTCTGGAGCGGCACCCTTCCTGGTTGTTTCTCCCCTCGGTTCTCTGATTTCGTCATCATGCGATCACACTGAAAGGATTTGTAGTGGATACGTCTCTCCAAGTTAATTTTCGCGACCTTGGTGTGTCCGAAGCTTTGGTCAAGGATCTTGCCATGGCAGGGCTCTCTTCTCCCACTCCGATACAAACACAGGCGATTCCTCTGGCCCTGACTGGGCGCGACGTGATCGGCTGTGCCCAAACGGGAACGGGAAAAACCGCCGCATTTGTCATTCCGATCATTGAGCGGTTGGCCCAACTTCCGAAAACCGAGCCGCAAGTCTTGATTCTGGCTCCTACCCGAGAGCTTGCGGTCCAGATACTCAGTACGATCGAAACACTGGGTCGCCGTCGCGGGATTTTTGCGACCGTCCTTGTGGGAGGGGCAGACATGCAGGCCCAGGTACGGGGTCTCCGCCAGCGACCAGACATTCTTGTCGCGACGCCTGGACGCCTGCTCGATCACATGTGGAACGGAACCGTCAATCTGCTCCCCATAAAGATCCTGGTGCTCGATGAGGCCGACCGAATGCTGGACATGGGATTTGCACCACAGATTAAGCAGATTCTTACTGCACTGCCGGAGGAACGACAGACGCTGTTGTTCTCCGCCACGCTGCCGTCCGATCTCACACAGGTTATTGAAGCCAACGTCAACAACCCGGTTCGAGTGATGGTGACGCCCTCGGCCACCACCGCGGACGGCGTCATGCAAGCGCTGCACTATACGACGCATACCGGCAAGCCAAATTTGCTCCTCTCCTTATTGAAGGACGAGCAGGAGACCGTCCTCATCTTTACCCGGACCAAGCATCGGGCGGATCATGTGGGAGGTGTGCTCAGCCGTGCGGGATATCGAGTAGGCGTCCTGCATGGCGATCGAAGTTTTTCGCAGCGTCGAAGTGCACTGGATGGCTTTAAGCGTGGTGTCTTTCGCATGCTCGTGGCGACGGACATTGCCGCTCGAGGCATCGATGTCGCCAACATTGGTCACGTCATCAACTTCGATTTGCCGTATTGCCCTGAGGACTATGTCCATCGAATCGGACGGACGGCTCGAATGAAGGCGACCGGTCGGGCCACCAGTTTTATCACCGCTGAAGATCCAGAGCAGCTGCACGCCATCGAACGTCTCCTCGGCCATGCGGTGCCATGGGCCCCCGGCAGCCAACAGCCTTCATTTGGTCACCCGATGCGGGTGAGATCTCAGCGGCGACATGACGTGCGTTCATCTGGATGGAAAGCACAAAGCGGCCGACACGGTGGTGGTGACCATCGCCTTGCGACGCCAGAGCGATCATAATCCTGTCAAGGCCGCGTCTTCGGTAGTACATGGCCCATCAGTGAAAGGAGTATCATGACACATCCTCAGACCGGATCCGTTCACCAGAGCACAACACAGACCTGGAGAAGGTTACCCGACGGCATCAAGGTCCGTCTCCGGGAGAACAATAGGGAAGGCGTGATCTGCGGACTTACGGAACTAGTGATCGGACCAGGTAGAAATCCTGACGGCCGGACCCAATATCGGGTGAATTTCGGTGATCCTGGCCGGACACTCGTGGCCGAAGACGCGCTCCTCATTGTGATCGATGCCGAAGGGTTGGTCTCGATGTTGAAGCAGCACGTCGATTACCGGCGCCTCGTGACAGCACAGTTGCGTGGTGGATTTTCTGATGACAGATTTGTCTGTTCAGCCTAGGTAAGCTTGAGGGACTCTGGTAAGCAAGACCAAGAGTCATGGATAAGACCGATCTCAGCCGCATCCTCAGTTTGATTATCAGCGTCTTAACGGATCCCTACGATCAGTTCATTGACAGACTACGTGCCGAAGGCAGAATCACCGAGGAGGAAGTTCAGCAGCTTCGCTCAGCCTTGAGTGAGCAAATTCCAAAATTATCCAAACTCATCAAGCCGCCTCCCGACCAATCGTCAGATACCTAAAATCGGTTATTCATCGTTCGCGAGAGCGCACCCTCCATTCCGCGCCATGCAGCGAAGCCATGTGCCGCTCGACACTCCTTCAGTCAAGAGAGCGTACACCGTCTTTTTTTGAGGTAGCGAGGAAAGGCTGAGGGTGCGGAGGGACTATTGAGCCAGCTTCACTGAGAGACGAAAAATCATCTCTTGCACCAAGAACGGAGGCCGTCGGGATGTGTCAATGGAAGAAGTGCAGAATGGACTGTTCAGGAAGCAGCGTCAAGGGAACGTGGACCGGCGTGGAAGCGTGAGACTTGGCCAGGCATGCATGGATTCCATGGCTTACATGGTTCTCGAGACATTGTGACAGGATAAACGCTGGAAATAGTGGAGGCGCCGAGCGGAGTTGAACCGCCGATCACAGCGTTGCAAGCTGTGCCCTTAGCCGCTTAGGTACGGCGCCGGACCCTACCTTAAAGATCGTAGACACAGGTTGATACTAGGTGATCCCCCTGGCGGAGAAATCGCCAATCACCTGAGTCCCATAGGCGCCGTGGTATGGCAATCGCTGTCTCTCACAATCAGCCGCTAGCAAGCGTTCGCACCTCGTTGACATGGCCCCCCACGAAGAAGAAAATATCGCGCCTGCCAACACTCTTCCATCGGCCGAAAGAAATATGAGTATTGCCGAATTTCCCCTTTTTACAGTCGGTCCCTTGTACCGTCTACAGGAAAAGTTTG
>Ga0210002_1000064_pt1 | contig 16658 bp, 27 predicted proteins | sample InoplaM2SAM_FD_187587 | JGI IMG/M metagenome (GOLD analysis project Ga0210002, IMG submission 187587) | Arabidopsis thaliana rhizosphere microbial communities from the Joint Genome Institute, USA, that affect carbon cycling - Inoculated... | ecosystem: Host-associated > Plants > Roots >... | reverse complement strand
ATTGAGTACGACACTCGCCTCCCAACATTATCCGGCCATTGAGCAGGCTAAGCACGTTCAAGCGGTAGCCTTTAACCAGCTCAACAGTGAGAAAAAGTATCTGGCCGTCCGCGATCCGACGTTCCTTCAGCACTTCGACGAAGAAGTGGAAGAATTCCACCGAGGGATCGAAAATCTTCTACGGCAAGATACGTCCTCCGAAGGGCGCCAACTCCTGGAACAGGCGCTGCGCCATCAGCAGGACCGGCTCGCGCTTTTTCATACTGAGTTGGAAAACGCCGCCAGCACGCCCGCCTCAGTCTCTCCCGAGTATGAAGCGCGCCGCAATGAAGTGATGGACCACATGACCTCCTCGCTCGACCATTACGTGGATTATCATGAAGGTGTCATCAGCGCAGGCGTCAGCCGTTCACGCGAAAGCTCAGCTCAGGCGGAGGCCATCACCGAGCAACTGGTGCTGCTGGCCCTGGTTGTCGGCGTTGGACTGGCAGGTATTGCGAGCTACACCATCCTTCGACCGCTGCGTCAACTCCAAAGTCACATCAAGCAGATCGGGCAGGGGAATTTTCGGGCGTCGTTGAACATCAGGGCGCCCAGCGAACTGCGGGATTTGGTGGATACCGTGAACTGGATGGGCGGCAAACTTCAAGAACTGGATGACATGAAGGGCGAGTTTCTGGCCCACGTATCACACGAATTACGCACGCCCATGGCCTCGATTCAGGAAGGCACCCATCTATTGCTGGATGAGATTCCTGGTCCGTTGTCCCAGGAGCAGCGGACGACGCTGCGCATTATGGCGGACAGCAGCCGGCGGCTCATCACGTTGATCTCCACCATTCTGGATCTGTCAAAAATGGACGCCGGTATGATGGAATACCGAATCGTCCCCACGGATTTAAAGCGGATCACCGACATGTCGGTCAATAAAATCCGCCTCTTGGCCGACGCCAAGCATGTCCAACTTGTCGTCGAATCTCCCGCTCAGCGCGTGTGGGTTAAAGCGGATGCAATTCGTATTGAGCAAGTCATGGACAATTTGCTATCAAATGCCCTGAAGTTCAGCCCGGAGGGAGGCATCGTCAAGACACAAATGAAATCGGACAACAAGGCGGGTGTCCTTGAAGTCGCGGTGTCCGACGTAGGGCCCGGCATCCCAACCGACGAACTGCCGCATATTTTTGAGCGCTTTTATCAAGGCAGCACAAAATCCCGACATTCGGTGCCAGGCAGCGGGTTGGGGTTGGCTTTAGCCAAAAAAGTCGTCGAAGCGCACGGAGGCAGGATTTGGATCGAAAGCGAAATCAAGAAGGGTACGACTGTACGGTTTATCCTGCGCCTGACCAAACCGGGGGCACCAGCATGAAGCCGCTCGTGGCTGGAGGGCTGGCGCTGGTGCTTGTGACGGGGGGCTGCGCGTCTTGGTCCTCGTCGCCGCCAATGTCACAGCCGTATTTTCTTGTGGAGGTATCCGATGCCAGAGCCTTCCACCAGCTCGGGAAAAAGCAAGAGGCCGTCGCCGCCAAGTGCCAGGAGCACAACTCCTGCGACCATGCGTATTTTACCCGTGCGCTCATAGGGTTGTATGAAAGCCGTGACATTGCATCCAAGAACTTTGAAAAGGTGATCGCGGTGGCTCCAAAGAGCCAACTTGCAACCTCGAGCCGGCTCTGGCTCCAACAAATACAACAAGATTCGCCTCCACCTGAGCGGTCATGGTTCACCTCCGTCATCTCGGCTCCTGCCGTATCGGAGAGTCAGATGACAATGGGCCAAACGTCCGACCGCCTGGTGCGAGACTTGCTTGACCGGGAAATGATGATCCAACAGCTTCGAACCAGCAAAGATGCGGACGCCCAGGCGCTCGACCAGCTCCAGCGAGAGCTGGCCGCCGAACGTGACCGCAAAGATGGCTTCACGGGGAAAAAGGAAGTGCCGAAGGGCGCTGTTGAGGGGACCAGTGTGCAGGCGCTTCAGAAACAGCTTTCCGAACGAGATAAAAAAATCGACGAGCTGTCAAGCCAGCTCGAAGCGTTGAAGCGCATCGATCAGGAAATGCGCGATAAAGTCCGTCCGATCCGCCCACCGTCGACCGTGGTGCCGCCGACGACTACTGAGCCGCCTAATCCATAATTGCATAAAGGATCACTACTCTCATGGAACAAGAGCATATTCTCGTGATCGACGACGAAGAAGGATTATTGCAGTTGGTCAAGATGCGCTTGACTGCGATGGGATTTGCCGTCACCGCTTGCACGTCTGGACGGGACGCGGTCAGTGCCGCAAAGACCAATCGGTTCGATCTGGCCATCACCGACCTGCGTCTGCGAGGCGAGGACGGTTTGGACGTCACTGAAGAACTTCTGCGGATTCATCCTGGGCTGCCAGTCATCATCTTAACCGCTCATGGCAGCATTCCCAATGCGGTGGAGGCAGTGCAGCGCGGAGCGTTCGGCTATCTGACCAAGCCCTTTGACGACAAGGAGCTCAAGGCCAAGATCGAGGAGGGTCTCTCGCCTCAACGTATGAGCCGGGAGATCCAACGGCTCAAATCGCTCGTCAATGAACTGTATGGGATGGAAAACGTCGTGGCGCGGAGCCCGGCCATGCAGCGACTTCTGCAGCAGGTGATCCAGGTGGCGGACTCCGATGCGACGATGCTGCTGTTCGGAGAAACAGGCACCGGCAAAGAAGTGTTCGCTAAGGTGACCCATGCCAATAGCCGTCGAAGTAAGGGTCCGTTTGTCGCGCTGAATTGCGCGGCCATCCCGGAAACGCTGTTCGAATCGGAGCTCTTTGGACACGTGCGCGGCGCCTTCACGAGCGCCCATGGTCCAAAGAAAGGGTTATTTCAAAGCGCCCATGGCGGGACGCTGTTTTTGGATGAGATCGGGGAGATGCCTCTCTCCATGCAGGTGAAGCTCCTTCGTGCCGTGCAGGAACGTGAAGTGCGCGAAGTCGGCGCCGAACATCCGACCAAGGTCGACGTCCGCATCATTGCAGCGACGAATAAAGATCTCGGCGAGGCCGTCAAGAACGGCAGCTTCCGTAACGACTTGTATTATCGGATTTCCGTCGTGCCGCTCTTCATTCCGCCGCTTAGGGATCGTCGCGACGACATTCCCATTCTCGCCCAGTACTTCCTGGCGAGCAGCGCCAAACGCGCGAACAAAGATGTCCGTGGCTTTACCCCGGCCGCCTTACATCGTCTCGTCACGAACCTGTGGCCCGGCAATGTCCGGGAGCTCGAAAACGCAATCGAGAAAGCCGTCGTGATGTCTCGACAGGATATGATCACGCCGGATCTGCTGCCATCGATCGGCACCGCTCCCGATTCACAGCTGAAACCACTCACGGAGGCCAAGGAAGAGTTCGAAAAAACCTACCTCAAGAATGTCCTGCAGCTCACGGGCGGAAACATCTCACGCGCTGCCCAGTTTGCCGGCCGCTACCGCGCGGATTTTTACAAGATGCTCAAGAAATATGGCCTCCATCCTTCCACGACCAAAGGCAAACCCGGACCAGAAATCGAGGAGATCGAGGAAGAAAACCATCTCACCGAGGCGGAGCGATAGCGTCTCCGCCTCGGTCCTATACCAGGAAGATTCCCAGTTTGCGTTGGCGCTAAAGCCGGGTGTACAGTCTGTCCAGAGGCGTTGTTGCGTCGTCGCCACAGAAGAGCGCGAACGCCATTCACAAGTCACCGAGTGTCAAGTGCCGAGCGCCGGCTGAGAGACTACATGCTTACCAGACTTCTCCAGGTCACGGGCATTGCGACCATCGTGTTTTTCCTGAAGCGTCTGCTGATTCGACAGAGATCGCCACTTCCCTACCGCCGTCCCAGCACGGGTTGGCATCGGCGTTCCTACCGCGAACCCTCCTGAAGGCTTCTGCTACGTCATCGTTTGTCCATAATTTCTAGAGCTTGAAGGCTTCAATCCTGGAGGTTTTCCTAGTCTGCTTTTGCCTACGAAGACCTATTCTACCTCCACCTTTCTGCCAAGAAACATTACCCAATTATTGAGGAACGTTATGGAGACTGCCCCCCAGACTACGACTGTCTTACTGATAGATCCCAACAACGAAGACCGGCAATACTATAGCGAGCGACTCAAAACCTCCTCAAAAGGCTATACCGTTCTTGAAGCCAGCAATGCAGAACGAGGGCTGGCTATATGCAGAGCTGAGCAAATCGACTGCGTCGTTACCGAACTGCATCTTCCTGATATGTCGGGCTTTCAAGTCCTCATTCGTCTGAATCCAATCGTACACCATTCTCTTCACACTCCAGTCATTGCATTATCACATTTCATTTTGCCTTCGATCATCGAGGCAGCGACAAAACTTGGCGCCCAATCCTACCTCATCAAGTCTCATGCATCCTGCGATGATCTGGACCTAGCCATCCAGAAAGCAATTGCCAGAGTAGAAGTAGCCAGAAAGGACATTTATGGAGAAGGGGACACGTCGGCATTTCGGAGGGCAAAATAGCTAAAAGTTCTTGACAGATCGCTCTGAGTTCAAGAACGCAACTTAAGGTGGATGTGGATAAGTGGCTTCCAGCTTAGCAATGCAGCTCGCATTACGTAGATTTTGCTGAAGTAGAATCTCGACGTTTGTCCACATCGACTAATTGTACATCTGGTGAAGCGATGGAAAGTCAATCACAAGATATAGGGGTATGGTGCAAATCACTCCTATGCCTAAAAATTGGGCAACGTGGTTTCTTATGCTTACAATCTTGGATTAAAGCCTTCTTACAATTAGGTTGTGCACATAGTTATCCACAGAAAGTGTGGACGCGGTCCTCTGAAGAGTGGGCTGACGGTATAACACGGCTTTGGTGAATCACAAGTGGAGCTGGCTGACGGTAAACTCGGACCCAAATAGAGGGGTGAGAATTTTTGTCATCACATATGAAAAGCAGGCGAAATGACCTGGCCCTCAATGCAAGGTGAGCTTCATACCCCTATGAGGCGGTGTCAAGTGAGAGGCTCATGCTCGGGGAGGGGACGAGAAACTCAAGAATCTCTGGACTGGGCAGATGAGATCGTGTGAGTAATCTATCAACCCGTCGTCACTAAAGGAGTAGCTGAGGCGGTATTCTTAGCCGTTGGGATGGCTTGCACGATGATTGGATGAAGGACCCCGACCATTTCTCCCTTGTTAAGCACGGCCGCTGCTCCAGCATCGACCATCGCGTACTCCGTATCACCAGGTGCGCTGGCTGTGAGCCCGATAATTGCCGTAGTTGGGCTTTTAAGCTTTATCGAAGTCGTAGCTTCAACGCCGCTCATGGTTGGCAAGTTGAAGTCCATAATGACGACGGCGGGTGTCAATGTCATGGTCAGTGCTACGGCATCCTCACCGTTTTCTGCTTCGCCAACAATGTGCATGTCGGGATACCGATCCAGAATGTCGCGGAGGAGTTGCCGCATGACAGGATCATCATCTACGAGTAGAACGGTGATCATAAAACCTCGGAGGCAGCATAGGCGTTAGGACAGACACCCCTCAACCCCCTCTGAAGGGGGGAATGCCACCAACAACTTAACTTCTGGATACACGTCAGCAGAAATTCATGGGCTCCTTTCCGGAACCCATTAACTGACTAACGATGCCACACGCATGCATTTGCGTGCGCTCCATGTAGGCTACAAACTACGTGGAATCTTACAATCCCAAAGCAGGATAGCCAAATTCTTGAAACGAGGTTAGCCTTTCCATCTGTAGCTGTATTTGTTGGCCATCAGAAAGGAGGGGTTACAATGAAGTACCTTTCACTGATTCTTTTGCTCTTAACCGCAGGCTGTACGGCGCATCCCTATACTGTTTGTCGAGGCGAGGATTATTGCACGCCCGGGTTAACCCACGAAGAGGCAATTCGAGCGTCTGAGCTCAAGAAAACCTGGCAAGATGAGAAGTTGTACGTACGGCCCGTGAAGAATAGGGAGGGGGGATGATGGGCACGCGATGTGGCGAAGAACAGCGCCTCCTCTCAAAAAGTGTTGAGCCGGACTATGGGGATGAAGAAGTTCATCTTGGCCCCGAGTCGATTATCGGGCCTGACACAACATTTCACTATCTTGATAAACGTCGCGTAAGCACGCTTGACGTGCCGGCATAAACAGAAGTCTTCAAAGAGTCTCAGGTAACTCTCAGCCAAGTTGCGAGCTTGTCCTGACGAAGTGGACGGGCAACCCCTAAAATCGCTTTCCCCTCCTTGCCTGACTTAGACTTAAATCTGTCAAGATCTGAAAGACATAGCTGAGATGAGAGACCTGCCGCGTACGATCGATGTATTCTACGAGATCGCTTGTTGAAGGAAGACACCGGATTTTCTGGTGCTTAGGGTTTGATCTTCAATCTCAACTGCTTCCTCGCCGTTTGCGGCGTTGGTGTCGGAGCGAGGTGGTCGTAATTGCAGGCAGTAGCGCACCGGGTTGCGCGTGCACTCCTGGCAAGAGAGCCATTTGATATGTTGATATAACGTGTCGAAAGTCTACCGCTGGGACGGTGCAGAATAGCTTATTGTGTCATCGTCTGTTAGCCTCAGAAGCCTTGGAAGGTAGGGTCATGCCTAAACATACAGGCAAACTTCGTTATTTCTTTGTTGGTGAGGATGACTCCCTTCACCGGATCTATTTGACGAAGTACGAACGAATTTTTGATAGGACTGAGCCGATCGCGCTCTATGCCGGGAAGATGCTCCGATTTATTGAGACGTTCCTTGAATGTGACGAGGATGGGAATGAAGAGCTTCTTCGAGCATGGTTCCTCCAGTATCAATTCGATGAGGACGGCCTGTGGGACAAGAACGAAAAACATCTTAGAATGCGTAGCGCGATAGAAGGAGGCGCGCTTGTTGGGAGAGACGCCTACATGTTGGACCTTCATAAAGCGGAGCATTTAGATCCCTTCCGATGGACCCCAACTCCTCAAATGATGGTACGGTTAAAGCATGCTATACGGACAAAGAAACAGCACAGTTGAGGATGGAGTGAGCAAACAATAGAAGATGCAGCCACAGTTCCCGAACGAGCGAAGGCGCTGAATGGTCCCCGGGGTTGGTCCAACCAGCACGGATCGTCAATAAAAGGAAGAGCCAATGACTTACTGCATGCCAGCAAGACGCCGGCCGATGAACCGAGGCCAACGCTGCGGTTCAACGTCGGAGATTATTAGGCGAGAAAGAGGACGCCGATCATGAACAGGGTGATGCCGCTGGCCACGATCAACAGGTTTAGGATGATGTCACCGATGTTTAGGAGTGCACTGGCAGGGAAGGCGAGACGCACGCGATCTATTACCCACGTTGTCATGAAATGGTCCCTCAATATAAGAGCAAGTCTGCATCACTCTCTCATTGAAATAATATAGGGCTGAAGAGTTAGGTATGAGTGCCTAGAGAAGAAATGCGCACACGATGGTGCGAAGCCATGCGTATGCGTGAACGCCTGATTATTATGGGCGATGGAGACGAGAGAACCTACAAAGGAGAAATGCGACATTATCGCGGACCATTCGCAACAATGACGGACGATATGGCTCAAGAGGACTGTGCAGCGGCCTTCCGATTGGTGATGTCGCGAAACACCAAGATAGCTCCTGGGGAAGCAGGATATCCCTTTGTTTCATACCAATGATGATCTTTAGCGTAGTAAAATTCGAAGCTCACCTGGACATGGTCTTCTAGCAACGAACGCAACTCTCTTTCGACAGGGGTACCTTTCAGTTCTGGAAATATCTCCCAGACGGACTTTCCCTTCATGATTTGAAAATTCAGTCCTAGTCGTTGATAAATGCTGGCCGCGGCCTTGTTCATTGCAGCAAAGTTAGCCTGCCCATCAAGCTTGACCACCCCGTCGTCAATGCCGTCGAGAATCGCCATCAAATCATCGGGCTGAAACGCTCTTTGCATGTGTTTCCCTAACTGGAGAACTAGGATAGAGGCGAGGCCGTTAATGCGCTGGAGAAGAATAAAATAAGACTATCATGCATCGAGCGCGTGTGATGAAGAGAAGTCACTCCAGCAACAAAATCGTACACTGCGTAAGCTCCCGCCTACAAATCGCCTTGTGCATGACAAATAAGTATGCGATTGTGCGGCTCATGGCGTACTCGGGCGATTCTCCTATTTCATCCGGCAATGCACCTTGTATGCATCCTCGGCTTATTCTTGAAACATCCACGAAAAACCGTTATCTCACGGGCCACTATGTGTGTGAACAGTGTGGTCAGCACTTTGATCGACCACCTCTCAAGCAGGACCCACCGATGGAGCAGGACTCTCCGCCGACGCCCTAGATCATCCACTCGGCTGGTTGCTTCACCTATAGAGACCGCTTAGGTGAATGTGGGCCTATACAGAGCAAATCGAGCGATGTGATAGAGGGAGAAGATGACGAGGAACCATAGCATGCACAGCCCAAGGGTCATAGCGATCACGGTCATGAGCATTCTTGGTTCGGTAAGAGCCTCGAATTGTGGATCGTGTATGACATCCTTGACCAACGCCAACTGGTCTGTAGCCTCAGAGTTTTGACGAAATCCTTCACTTGCCAACGCCACGCTTCCCTCCGACATCGAAGGCCTTATTCCTCGATCTTGCAACGTCGGCATCGGCCCCTCCCTGTCAGTCACCCCGTTTACGGCGCCGTCAAGGCACCAAGCAATGGGTGCGCTTCAAGCACTCTTTCCTTTTGGGCCGCGTGTTCGACCTTTTCGAACGCCTCATTCGACTGCATCATCACGTAGACGAGGGCCAGAATGGTGAATAACAGCATGGGGAACCAAACTGGTATCCAGTCACTGCGCCACCGAGGTCGACGATGTTTACGTTTGCTGGAGAGCAACTGTAACCAGAGCGAGTGTGCGGACACGGGGTCGGTCGGTGAAAAGGCCATGATGCTGCCTCCCTCGATTCGCTCGTGCAGCAAGCGGCTATTCTCACCTGCTCACAAAAGCAAGGCTCATGCCCGTTTTACTTCGTATAAAGAGTCAAATGAACCGCTAAATTTCCTAGGGGAGGTCTGGTAAGTGGATAACTTGTCCATTACATAAGGACGAAGTGTCTCTTGCGTTATGTGCTCAAAGAGAACTTTTCAACCAAAACGGCAGGCTACTACCTAAGAAGAAGATTCCCTCCTTAAGGGAAGGACCTTGATGCCAGACTCCAACGCGCAGCTCGGATGACAGATGTGGAGGATCAGAAGCAAGGGGCAATTGTTGACGACCGGTCGGCTAAATTAGGCAGCGGGGCGAACATCTGCTTTTGTGATTGATTGCTCGATCGGGCCGTTCTTCCAGTTAGAGTAGGTCAACTCCATGAGGCGCAAATGACATTGAATGTACGACTGGTCACACTCGTCGAGTTCAGTTCCATCCGACAGGATTTCGAGCAGGTTCCGACTCGCCTGATTGAGTGAGGCAAGAACCCGATGTTTTTGGAGGAGGTTCATAGTTTCATAATAGTCACGCTAATATGCAGGAGAATGCACTAACCCTAGGCTAGGCGGGGAAGATTGACTACTGGTGAGGTCCCGAGCGAAGTCTGTGAATCCGCTGACGTAATTGGTGCAGGCTAGGCATTTGCCCCATACGCTCTGCGGCTTAAGTTCCTGGATGGACCGCTTTAATTGCTGGATAGAGTTCCTCCAACGCCATCGATTTGAGATATACCCCTACTGCCCCAGCTCGTTCCATCGCATCTGCGTTGTAATCATTTCCATACTCTGATAGCCCGATAATTTTCACATGCGGATATTTAAGTCTAATCTCCCGGGCCGCTGCAATTCCATCTACTGCCGGCATGCGAATATCCATCAGCACAATGTCTGGTTGAAGTCTTGCCACGGCGGCAACAGCTTCTTCGCCATTGGCTGCCTCGCCGACCAATTCCATATCTTGGTAACTTGCAAGGATTTGTTTGAGAATCCGGCGGACCAAGGATTCATCATCGACCAGTAACACGCGTGTCGTTGCCCGCTTAGCGGCCATCGTTCACCCTCCTGGTTACAGTAGGGAACTTAGTCAATCACAACATAACATGGCCGGGCATTGTGTTTTACTAGCCAAACGTATAAGTGATGTGATCCTACAGCGTTGTAGCCGAACGTTACCAAGGCTTGAAATGGCATCTATTTCTGAGGTGGCGGCGGCGCCATGGGTTACGCGCTAGCTGACAGGGACTTTACAAGCTGGCCGCGAACACCTACGGCAAGTGCTTGCCGATGCAAAGTCATACGGCCGTAGACCAAGTAGCTTCCTTTTTTTAAAAAAGTGGTAGCAACGGTGAGGGAGGAACCTGCTAAGTACTGGAGCTGGCGAGAGGAATTGAACCTCCAACCTGTGGTTTACAAAACCACTGCTCTGCCATTGAGCTACGCCAGCCCTGCTGTTTTTTCGCACACTTGGCTGTAAGGGTCAAGCGAGGGGGGACTGACTGAGCCCTAAATTTTGCCCGGGAGCTTCCGCTTGGCTTCACGCAAGTCCCCATCACACACGATCGCGTCGCGCCGATAGATCGATCCAGTTTTTGTGCCCGGCGATCTTCATGGCGACCGATTGAGGCCAGACGACACCTCTGGTTCCATCACCAATTCCGGCATAAGCGGTCCAGCCCATTCGCCTGAGCAATATGATAGCGGCACCGTGACATTTTCCTATTTTGTTCCTCGGTCGTTGACCGGCCAGACGTATAGAAGATTGGCGTCGAAGCTTTTTACAGGATGCGGCTCCGCAGTCGGCGTGTAACGGTACCAATACCAGCCGGGACGCTTGGGGTTTGCCAGTCGTGCAGGTCAAGGTTCACCCGTCACTTCGAGGCATCGCTTTCCGAAGCCAAACGCGGCATTGTCCTTCAGGACCACTGAATGAATGCGGCGGATCAGCAACCCGCCGCGAACCGTGACCTTCTCGAGACCCGAAGTCGTCTGGCGTTCTTCTTGGACGTTGTGATGCGTCTTCATGGCCTCAGTCATCCGCACGCTGCCGGTACCAATGCCAAAGTAGATGCCGACACAATCTTCGCCGGTCAACATGGGTTTCACGGCCTCATCTCGAACTCGTAGATCGGTGTCGATGCTGATGCATCCGCTAGCCAACAGGAAGATCAAGAACAAGTGGGCCACCATCATTGAGTACCTCCGTCTGCGGCTTAGAATTAATCGTCTCAACGCATAGAAAAGTTAATTCAGCCTCAAGAGGCGTTCAACCAGACAGCTGGGCAGACGGACGGCAATCGATAAAGAACCACGATGTGGAAAGACTTCATATAGTCCTTTCAGAAATTCACACAATTCCATCTCTCCTCCTCGCCGCTTTCGTCCTCTTCACTATCGATGTCATTTTCCTCATCCATATAATTCCCCATTTATCCATGCCAGAAGGTCTGCCAGTCTTCTTCTCTGATTTGCATGCCTCGTAGAACCTCCGTTGGTAGAGGGATGGAAATGTGCGCCTGCTGTTCGTAGCCTACGAGCTGACGATGCAGTACAAACGTCATCGCTTTGAGGTGTTCGAGACTCATTCGGATGGAGGCGACTCGGTCTCCTTGGGTTATGCTACCTGGGGCTGGTGGCGTGGGGCCCGACAACAGAAAATTAATCGTGCATCCAAATGGTCCAATATTGATGTGAAACGCGTCGGCATAGGTATCACAGGTTTCTGCCATATACTCCCTCCGTGAAATTAACTTTCTGTGCCCAACATTGTGCCCGCAAGCATTTATATCTGGCCAAACAGCGCTCCATTCTACCCTATGTGAAAACGAAAAAACCCCTTGCAACCATTGAAGATCGCAAGGGGTGCTGAGAGTCAGATCGACTTACAAAGCCACTGCTCTGCTATTGAGCTACGCCAGCCCGCGTAAAGTGTCGCAGAGTAGGGAAGCGCAGTCAACGACCAAGAAAACTTAGTTAGTCGACGGGTGTGAAGGAGGGCTGATCAGCGTGGCCTGACGGTGGGCTTCTAGTGTGTCCTCCAAGAGCCGCAGGGCATCGTTCAACACATCACTCGCGCAACTCAGAGTGACGTGAAACTGCTTCACCGCCTCGTTCACGCGTCCCTCGTTGTGCAAAGCCTGAAATTTGCGGTGATGTTCGTCAAGAATGGCATGCTTCGCATCCAAGAGCAGGCAATCCGCCGAGGTCATAGCGCCTCCTTCGATAAGTGAGAGGCCACTCTAACAGAGGTGTGCTGCCCAGACAATCATACCAATGGGTGGTTCATGAAACAGTTGATCTCTATCATGTATCTATCTGAAAACTATCTAGCTTTTCTGCATGCTCCCCTTGATGCCTTCGCAGTGGACGTATCTCAAAGGGCTTGCTTGACGAGCACGCCCGGACAAGCTATGGTGCCGGCGACGGACACTAACAGGAGGGATTCATGCATTCGTTCCTTTTCCTTGCGATCGCCGTACTGACCCTCTCAGCTTGCTCGTCCGAATGGGTCCATCCCAATAAACCGTCCTCCGAATACATCACTGACTACAACAAGTGTCAAAGTCTCGTCGCTCGCGACCCCAAATTACAGCAGGGGAGCCAGCTGATGATACTCAATGCTACGGAACGTTGTGTGCAGAAGGAAGGCTGGCGGCTGGTGGAACAGTAGTAGTTCTCACACCTGTGTCGATTCATCTCACCTGCGTTACGTCTCGATCCGCGTCGTTCCCGTCGCTCGAAAGTTAACATCCTGGTAACTCACCAGTGATCCGGCCGGAACACCCGGCCATTAAGCTTCCCGTATACAAGGCAGCCGTCTGGTCGGAGGTGCTTCAATGACCTTCTCCGAACCCTACATGTTCGTCTTGGTGATCAGCGCGGTTCTGTCCATTCCGCTGGTCCTCGCCATTCGAACACTACTCGCCACAAAGCAGCACGTCATACTGCCGATCCTGCGCCTCCGCATCACGAACGGTCACGCCTTGATCTATGAACCATCAGATCTCCAAGACGAAACAACTTCACCCATTCATGCAAGGAGGACATCATGGTAACAGTCGAGCAGTTGATGGCGAAAAGCTTGGTGAACATTGAAGCCGCCATGTCGGCGATGGAAGCAGCCAAGATGATGAAAAAACATCAAGTGGGCAGTGTGCTGGTGAAAAGAGATCATCGCATCGTGGGAATTGTTACGGAGCCGGACATTATTCGGAAAGTCATTGGTGTGGAACGCATTCCCTATTATGTTCCTGTAGAAGAGATCATGAGCAGCCCTGTCATTGGCATCGATTGGCGACGTCCGATTACCGAAGCCGCCAATATGATGAATCAGCACCGAACACGCCACTTGGCGGTGTTCAATGGCGGTTCAGTTGTCGGGGTCTTGTCGGTCCGTGACCTTTTGCATCCCGTATCAGTCGACGAACTCTAGATGTGAGCAGGAATTAGCCATGACCCAGGATACATGCTCTAACGTTTCTTCGCCGCGATGGTTTCATCGAGCGAGGCTGCTCGAGGCTCCTCCAACAGCAATGCAGCTCTGGGAAATGGCCATTCGATTCACTTTAAATTTACTGATCATCACGATTCTTGTCGGTCTTGTCGGCGGCGTCGTAAAGACTTTCATGGACCTTCGTTTGCTGCTGTCAACAGACCTTGAGGTCGCCCTCAGGCACATTATCGTCGACACGCTCACGATCCTTGCAGTGGTGGAGGTTCTGAAGACGACTTTGACCTACTGCTCCGATGGCCGGGTTCGAGTAACGTTTATCGTGGACACGGTCCTAGTGGTCATGTTGACCGAGATCATTTCGCGCTGGTTCTCAGGCGGGGAATGGCAGCAATTCGCAGCGCTCGCCGGCCTGTTGATCACATTGGGAGCCGTTCGGGTCGTCGCCGTCCGGTATAGGCCGGTGACCGGACCACCCGTGCAACCACCCTCTCAAATGGGTCTGTCATTTCCTTAGGCCGTTGGAAACGCGCCATCATGCCCACGCTGCTGTTTCAATTTTCTTCGTCCCTGACTCAATCCACCCTGCGCGAGCAGGATATCGTGCGCATCTCGAAGGACAGGATGTCGTGACACAGAATGCACTGATCAATTCAGATGCTCAATGCAGTCTTGGAAGTCTCAACGTGAATAGGAGGTGAGCCTCTATGGGCGAACTGCGCGGAGCTGTCCTGTTGTTCGTTGCGTTCGTCTTTTTCCTGATCATCATCGGCATGCTGGTGCTTGGATCGGTCATGAGACCTGGCCGTTGGAGTGAACGGCCACGAGTCGCTGCGTGACAGGACCATGCCCATGCCATTATAAACTGCGCCGCCTCCGTCGGCCACAACACCGTACGTTGCCCTACGAGCTACGGATTTACTCGGTTGCGCTGTCCAATAAAATTGTTCAGCCGGCAATCTTCAATTAGTCCTCGCTTCCTAATCGAATCCCCTAGATGACATATAGCGCATGAGCACAAAAAGGAGTAATATTCATTCCCATAGGGCAAGCGCTAAAAAACTCTGGGAAAGAATGTCTGTGACCAAACTGCACATTCTTCAGGAAATCAAACGCACGACAACGGCCAACGGCGGAACGCCGCTCCGAAGACTCCAATTTGAATCTGAGACCGGCATCAAAAGGTATGACTGGTTTGGCGTCTACTGGGCTCGCTGGAGTGATGCGATCCGGGAAGCAGCCTGTATGCTGGATCAGATGCAAGTGATGAACCGACCACAACATTCAAAACCACTGCGTTATGACCGGACTCGCACCGCTCCCATGATCTAATAGCCCGCATCTTTCGAGGGGGCGAAAACCGACCAACGAAGTTTGAGCCGTGCGGTTCACAAAGGGCGGGTTGAACGGTCGGAATTTGGATTGACCTCCGAGTGCTGCGCAACGTCGATTTCGTGTTTTGCCCACCTGAATCCATGCGATGCGATCTAGGCACGTCGCGGCGCGAAACCGTGAGCAACGCATTACCAACCCTTCAGTGTTGACTTAACGTCATGTGAGATATCGTGACGAGATTAATGGCTTGCCCACGGCATGAATGACACCGCAATCGAGATGGTGATCAATACGATAATGATCCATTCCAGGAGCTCCATGCGGCGCGTGCCTGCGCGATCCGACATTTTGCCATAAATACTTTCCAACGTTTCCAGCTTCCGCAGAATACTCGCATCCCAATCTTCCAGATGGAACCGTTGAGACACGAGGCGGTAGACGCGGGCCAGATATTGGTCGCCCAACAGCTTCAGGGTGTTCGTGACGCGCTCAAAGAGGAGCGCGCCATCAACTTGGAGTTGTGCGATGTGGGTCGTATGCTTGTCGTAGGTCCCTGGGAGCGACAACAGACGCGGAGTTCTCGTGAGCGCTTCATATCCCTGATCCAGCGCCTGATCCAGCTGTTCATCGAGCATCCGCATTTCGAGCAACTCAACGTTGGCGAATTCCAGTACCGCACGCACATCATCCATCTCTTTTCCGAACAGCACCGCTGCGTGCCAGTCGATCAGCGCTGCGTCTTCCAGGCCAAAAGAAATGCGGCAGGACAATGCATCATGAATTTCTTGCTCCGACAGGGGCGTGCGTTCGCCGCGCAGGATGCTGGCCAGTGCCTCTTCTCGGCTGGTCCATAGAGGGGAGCCCTGCGCCGGTGCACAGGACTCGATGGCAAAGATCAGATAGTCCTCGACCTCGGCAGCAATCTTCGGCCGCTCGATGGCAGTATGAATAGCCTGCACGAGTTGCTCCACGCGCGAGCGGGATTCAGACAGCAGCATCTCGTGTTCATAGAGCGACTCGCTCAATTCACGCAGCCCGTCGAAAGGACCATCCAGTCCAAAACGATAGGTGATGGTCACCGCGCCGAAGTCATACACCATAACCTCGACGGTCGGACTTGAGCTATAAGAGCCCACGGTCAGGGACCCGCCCTCCTGCATCAATCGGAGCGGCGCAGGGCGATATTCGAAATACTGTGGAGCTCGGGCTTTATGCCGCAGGCGGCTGCGTTCAGTCTCGGCTGATATGTGACGATCGGCCTGCTCGAGGTTGATGGAGGAGCCGATGTCGTAGGCGAACATCGCATAGCAGGTCCCTTTGTTGATCGTGATAGGAGAGTCCTTTTGAACAGACATGCGTGTTTCCTTCTTTAGTGCTTTTACTATATCAAGAAGTAGCTTGGCGTCTCCCGCAAGCATCCTTGTGGTGATGAAAAGCTTTGTCGACAGAGGAATGCGCGCTTTCATCTTCTACCAATATCGCAGAGGGGTTCCGCATGTGGAGACAATACAATTAACAGATTATTTACAGTCCGGTGACACTGATGGAATGCGATAGGGCTATTGTGCCGATATGTATGACCAGCACACTGAAGAGTTAGAGAAATCAAACGCGGGCAATATAATGATTCATGTCACCAAGGAGGATTTACCCATGTATGGGACGGTACTCGAAACGCCCATGCCGGTGCAGCTTTCGACAGAGGGGCTTAACAGGCGGATTTTGGACCACCTCAACGAAGAAGCTGTTATTGGCCTCGATTCACTCGTTCAAATGCTGCCAGAATACAGCTGGAATCAAATTTTCTATGCCGTCGATCAGCTGGCCCGGGCAGGAAGCATTGTCCTGCGCCGCCATCGGTATGACTATACGCTGTTTTCTACTGCATACCCGACCTAAGCTTTCCTGCCTTGTGCACTTCTTGGCCC
>Ga0210002_1000062_pt1 | contig 16718 bp, 19 predicted proteins | sample InoplaM2SAM_FD_187587 | JGI IMG/M metagenome (GOLD analysis project Ga0210002, IMG submission 187587) | Arabidopsis thaliana rhizosphere microbial communities from the Joint Genome Institute, USA, that affect carbon cycling - Inoculated... | ecosystem: Host-associated > Plants > Roots >... | reverse complement strand
AAGAGCTTGGCCACGTGATGTTCTTCCTTGGCCTCATTGACCAGATCTTCGTCGTCAATCACTTCGGCAATGGCAGGGTAGACCAATTCCTCCTCCAGCGCCGCATGGACTTCCAGAGCCGTCAGGGTCTCGTCGGCAATCGACGCGCGAGCCCGTTTATCGGCGTCCTCAAACTTCGTAAAAAGGTCTTGCACATGGCGATGATCAGTCTTCAACATTTCGAAGACGTCCTCGCCCCCTTCTCCTTCCTCCATCTCGCGTTCTTCCATGTCGTCGTTGTGTGATCGGCCTTCGCGCATGAATCCTCCTTAGATCTCTTCGCGGTCTTCGCGTCGCATGATGTTCTCGAACAGCTCATATTGCTCCTGGCAGGCCACGCATCGCCGTGCAAAGGGGAGTGCTCGAAGCCTGGCCGGGGAGATGGGAGCTTCACAATCCTCGCAGATCCCGTAGGTGCCCTCGTCGAGTCTGCGCAATGCCTCGTCCAGTTGGATCCGTTCTTGTGTACGGGCTTCGAGGAGTGCAATCTGCTGGGCGCCGGTGGCGTCGCGCAACGACATGTCCTCGACGTCGAGGACGGAGTTGTCACGGAAGTGCGTATGGTTGTCCCGGTGTTGCGCAATGAGATGATCGATTTCACGTTGGAGCGTCGATCGCCGTCCGATTAGGAGCGTGCGCAGCACGTCGGGCCGCCTCTCATTAGTCTGGTGTTCCATGAGTGACTCCTCGTCTATTGGTGTTGAGCGACTCGGCATGGGTTTGTGCAAAAGCAGGGCCAGCCGTTCCGGATTCTGTGCTCATTGGATTCGCTGAGACTGGATTGATTCTGGTGCGATGTGGGGCTCTGCCGCTGCGCGAGTTGTCTCTTCCGGGACAAGCTGTCGGTCGATTCTTGCGGAGTGTCACCCCGTACGTGAGGTAAGGCAGAGGAGCGTTGCTCCTCTGCCTATGCCGTCTTGCGCCGAACGTTGTTCGACACGGTGGGGCGGTCATGACATTGAGAGTGGGCGACTCTCAGGCTCAATGACGAGCGATCCGAAACGGGGGCGCGCCCGGATCGTTCATGCTCCATCGCGCTGTGTAATCGGTGCAAGACAACTCCAGTTGCGCATTCCTTATGCCATCGGGCACGTTAGGCGGCGAGGGGGGATTGCGACGTGAGATCGTCCTTCCGCCGCTGCATCGTCATCCCGAGCGTCTGCACATCGAGTTGGGCTGCCGCCAACGGAAGAATCGCCTCCTCCTCCTCCATGACATGCTCGATGACGGCATCCTCCAATTCCGAAAACAGGTCCCGAAAATCGCTGCTTTTCGGGTCGAGAGTCCGGAGCTGTTGAATCAGGTCCTTGACCATGCTGTGGCTGTCGTAGGCGGCCGTGATGATTTCCGACTCTGCTTCCTCCTCGTCTTCGTCATCGAGTTCCTCGAGCTCGGCACCGTCGATTTCATCGATGGCGCTTTCGCTTTCCGGGTCGATCTCGCCGTCGTCCGTGACGTCGAGCCCGTTGCCCTGCGTTTCATAGCCCAGCGAGTCGAGCTTGGACTGCACGGCCGGGTAAAACAGTTCCTCCTCCACCTTCGAGTGAATATCCAACTCGGTGAACAGCCGCGACGCGATGGATCCTTTGTCATCATCCGATGCGTCACGGAATTGTTCGAACAGCTTGCGCACCTGTTTGTGATCGGTTTTCAACAACTGGACTGCATCTTGGGGTTGTGAGCTTTTAGACTTCGGAGTCCGCTTGGCCATGGGATTCTCCTCCTTGCATTCATGAACAACGCCCTGCGCCTCTCGCCTCATCCATTGACGATCGTGCCTCCGTTGGGATGCAACACTTGGCCGGTCGTATAGGATGAATCCGGCGACGCAAGGAAGACATAGCTCGGGGCGACTTCCTCGGGCTCCCCAGCGCGTTTGAGCGGAACGTCGGCACCGAATGTGGCGACCTTTTCCGCGGGAAACGTGGAGGGGATCAGAGGCGTCCAGATGGGACCTGGCGCCACGGCATTGACTCGGATCTGCTTGTCGGCGAGCGCCTGAGACAGAGACCGCGTGAAGGCGACGATTGCGCCCTTCGTCGACGAATAGTCGAGCAACTGGGCACTGCCTTTATAGGCCGTCACCGAAGTCGTATTGATAATGGTGCTTCCCTCCTTCAAGTGAGGCAATGCGGCCTTCCCCATAAAGAAATACGAGAAAATATTCGTCCGGAACGTCCGCTCGAGCTGGTCCGCCGTAATTTCCTCCAGACTGTCCTGCGGATGCTGCTCGGCGGCATTGTTCACGAGAATATCCAACCCCCCCAATTCACGCACGGTACGTTCCACCGCCTCGTGGCAGAATTGCTCTTTCCCGACGTCGCCTGAGATAAGGATGCACCGACGACCCTGCTGTTCGACCAGCCGCTGAGTGTCTTTCGCATCTTCATGCTCGTTAAAGTAGACGATGGCCGTATCGGCCCCTTCTTTGGCGTACGCAACGGCCACGGCTCGGCCAATGCCACTATCGCCGCCCGTGATGAGCGCGACCTTGTTCAAGAGTTTGCCGCATCCACCGTGCGACGGGCCTTCACTTTTCGGTCGAGGCCGCATGTCGGTTTCCAACCCTGGCTGTCGTGACTGTTGCTGAGGAGGACGCTGCTGTTTCGAGGGTGACATTCAGATCCTTTCCGGGCACGTGATGGCGGTTCGTCCCCTTCGAATTCTATCGATATGCAGAAGACGGATTGAATTGACATGTACGAATTCCACACCGCAGGCGGGACCTAGCGTGAGCCCCAGGTGCAGAACATCACGACCGTGGAAAAGGCGGTGCAAGAGACAGACCTGTTGACCGGCTGGAGCGCATCACTGTTGTGTGTAGGCCGATGACCTGAGACGCAGTTGAAGAATGTGGACAAAATGTCTGACATAGGACACCTGGTCCCCAGCCTGCGTCTATCCGACAGACCGTTTCCCTGAAGGACGTATCGGTTACGTTTTTCACTCCGGCAAGGGCACTCGATTTGCACTTCTCCCCTGACCGCAAGATGAACGTCGCGAGAAAATTACAGAAGCAGTCGGAGCAATCGCCCCGCCCGGGCTCCCGATCCTCCGCTGCACAGTCCTCGTTATTCGTGCCCGGCCGCAATTGTTGGCGCGTGGAGCGCGCCGAGGATGCGGCGTTCCTCATCGACGGAGAATCCTACTTCCGGGCGTTTCGCGCCGCGGCCCTCCACGCCCGCCACAGCATCATCATCCTTGGCTGGGATTTCGACAGCCGGATTCGAATGTTGATCGACCGGGAATCCGACGGGTTTCCGGACCGGTTAGGCGAATTCCTCCATGCGCTGTTGATCCGGCGGCGACAGCTGCATATCCACGTTCTGACGTGGGATTTCCACATGATCTACTGGAAGGAGCGGGAATGGTGGCTTCCGTCGAAGCTCGCGGCGCACCGACGGCTGCATTTCCACAAGGACGGCGCGCATCCGGTCGGTGCCTCTCATCATCAGAAAGTGGTCATCCTCGACGATGCCCTGGCCTTTGTCGGTGGGTTGGATTTTGCCCAATGCCGCTGGGATACCAGCCGTCATGTTGCCAACCATCCGGACCGTTTGCTGCTGACAGATGAGACTCCGTGCCGGCCGTTTCATGACGTGCAGTTGATGGTGAGCGGCCCGGTGGCCGAGGCGCTTGGGCAGTTGGCCCGCGACCGCTGGCATGCCGCGACTGGACGGTCCATTTTTCCTCGCGTGCACGGCCGTCCGGAGGCCCTGTGGCCAGAAGCCGTCAAGCCGGAGCTGTCGGATGTCCCTGTCGCCATTGCCAGGACAGCACCCGCGTTCGGAGAGCGCGCGTCCGTGAGCGAAGTGGAGGCCTTATTTTTGGACAGTCTCAATAAGGCGCGTCGCCACATCTACATAGAGACGCAGTATCTGACTTCTCGAACGATTGCGGACTGCCTTGCTGCACGGCTGCAGGATCCGAAAGGACCGGAAATCGTCATGGTGTTGCATCCGAACAGCGACGGTTGGCTCGAGCAGCACACGATGGACGTGCTCAGAGGACGGGTCCTCGAGCAGCTCCGTGCCGCGGACCGGTTTCACCGCTTGAATCTCAATTATCCCAAGGTGCCCGACCTTCGCGGGCAATGCATCAGCATGCACAGCAAAGTCTGCGTCGTAGACGATGACTTCATGCGGATAGGGTCAGCCAACCTGAGCAATCGTTCCATGGGATTCGATACGGAGTGCGACCTGGCGATCGAAGCGTCAGGGAATCGGGCCATACGTGGATCGATCGCCGCATTCCGCCATGCATTGCTCGCAGAACATCTTGGAGTCAGTCCAGATGCGGTCGCGCATGAGCTCGAAAAAGATGGATCACTGATCGGCACGGTGGAGCGGTTGCGCGGGGGCAGCCGGACGCTGGGGTATTTCGACGGCACCGTTTCCGCCGATGTGAACGAGGTCGTACCCGATGAAGCCTTTATCGACCCGAGCGGACCCTATGAAACCCAATTCATTCCGGCTGAACGTCGAAAGCCTGCGCTTCGGCAAATCATTACGGGGTCCGCCGGTCTGCTGGCGTTGATTCTGCTTGCCGGCCTCTGGCAGTGGACGCCATTGCGCGAGCTGATGGATGTGACCTCCTTGGTGGCTTCGTTGGAGGAAGTTGCCAATGGGCCAATGGCATTGCTCATGACTGTCGCGGGATTTCTGATTGGCGGGCTGCTGGTCATGCCGGTGATGGTATTGATCGCAGCGACCATTCTCGCCTTCGGGCCGTGGTGGGGATTCTGGTACGCGCTGATCGGCATGACCGCGAGCGCGTTGCTCACCTTCGGCATCGGCCGTCTGCTGGGCCGGCGGTTGATGGACCATCTCTCGGGCTCATGGGTGGAACGGATCAGCCGCACCCTGGCCAAAAAAGGTGTGCTGACTGTCGCGACGGTCCGAATGCTGCCCATTGCGCCGTTTTCAATCCTCAATGCCGTCGCTGGTGCTTCGCACATTCGGGCGAGGGACTTTTTCCTTGGGACGGTGTTGGGGGAGCTCCCGGGGCTTGTGGGCCTCGCGCTGTTTCTGGATCAGGTGAGCGAAACCATCCGGCATCCAGGCCTCGGCAGTGTTCTGCTCCTCATCATGATCGCTGTCGGAATCGTGCTGATCGCCTGGGCCTTGGGAAGATGGCTTTCCAACAGGCCAGATGATGTGCCGAACACAGAACGGACGGCCTGACATGCAGCTGACGTTCGCCACCTATAATATTCATCGATGCGTTGGACGTGACGGTCGGTATGATCCTTCCCGCATCCGCGATGTCATTCGTGAATTGGACGCGGACGTGATCGCGGTGCAGGAAATCGATGCTCCGGATCGGCATGGGTTGGAACTCGCGCATTGGTTGGGAGAAGAATCCAAGTATCAGGTCATCGCCGGACCCACGTTGTTGGAGCGGAAAGGCCATCACGGCAACGCAGTCTTCACTCGCTGCCAGCGTGGAGAGATTCGGTTGGTGGATTTCAGTGTACCTGCCTACGAGCCCCGCGGTGCGATCGATCTGGATGTAACCTGTGGCGGAGTGACCGTGCAAGTCATCGCCACGCATTTGGGGCTGCGTCCTTGGGAGCGACGGATCCAGGTCGAGCGGCTGCTCAAGTGCGTCAGACCGAATTGCGTGCTCATGGGCGACTTCAACGAATGGTGGCTCTGGGGCCATCCCCTGCGGGCGATCAAGGCTATGTTTGGGCACACTCGCGCCTTGCCCACTTTTCCTTCCTTCCGGCCGGCTCTGGCACTGGATCGTATCTGGATTCGACCCACCGGTCGGCTCAGATCAATCGCCGTGCACCAAACTCGCCTTTCCGCACGAGCCTCGGATCACCTGCCGCTCAAGGCGGTCGTTGAATGGGATTCGGAGGAAAACACGGACGGGTAGGCCGTAAGCCTACCCGTCGAAGGTGGCGCTTTCCAGGACCGTCACTGCACCGCAGGCTCAGGTGCGCTTGCCGCAACCGACGCGTCCGGCTCGGCCATCAGATCCGGAATGGAGGTGTCCATGACTCTTAGCGCGCGTCCCTGGTCGTCCAGCCTGAGCGCGATGCGTGCCCCGACGATGACGTTCTCGAACAGATAGGCCTTGGGGACGTCGAAATAGATGGGGCGGCCCAAATCCGTTCTCAAAAGTCCCCGTCCCGTGTCTAAATCCAGCTTAAGCAGGGTGCCGGAAACCAGATGCAAAGGACCGTCTGCGCTTTCGGCCGCCACAGGAGGCGGCTGGCTCATGACTGCCGCGAGCCCAACGCCAAGCAAAGCCATCATGAATGTTGAGGGTGCAGTGCGATTGATCATAGCGTCTCCTTCCTTCGCCTATGCCGTCAGGTTGAACGGCAAGGCTCATCGCGCTTAACGACTAGGCGGAAGGTCCCAAAGGGGCCTTTGATCAGACCGCGGACGACGAGTGGTAATAAGACAAAGAGGGATAGCACGAATGCCCCGATCAACGGAACGGCCAACGCCCAGTAGGAGGGATCGGTACGTGTGAGCTCTGGGAGAATGCTGAGGACGATGATATTGCCGAGAAATAGCGTGAGCACAAACCCTCCAATACCCTGCCAGAGAATTCTCCAGCCTACGGCAACCATTTCCCAGTAGCTCAGCTTCATAGTTGACTTCACGTATCGCTTGAACGTCTTCCTCGCTTACGGCGGAGGATTTGGCGGTGGCGATGGGGGAGGAGGCTGTGTCGGACCCGGACCCGGAAAAGGTGTCGTTGGCGGAACTGGTGCCGGCGGCGGAGCTGGCTGCGGGTTCGGAAACGTGGGACCGGGACTCGGGTTCGGCGGATCGATAGCACACACTGACGCTACCCAGGCTCCCGACAGGGTTCCCCCCAATATACCTGCGAGCAACAGCGCCGAACCGCGCACCATAACGGTCTTCTCGTTTACGCCGCCTGACCGAACCCGTCCCCATGGTCAGTTGTATCTCCTCGCTTTGGGAGCGAGGGTTGCGAGACGTCCTCGAGCACCTTTCCGGTCAGTTGATGGTCCTGGGTGTGCACTGCAAGGTCTCCCATGGACACAATACCGACCAATTTGCGGTTCTTGTCCAGCACCGGCAATCGGCGGATCTGCTGACCTGCCATCACGGTCGCCGCATGCTCCACGTCGTCGTCCTCGAAGCAGTAGACGACCGAGGGGGTCATTGCCTCTCCGACGAGCACTGCCTTCGGATCGCGAGTGGCGGCGAGCACTCGGACAACCAAGTCCCGATCTGTCAATATTCCCACCAGGCCCTCTTCATCGCACACTGGGAGGACCCCTATGTCGAGCGTCTTCATCACTGAGGCGGCATCCTCGGTCGTTGCATCCGGTGAGATGACTTCTGCCTGCGGGGTCATCACATCTTTGATTCGAAGCATTGCAGCTCCCTCCTTTCAGATCAGGCCATTGCTGCTGCCATGTCCCGGCAGGCAGCGGCACAACGCCGGCATTCGACGGCGCAGTCGCCGCAGAGCGGGTGGTGGGGCGAGTGCTGCTCGCAGACGCTGGCGCACCGGTCGCAAAGCTCTGCACAGGCACGGCAGAGCAGCTCCGTGGAAGGAGACAGCCGGCTCATCCAACGGGTCGAGAGGGCGCAGAAATCGGCGCAATCCATACAGAGCCTGATGCAGAGGTCTTGAAGCTCCTTATGGCTGCCCCCTTCCATGCCGATCATGTCGTCGGCGCAGCGGTCGCAGATTTGCGCGCAGGCAGCACAAGCCTCAAGACAGTGCTGCATGTGCGGGTTGGGTGTTTGATCGTGGTGATGCATAACGCTCCTCTTGCGGTGATCTGTGGTGGCAGGAGAATAGTGAATAGCACGCAAAAGGTAGACCACAACAATAGGGGGCTTAAGGATCGAAAGGCAAAGGGGGCCGTCACGGCACGTTGTTCGCCGAGGACGACAAGCTGTCCCCGCACAGACACTCTGTCTATCATCGAGAGTGATTTTTTGAACACCATACGCGACGCCGTATTCATTGAGCGTCGTCTGCATGGCGTTGTTGTCGGTCGGTATATCGACGACCTTGTACACGTAGCGCTTCGACTCCTGGCCTTGTGCGATGGGTTCGCGCCACACCGTCAGCGATGACAGGGCAATTGCCAACACGAAGACGGCACCACTCAAGAACCGGATAGCTCGGCCGGTCGTGGCTTGTGAATGTCGGCAGCAATATGGCGACGGAGGAATTGCATCCACAACTGTTGCCACACCGGCCAGCGATGCCCTCCCGGCGCGGTCAAGACGTGCGCTGCCGGAAGAGTTGATGCCAGGAGGCGATGGGCGTCGGCAAAGATGTCGTCGTCTCCGAAGGCCAGAAAAATATTCGGCGGAGACGCATTCCGCTCGCCGCGGGACCTGATCCATGACCATACGGTCCGGATCTCATCCGAAGGAGTGATGGTCGTTGTCCATTGGGCCAGTCCACCGGCCAGTACAATCTCCCGGACGACCGTGTCCGTCCCCAGAAATGGAGCAACGGCCACGACGCCATGCACGTCCTGCTGATGGTGGCTGGCATACAGGAGCGCACCCAACCCGCCCATGGAAATGCCAGCCAGCCAGACGGACCGATAGCCGGAGGCGGCGGCGGGGAGGAGGACATCATGACGGAGTTGCTCGAGAATGGTACGGTCGGCGTAGTAGCCATAATGGGCGTCCACCAACAAGACGTCGGCTGCCCACCCGTGAGCACGCACGAGATCGACGAAGCCCCAGTCTTCGAAATCCCTTGCCTCATCGCCGATTCCGGGCAGGCAGATGAGGAGATCGCGCAGCGAGGAGAGCCCTTCGTAGGAGTGCCGTCGAATGTGAAACGGTCGAGGCGTGGGAAGAAACCGGAGCAGTGACGGATAATGCAGCGACAGCCGGGAGAGCGCCACGCGCTTCCACTTGGACAGTCGGTTGGCCACCATGGACGATCACCGTTAGGCAGCCAGTGGCTGCAGGTCTCGAATCCAACCGACTTGATACCGGTGGGCATACGTTCGAAGAAACTCGTCAAATTGCCTGAGGGTGAGCGGGGGAGGCAAGGCGTGCCGCTCGGGGATGGTCCGCAACAGATCGTCATGATACCGGGCGTAGACGGCAAAATCGCGTGGGAACGACACCGGGTCGGCCCCGATGAATTTACTGCGGAGGGTCGCCTGCTGAATGAGGCCGCTCCAGTCGGCAATAGAGGGTAAACCGATCGAATCGACGCCGTGGGAAAACAGGGTCAGATAAATTTCCTCGAAGACCCGCGTCGAAAGGTAGGAGTGGAGCGCGGCAAGCGATCCCTCGGTATTAAACACCATCCAAAACGGAATTGAGCCTGTGCCCAAGCACCAATAGGGCTCCATCAGGATGAACGAATCCACGAGGAGACGTGTGGAGGACAGCCCGCGCCGCTCGTTCCACCAGCGATGAAGATCGGCGACCATCGGACTCATCGCCTCGGGCTCCTCGAAGACCAGACGGCGCACCGAACAGGCGCGTTCCGCAGCATACGCCAGAACCTCGTCGCCGAGCGAGGGAGCGAACCCCCATTCGGCTTCGGGCGCCTTCCGATCCGCTTCGGGCGGATCCCACTTCGTGCGGTGTGAACGATACCGGCGCAGATATTCGGCGACGCGAGGACCGCCTCGATGCATTTCCTCACGCGTGGCGCCTCCCAGTGCGCCGAATTGAAAGAGATGACGGCCGCCGCAATCGGTCACCGGCCATGATAGTCGGCAATCCACGAGCACGATGGTGCCTCCCGGTTCCAGACATTGATCGAGGAATGTCCGATAGGTCTCTCCCAACGAGAGCTTCTTCAAACGAAAATAGCTCATCCGGCGGACCATCAGGCGGTCTTGGACGGGATCGTGCATATGGTGGAGCTGCAATCCCGGATTGCGTTCGAGTACAGTGCGCGCTGGTTCCAGACCCCATCTGAGTTCGTCTTTGGGCTCGTCGGGATGGACACCGGACCGTGCGACCGGGACGAGAAACGTTTGGGGGAGCCAGGGAATTCCCAACGCCGCCCAGAGATGGGTGGCGGCGCCGTTCGAAGATCCAATGGCCACAGCGGGATAGCGTCGTTTGGGATATTGATTGACCGCCCAGCGCGCCAGATCGGTTTCGGTGACGCGGTCGAGTTGGCGCGCGGCAATCGCCTCAAACCAGCCGCTCCATATATAGACTTGCTCCTGCAGGAACGATGGCAGCTGGTTGACCATGGCGGAAAGTCCCTTGACGGCCGGCCTGGCCCACGGCGGAACGGCTCCCAGCATAGGGAAATCCCTGCCATGTAAAAAGCGGCCGAGCGCCGAGAGCATTGCCGACGCAGAATCGAAATCTGCCAGATAACTTGGTTTGTCCGACATGTCACAACCGTAAGAAGGGTCGAATGGCATCGATGAAAATCGCCGGCGCCGTGTAGTTGATCGTGTGGGCCAATCCGGGAAGCACGAGCAGATGTCCTTTTGGCAGCAACCGCACGATCCGTTCGGCCCAGCCCTGCGGAACCAGGACATCGCGGGAGCCTCGGACGACCAACGTCGGTGCGCTGATGTGAGGCAGCTTCGACTCAAGGCGATCAGACAAAGCCATGCGCACGGTGGCGGCGATGCCCCGCCAGCCCGCTCTCCAGTAGTCGCGGAGCATCAGCCTTCCCAGTCCGGGCGATTCAATCCGGGAATTCTTCATGAGACGAAGTACCTGCGTGCCCAGCGACCGGGCGGCGGGATCGATCGTCGGCCCTTGGAGCACAAGTCGCTGTACGCGTTCGGAATACCGAATGGCAAAGTCCACGAGAATCTGACACCCAAAACTATTGGCGATGAAATGCGCACGGGACAGCTTCAACTGCTGCATCCACTCGGCGAGACAGTCTCCGAGATGATGCAGGTCGAGGTGCGGCGGCCGGTCGCTCAATCCATAACCTGGCAGATCCGGAACATAGATCCTGGCAAAGGGCGACAACCTATTGGCGGCGGGCATCATGTAATCACCGGCGAGCACGAATCCATGCACGAATACGACTGGCGGCGCGGATGGGCATCCGCCGACTCTCGTGTGGACGCGCCCCATATGCAACGGGACACTGATTTGTTCCCACTGGACGTTCATATCTGCTCATGCGTCTTTCAGCGCGGATGGCATGACTGCCGCAATGTGACGCCACGTGGCCCAGCACACCACACTGGCAAGCACGAGATGCAACAGCGTAAAGGTCGCCGTAGGATCCACATAGCCGATTCTGCGGCGGTCATCAGTAAACACATCGCGATCCCGAGTGCGGCGAAGATGATGTGAACGCCCAGGGACATCGCCATCTGGTTGCACGCCGCAAGCACCTCCGTCATCGGGTCACAGGCTCGTCAAACAATTGGGCCGACACCGCGGAAGCGGGTCGAGGCATGAGCCGTGGGACGCCATTGGATCTCGAACGGGCCTGAAACCACCAGGCCGCGAGTCCCATTCCGGCCAAGGCCAGCCACCCGCGATGCTGATTCATCCAGGCTTGCACGCTGTAGTCGAGCGCCCGATCGCTGAATTGTCCGCGGGCGCCATAGTCACCCGGCAAGGGGCGGTAGAGGTTGTCCGGACGCCCCGGTTGCACCGGTTCTTGCGTTTGTTGCGATTCATATCCGATAGAGGCGAGGTAATGGTCGAGTGTGCCGGGGATGAATTTATCTCCGATGATCGCTTGGACGGTCGGGAAGCCGACAGCGAACGCTCGGCGACGGTGATGTGCCGCCCAATAGACGGCGCGCGCGATGACTTCTGGCTGATAAATGGGGGGAACCGGCTGAGGGTGGCGCGGCATACGCGTCCTGATCCAGGAGAACTGCGGGGTGTTCACCGCCGGCAGCTGCACGCTCGTGAGATGAACTCGACTGCCGTCGTGGATGAGCTCGGATCGAAGCGATTCCGTAAAGCCTTGCACGGCGTGTTTGGCGGCGCAGTAGGCGGACTGCAACGGAATTGAGCGGTAGGCCAGTGCGGAGCCGATCTGGACGACAACACCACGATTACGCGGGACCATACGCCGAAGCGCTGCCAGCGTGCCATAGACATAGCCGAGGTAGGTGACGTCTGTCACGCGGCGATATTCGTCCGCGTTCATTTGAAGGGCCGGAGAGAGGACCGAGACCATCGCATTGTTGATCCAGATATCGATGGGTCCCAATTCCTGCTCAATGCGTTCTGCCGCCTCGTCCACCGCCCGGTCATCGGAGACGTCCGTGGGGATCTCAAGGGCACGACCGCCTAGGCGTTCCACATCGAGCCGCGCGCCTGCCAATCCGTCACGACTTCTCGCGAGAAGACCCAAGGAGTCCCCATGCTTAGCGAACTCGCGCACGATCGCTCTTCCGACACCGGCGGACGCACCTGTCACGACGACGACTTTGGATCGTCCTGCTCCTGCTTCCCTCATTGCTTAGCCGCTCCCACGGTGGTGTCTTGTCCTTCGTGCGGGTGGTGATCGACGCTGACCCATATGGAGAGAATCAGCAGCACCAACAGCAGGTAAAAGGCCACACGAAACGCGTCAAGATACGGTGTGCTGAACACGCCAAACGCATACAAGGCGAACACAATCACCGCTGTGAGCAAGAGTCCTGTCAAAAACATCATCATGAGAACCTCCGTATCATCCGGCGCTTTGCCACTTTCCCTTCGGCGCTCTACTCGCCCCTGGCAAATGCGATCGTCGTGAACAGAGTGTTTGGTGCCTGACGATGATGTGTGTTGCACGACAAGCAGTTCATCGAACTCAATGAGGCCGGCGCTGCGCCGAAACCAGTCGATACGGGGCGACCGGCGACTGGGAGACTGAGAATGAGGGTGCAAGCAGGGTGCCGACGGGATGCGGTCGTGCTGTCTCTAACTCAACCTTCGTCGTGTACGCCACTGATCGGCTGGACCTTCTGTCCATGTCCAGACAATTTGTCTGGACAATGTAGAGGCTGATCTCCGCAAGCTGGGGAAATCCCGCATCTTCGAAGCGGCCCACGATTTGCACGAGGGTCCTGAATGAGTCGGACGAAGTGCCCCTCGATCTCGCGGCATCCTTCCGAGGCATGTGGTGATGGGCCAGTTGCTGCGTCAAATTGGCGTCGTGATCGGGCTAACGGTCATTCTGACGTTTCCGGTGACCGTGGTATCCGGAGCCGGGTCCCAGAAACAAGCCGATCATGATCATACGAACCGTATGGCCGTGACCGGTGACAAGGGGCATGTTCGCGGAGCAGTAGAGGATCTGAGCCGGCACGTACAAGTTTCGTCGGCAATGCGGGCACACAGGCTAGACGAGAGGTGATTATATGCACAAGCGTGCAGCCAGCGCTGAGAAGAAATCATTCGAAACGCCGGCAGAGGGAGGACCAGCTGCTGATCGAGGCGAGGCCGGCTTGCTGCCGTCGTCGAGGGAGTATCTGAGCCAGATGGCAAGTGATTGGGTCGAACGGCGAATTCCTACTAATAACAGGAGGGCTTTCATGAAGACTACAATGCTGACGATGATGATTTTGGCCTTGTTGACCTGTTTCGTGATGACCGGTCCGGTTCCTGTCATGGCAGAGCCGTCAGGGTCCACCACGATGGGCGGAGGCGGCATGCCGCAGGCTGACAAAATTCCGCATGACAAGCAAACCGATCTCACTCCCGGGCAGCCAGGCGTTCCCGACGAATATGCGACAACGCCGGTTCGGCAGGGCAAACTGAAGGAAGTCACCGACAGCAAGTGGTTGAATCAGCCGGTGACCAATACCCAGGGCGAACAGCTTGGCAAGATCACCAAGGTCCTGAAGGACGAGCAAACGCAGAACATCGAATACGTGATGTTCCAGTTGAAGGATGCTCAATCGGCCCGCCCTCTGCCCTGGAGCAAGTTCCAGGAAAAGGGCGACAAGCTGGTGCTCAATGCGACCAAAGAGGAACTGCTCCCCAGTGTGAGTTCAAAGGATGCGAAAGATATGTCGCCGGATTTGGCGATGTTCATGGATGAGATCGAGCAGAAGCGAAATGAGCCTAAGGGAGCGGGCGGCGGCAATGAGGCCAAGGCCGGCGATCCTGGTACGCTGTCCGGCGCCGCGACAATGGGTGAAGACGCGACAGGCACGCATCGGTCGGCCCCTGCGACCCCCGCGCCCGGTTTCGAACACGACGCCGACAAGGCGAAGAAAAAGTAACTCGCCCCCAGGCCTGGTCCCGCCCGATCGGCATTTGTTCCGGTCGAGGCGGGGCAAGGTTCCCACCCTGTATCCCCCCTCTTGTTGTGTGTAAGAACGGCGAAGGAGTTTTTGTCCGGCGACGGGCTTAGTTGTCTGAACGTCGGCGGAGTGTCGCTATGAAGCAGCCACCATCAAGCGTTTTCGTCAATTTCATGCGGCCTGTCTCTTGCACATCTTGGTGATTGTTTCTTGCGCATCACTCAGCGGTCGTACACTTCAATCACGTGTTACACATTTTCATGGAGGGAAACACAATGAAAGGACATCGCATCATCCTTGGGTCTGCTCTGTTGATGCTTGCCGGCTGTCAAACCATCGGCGGAGAGAGCTTGCCGACGTTGACCCGTACGGGCGAAGTGAAGGACGTGGTGATTCGTGAGACTGCCGAGCCTGCATCAGTGACGGTCAATCCCGGCGATGAGGTTCGTTGGATCAATAAACGCCAGGACAATGTCAAGGTGATTTTCTTGAATCCAATGACAGAAAACCTCTCGTGCCAGCGCAACTTCGGTGGTCTGCTGGGATTTGGAACCAAGCGCAATGAATATTCGGCCAAATTGGGGCCCAATGAAACGGCTAGCGTCTGTTTTCGCGATCCGGGTGAGGTGAGGTATGTGGTACGAGCCAAGTCAGGTGATCCCATAGGCGAGCAAAATATCGCTGGCAACATCATGATCGGGAGGGACATGGCTCGTGAAGCGCCTGTCCAGAAGGAGGACCGCCGGACTTCAACTAGTGAAGAGCGTAGCGCGGCACGTGTTGACGAAGAACCAGGGACCGTTCGCTAGGAAACTGCCGAGGCCACGACTGGGGGCGGACCCTAGGGTGAGCTAGAGAGTTCACTAATGTCCCTAGTCGTGGCCTTATGGTCTGATGGGCACAGACGGGGTCCTCTCATGTCAATTGTGAAGGAGGCGTCATGCTGCAATTAGTCCAGGACTGGTATGTCGCACGCGAAGTCAATCACGACGAGAGCTTGACTGAAACGCTGATGGAGTGGTTCAGCCGCCGGCCCTCCTTGCGTGACGTGACGGTGTTTGTTGCGGAGGGTGTGGCGACGCTGCGGGGTTCAGTCCCGACGAATTGGGACAGGGCGCTGGCGATCGAGTTGGCGTGGGATGCGGGAGCCGAGGATATTCAGGACGATCTAAAGTTGACACGACCGCTGGCCGCCTAACCGCTACCGCCTATTTCTTTGACCGGCATCGAGAGCGGCTCGATGCCGGCATTCCCTTTACAACAGCATGCGCCGGAATCGACAAGGGAAGGGTTCCTCTTCTCCCTGGTAGGCGCGAGGTGTGACATAGCGATGCGATTTGCTGCAGTCGCCATAGATTACGACGGAACGCTAGCCCAAGACGGTCTTGTCGATTCCTCGACGGCCGCCGCGCTTGAACAGGTGGTGGCCTCGGGGCGGAAGTTTATTCTCGTGACGGGACGCATGCTGCGTGAACTGTTACCGCTCTTTCCGCAAGCCACGCTGTGCGCCAGAATCGTTGCTGAGAACGGCGCCGTGTTGTATCGTCCTGCGACCCGCGACCAACGTCTTCTCGCGGACCCGGCCTCTGCCGTCTTGATCGACACCTTGACGCGAAAAGGGGTGACTCCGCTCGATGTGGGCGACTCCATCATAGCGACTGTGAGGCCACATGAAGTACCGATCATGGAAGCGATTCGGGATCTGGGACTCGAACATCACGTCATCTTCAACCGGGAGTCGGTCATGGTCCTGCCTCCTGGCATCAACAAGGCGACCGGCTTGGCTGCAGCGCTGGATGAACTGCAGCTGTCGCCCCACGAAGTTGTCGGCATCGGGGACAGCGAAAACGACCATGCCCTGTTTCAAACCAGCGAGCTGGCCGTCGCGGTGGCCAGCGCGGTGCCCACGTTGCGTGACGCAGCCGATTGGGTGACCGCTCGAAGCAACGGTGCCGGTACGAGCGAAGCGTTGCTTGCCCTGGTTGCAGACGACATGGCGGGTCACGCCAGACGGCTCACCCGCCACCGCATCACGCTGGGGTCACGACAGGGAGGTGACTCAGTGACGATGTCTCCGGTAGGGGAAAATCTGTTGATCGCAGGCACGTCCGGCAGCGGAAAATCGACCTTGGCACATGCCGTCCTTGAACAGTTGGTCGACCAGGGCTATCAGAGCTGCGTGATTGATCCAGAGGGCGATTATCCCTCGATGGAAAAGATGATCATGTTTGGGAATTCGCAGCGAGGCCCTACGGTGGTCGAGGTGATGACTGCCCTGGAAAATCCCAAGGCGCAGGTCCTCGTCAACCTCGTCGGACTTCCCCTGGAAGACCGTCCAGCGTTCTTTTTGGAACTGCTGCCCAAACTGCAAGAGAGGCGAGTGCGCACAGGGCGGCCTCATCGGATCGTAGTGGATGAGGCGCATCATCTCATGCCGAAACGCTGGCCCGCGATGCCGGAATCTCTCGAGGACCTTCACAGCATGATCTTCGTTACCGTTCACCCT
>Ga0210002_1000058_pt1 | contig 17215 bp, 15 predicted proteins | sample InoplaM2SAM_FD_187587 | JGI IMG/M metagenome (GOLD analysis project Ga0210002, IMG submission 187587) | Arabidopsis thaliana rhizosphere microbial communities from the Joint Genome Institute, USA, that affect carbon cycling - Inoculated... | ecosystem: Host-associated > Plants > Roots >... | reverse complement strand
AAGAATCTATTAATTCCTCATTTACATCAGAAGCACCCACTAGTTTCTTTAAAGCTGCTCCGAGACTAGTGCGAAGATTGTCTAGCATTTATTTATCTAATAATTGATAGCCAAGCCGAGATTATTATATAATACTGGGATTTCGAGGTTAGAGCTTCTACGGCTAAGCAATATTGCTTTTGTCAGACTTAAATGGCCAACCTTATAAAATTATCACAATGGCTTTGCGGAAACATTCTTCACTCCTGTTTTATATCCCTTCAGGCACATTTATAGCCCCATTTGTTTTATCTCGTAAATAATTAATAAATAGATTATTATCTATCGTTGCGTTGTCGAAATTCGCGTTACTAATCTTTAGGTTTTCAAAGATATCAATCTCTTTCAATGTGGCCATAGACAAATCAGCCCAAGACAGATCAGTGTCTGAGAGAACTGCTCTCGACAGATTGGCCCCTGATAGATTAGCACCGACCAAATTGCCCCCTTGCAAGTTAGCCCCTGACAAATCAGCCTCATCCAATCTAGCCTTTTGCAGCCGAATCTCTGATAAATTAGCCCTTGACAAATCAGTTTTAAATAAATAAGCCTCTCGCAAATCAGCCCCTGACAAATAAGCCCTTCTTAATCCCGCTCCAGACAGATCAGCCCCCTTCAATATAGCCCCCTTCAATATAGCCGCTTGCAAATTAGCTCCCGATAAATCTGCTCCCTGCAAATCAGCCCCTGACAGATCGGCTCCCTGCAAGTTAGCCCCTGACAGATCAGCCACTTTCAATATAGCCCCTTGCAGATCAGCCCCCTGCAATATAGCCCCTGACAGATCGGTTCCCTGCAAGTTAGCCGCTGAGAGATCAGCAGCCGATAGATCAGCCCCTAACAAATTATCTCCTGAAAAATTAGATCTAAAGAGGAATGCTTGCCTTAAATTTATTTTCGATAATTCAAATTTCTTTACTTTCCTTTGACCGTATTCATAACTCATGTTTTCATAAGGGAGATGAATTAAAGTTGAACTCTGATCTCTGAGCTTGTTAAATTCATTCACATTCTCATTTCTTAATAATTCCACTAATTTGGTGGTCTCTGAAGATGTTTGACTACTATCTTTTACTCCGATAGTATCTTCAGCTCTTAAAAATTTCTCAATGACGTCTATTTTTATTAGCGTAGATGCAGAGACTTTAAGAAAAAAAAACAAGTCCGTATCATTTAATTCAATTAGCTTTTCCCAGATTTCTCCTATCGGTTTTTGTAATCTAATGTTTCCTTTTTTGCCAACAATATCATCAACTGATTTGCTTAAATCTTCCAATCTAGACAAATTTCCGGATTCAGAGGATATTATGAAGCTCTTTAAGAATTCAATTCTGGCATAATACGGTATAATTAATTTCAAAAAATCAATCCATTTATTTCCCCTAAAGTAGAACGCTTGGATGGCAATTAATTTTTCGAAATCTTTGGAACTTTGCCCGTAAATAACTTTTGATAAAATAAGAGTGTTAATGAATCTTTTAACATCTCTTGGGTTAAGTTGAGCCGCTCTAATGATTAATTCAATGTTCGTTCCTTCTAGAATATAGTTAATCTCTGATTTGGACATTCCTGTTTTAGTAATCATATCTCTGATCGTCGTAGAAATATCCTTGGCGTTCCATACAGGAATCTGAAACGGAAGCTGAACAATTTTTTGGAGATAATCCATGCCATCAATTTTCATATTTTCTCCATACTTAGTCATAATAATAGGATCTATCGTTCTAGGATCCATGCCAATGACATAGATTATTCCCTCAATGTCAAAGAAAGTTTTTATCGACTCTAAAATTTCCAATGCTCTTTCTGGAGTGCATCGGTCTAAATCATCTATGAAAATTACAAGTCTAAAATCATATATTAAACTTCCATCCTCATCGTATCTAATTTTATGAAATTCATCATTTAGATGTTCGCTAATATGCTTATGAAAATAGACCCTCTCTTGGTCTATTATAACGGAACCATCAGACTTGTAATCGTCTATCATCTTGCCGATTTCAAAGGTGGCACCTGCCTCCAAGGCCTCTCCTGCATTTATCCCGACATTTGCGGTGGTGTTTCGAAGAATTGAACCACCCACTTTAATAAACGTGGTTTTTAGCTTTGATAACACCTGTTTCTTTTTGTCTTGAGCAGCTGAATTATTTATTTTTTCTAATGTATCTTCTATAGCTAAAATGATTGTTCGCAATAGTGGAACCATTGCAGAATATTTTTCTCTCTCATATCTCCATGAATCAAACCACACTGTTTCTACGTTACGGGAATAGTTTTGCTTAAGTTCGTTTTTTATCAATTGCATAAGAGTGGTCTTTCCGGTTCCCCAGCCACCGTATATTCCGACGGTGAATCTTGGAGTTGAATTTACGATGAATTCGGATAACTTCTTGGCGTAATTTTCAAAATCTGGTGCATCACGAGTGGGTTCATCAGTGATTATCTTTCTAATAGAACTGGATGATTCATTATCACCAATTGCAATTTTATCCTCTGTAGATGAAAAATTCGTATGAGTTTAATGTTCTCGTAGGATATAAATGTGGTGTCAATGGTCATTAGCAAAGCCATATCGGCATTATGTCTCTTGTATAAGAACACACCTTTCAAGCATATTTTTTTTATGAAAACTATAGTTTTGGACTGAAGAATTTGATCGAAACATCAAGAAGTCCATTTGATCCCCTGCAAAGCCTAATTATTAGCTTTACCGATCAAGATTCGTGATCAGTTCACAATTGGGAGCGATATCTGGATCGCCAGAATAGATAAAGATCTTATCCGCGGCACCGGAACCGCAGTCTGCAGTATCAAAAGAAAAATCACGATAATAACCATTCGGATATATAAAATCGTTACCCGGGCCACTGTGAATTCTATCGACTCCTTCTCCAGATTGTATATAATCATCTCCTTCTCCACCCGAAATCATATCGTCGTTATTGAGTAAAGTTCCTACGTAGCCAGCATTAATAGTATCCTCTAAAATGGTATCATCGCCAAACCCTCCCTCATACTTGTCACTCCCTCTTCCTCCAAACATCGTATCGTCATTAGCTCCTCCAAGCAAAATATCATTGCCATCATCCCCGTAAATGATGTTCGGCACATTGCTATAACCTCTGATGAAGTCATTACCACCCATTCCATGGACTACGTTAAATTGAACAGAACTCGCAAAAATAATGTCATCGTATGGAGTTCCATAACATGTTGAACTAATGTTCGGACAATTAATATTAGCGGCCCAGCCTCTTTGACTTGAGAGTGTCTGTAGGATTATTATAGACACTAAAGTCACCAAAAAGGCAAATCTCAAGTTTTCGCAGAACATTCTATCAATATATACGTTCAACACTCTTTCGATATCTCCTACTAGAAAATAAAGTTTAATCCCTCATTTGTAAAATCATAATAAATCTAATAAGTCCCATCTGTCTGCAAACTGCCCTTCCAATGGTTTGTGTTTTGGTTTGAAGTAAAGCTGGTCTATCAAATCCATATCCTTACTTCGACCTGGTAACGCGCACGTGACGTCGAACCTGTTTGGGTATATTCTGTTGTGGATCTGAACGATAAAGACTGATAACGCGCACGTGACGTCGAACTTTCTTGCCTTCATGTTTGGAAGTGACGAACTCTTTGCCAGACTGTTTAGTAATCACAATCCGAGCTGGACCTTTGATCCTAAAGACCAGGCCTTGTGATGACTGAAGGTTTATCTTAGTGGGATCGAAGCTGGCAGTGCTCACGTCCACATATTGGGTCGGAAGGGTGTGTGGATCCGTGTTACCCGCGGGAGTGACCTGGATCTCGCCTGTAGCACTTCCAGCTTGGTTGACCATCGAGTATGTTGCTGGTTCGAGTATGGAGACTGCAAAGAGGTCATTGTCTGAGAGCTTGGTGCTGTCGAAGACCAGCGAGGCACCACTCTCCTCACTGGCTACCACAGAGTAACTACCTTCGCCACCTGAAACATAAAACATCACATAACCCTTCGGAGACACTTTGGGAACCTCCGCTACGGTGCTTACTGTAGCGAGATCTATCATGAGCTGCATATTATCCGATGTGCTTTCTACCAAGAAGTTTATTGAACCAACATTCTTCTGGTCCCTGTTCACAACTGCGGTATAGCGACCCTCCTGAAACTGATGAATAACATAAGCTAGCAGTCCGAGGGCCCCACTGTCGAATGTCGATGTTGTGAGTATCCTATGATTGAATCGAGCTTTGGGCTTGATCGTTATCAACCCACATTCCCCTCCAACACCATCTCGACATCATTATTGGAGACAGTAAGATCCCGGATAGGAATCTTCACTGGTAATAATTCCGGAAGCGGTGTCTCGTTCGGTCGATTGTTTGGATTCTCCGCTTTTGGTAAGATTGGATATGGATCCTCAATTTCGAACAAAGGATTGCCTATGTCGAAATAAGCAATGAGGGCCAGGCCTATCATATTTTGCAGTCCGAAGGTAACGCCCAGAAGGTTAATGAGCCATTCTTGAATATCGTCCCCTATATCTAAAATCACTCGAACCAAGTGAACAATAGGACCTAGAATTGCTTTGATTAGAGCCTTCGCCCAATCTGGAACTCCGCTCAGGAGACCGTCGAACAGCGCCTCAATAGCATCGTCCAAAAGATCTCCTACAGTATCCGCAATATCAATGAAGTCGACATCGACCGTCCGCGGATCGAGGACAAGCTGCCATTTGTTGAACAGTGGGTCTGGCACTGCATTTTGCGCATCCCACTGATCCATATCGCCTGGCCTATTTTGATTGACGACATAGCGTGTGAATAGCTCCCCGTCAACGATGGAAATTTCTGACGTTATCAGACCCCCTAGAGGTAACAGTATTTGTATGTCGGGATCTTCGCTGAAGAGGCAGTATCTGGGTGCCCTTAGGATACATCCTCCAAACGGATTTGGAATGATGCAAAACCCGCCAACGCACAGTTCGGGAATGTTGACGCCGAGAGACAGGTTAAGTCGGTCCCACTTGATGTCCAGCTCCTTCACATGGACCCCATTGTCCGCACGCAAATCGACGCTTCCTCCCTCTAGGTGAATTTTTATGTCATATCCTGCAGTGAATGGTCCCAAGTCAGCGCTGTCCGCGTCTTCGTAAACGAATTTTTCTACAACCTTACTGAAAAGCCTCTCGAACGCCTTTTCTGATGCGATGACTCTTGCATGAGGCATTTCATCTCACCTCCGGTGATTCGCTCACATTATCAACGCATTTCTGCAAATCTGGATCCCAATGCTGTCCAGTTGGACAATCGTGGACACTAATATCGACATCGATAAATGCCTTGAGTTCATCTGACTCGACAGCAGGATTGTTCGGTATCTGAGACGACCCCGCTGGCTTTGGTTGTAAGCTGAGAGAAATTTGTTCGGTTAAGTTAAATGTTAGATCCTCGAGAAGGACTCGCAACCGAGGAAGGAAACCGAGGCGGAACGTAGTGCCTATGATACACTCGATGCCGTTCTCCAAATCTTCCGGACGGATCTCTGCAATCTCGATTCGATCAATAAAAGGCTCAAGATACCATTGCTGCCAGTATTCCCGGAAACGCAAACCGCCGACTGCGAAGGCGTCGAGACATGTGCACAAGAGCCTGTCAGCCGGTATGACAGTCAATTCCTCTGGCTGTGGTGACGGTTCTGTGTTCGGCTCAGGCGGTGGAGGAATCAGTTGGTCAACCACATCATCTGGTGGGCAACCCACACCAGCGCAAACTGTCAATCCAAACGCGAGGCGCTGCTCTGGTAACGGCTGCAGTTCTGATGGCAGATTAATGGTGTTACCAGGATGGAAATCCACCTTCACATCTACAAGCTGAACGGAAAAGTTAATACCGTAGTCGGTTCCCGGTAACGGAAAGGGCTTAACTATAGTGACCAAAGGGTTACCGTGCTGGCTTAAACGCGGATGAGCGACGATAGGGCGGCAGAGAAGCTCCGGTTTTTCGGCGACATCTTTGGTGGCATAGTTAAACATCGAGGGACGTTGATTCCTAATATGACTGATTATTTGGTTGAATCCGCCCTCCTCAAATGACGCGAATACGTCACAGTGCTCAGTGAACGACAGATTTTGTCCCTCCAGTATTACCCACGTCGAATTTCTGTTCAGCTACAACTTTTTGTGTTACTCCAAGCTTGTTGAACTGTAATAGTCGAGTTTGGCTTTGAGATAAATCTTTTTTCCCCATATGATGAATTACCGATATTTTTTATAAGGTTTCCTTATTGAAGGAATAGTTATCGACCAATAAGTATTGCAGAATGTTTCATTTAGTCAATTTAGGGCATGAGAAAATTGAAAATAAGAACAATTATCAGAAATGCGGTGAATTTCAGAAGGCTGATCGATCTTTCGTTTCCATTAATTAGGACTTGCATAGTCCCCACTGGTTAGCTGTATAAGCTCCGATTATGATAAATAAATTATCATGTCTTGTCTGCATTTTTCACAGTGCCACAGTTCCCTTGTTTTCCCATGTCTTACGACAGAGATAGCTCGACGAGGGCCGTTTAGGTATTGATAGTTAATAAAATTGGCAATCCTAGTTTTGACATCGTTGATCGTTATCACGATTGGTATTCTCAAAAGTAACACAATAAAATATAAACCTAAAATGTCTCTTTTCATTTTAATTTTGTATAATCACTATTATGGCATACGCCTAAAGTATCACAATCTTGATCTAAATAAATTTTTAAAGTAGTAAACTTGCTATACTTGTGTGATATTTTTCCATAAAAAGTTAATGATAAACTATATTGTAACGACAATCGTAATCAGTTTGCTATTCAACTAGAGGGGGAAAAAAATTTCAGAATTGTATCTGATTACGACGAGATGTTTCCAACGAAAGTGGACGAACTGAAATTAAATTCTGACAAAGCATCAAAACTGGATTGGAACCATTTTCCGTTAAAGTGGATAGGTTGGGTTGTTGATCTTGATAGTAAAAATTATAAATTTCTAAAAAAACTGGAATTTTTGGATTTTGTTGAGTTTGTAGAAGAAAATGAATACGTGCAAATAGTTACCGAAAGAACTCGTGCATGGAAAGTATATGGTGGGCATCATCCCCATGTGCCTCCAGGAGGAGATCATGACAAAATTATAGTTACAAACAAAAGGATAATGGTAATTAAATTTAATCTCCCATTATTTGGGGGGGAAAAGGACGATAGGAGCGAGACCTTGCAATTTCTTTTAGGGACATAGAACGGATTTCTACTGGCAATAGTGGATTATATAAAAGATTACACAATAATTATGATATATTCATTAAAACTACAATCAACGATTTCAAAATTACTGCTGTGAAAGAGGAAGATACGACTAATGTCGTAGGCTATATACGCAAGCAAGTTCAGCAATGAAATCACAGCAGTTGCTCAAGTGGATGACACAATGATAAATAAACGTAAAATATCTCGATTTTTTCGAGATCTAGTATTCTCTTTATTCTCAAAGGTAGTGACTATACTTTGCATCTGAGATCTCTCGTTAACTGTAAATTTAGACATGCTCGTATTTTGTTCATTTTGTCAAATTAAACCTTCTTCCATAATTCTTTATCATTTTGACGATCTTGACCGTTAATTTTTCTAGTTCGAGGATATTGTGAAACTACCAATGTTAGTAACAGCATCCTGCCTATATCTATTAGAAGGACTATCATGGTTGAATTATCCTCTATAATTTGTCGTTGCAAACCATAGTCAAACTGAGCCGGATCGGGAACTTGTTGAAAAGAGTAGACGGATATAGTTATCATATACAAACTTGGAAAGCCCATTATAACTGCAGAAAGGATTAAAAATGTTCTTTTTCTTGATAACCACGGAAATAGATGAATAATCATATTGCGACCTTGAACAGTCTGCAATATCAATCTCATTATAAAAAATGTGCCTATGGTTCTTGCTATGAATAAAATTAATAATGCCGCCGTAAAGTATTCAGAATCAATAAAGTGAAATTGAATGAAGAGAATAGTAGTGACACCTTCGCAGACTAAGGTAACAAAATACGAACCCAAAATAACTGATGGTAATAATAAAATTAAATCCAATTTATAGAATTTCTTCCAAACTATTTTATCATACGCACGCGTCGCTTGAGTGTAACATTTCGAATTCTGTTCTTTCACCACATCATCGAGATTACTTGATAAAGTGGGGTCTAAGATTTTTAACTCACGCTCTTTTAATCCTTTATAAAAATCATTAATTAATTTGTAATATTCATAGTTATCAAATACTTCAAGTTCGTTTCCAATATTGAAATCATAATTTTTGAAAGAAACAATCGATTTAGAGTTGGCTTCCTTAAAATGTTTTTTAGCTGCTTCAATATCTTTTAGTACGTTCGAAGCATATTTTGATAGGCTTTTTCTCTTGTGTCTGTGTGCAATACCAACTAAGAGAATACCAACTACTATAGGGATAAAAAATTTTAGGGCATCCACGTTAAAATACACTTTCACAGGATCAGCTGACTCTTTGAAAATATTAGGACGATATGTATTTCCACCTTCATCATGTGTGACAGTAATTGTAAATGGTTGAGTATGATGATAATAATTATTTGAATTATCTGTGTCAAAATCCCGAAGACGATCAACTTTGAACCTTTCACTGAAATAAGGAGTGCCAGTAATATTATTCACTATACCAATTTTTACACCTGGACTTAACCTCGATGAAAAAGCAACTACCGAGTCAATTGTTTTGGTGAGTGTAAAATTTTCATTCTGATAAATCATTGCAGCATTGATAACCTTAGCATCAGGATAAGTCATCGTAAACCTTACGTCCTTGGCTGCAGAATATCCATTATTTACAAGAAAGATTCTATATGTTGTATTAGTATCTGAAGATGGATAATCTACCTCTGCAGAGATATCCAACGAGGGCTTACTAAAAAAAGTTGAAAGAGATGTCAGGGCTGTCAGAATTAGACTACTGCCTATTAAAGCAACCACAATCTGTAGCGATGAACCTCTCCAATCTACCATCGTGTTGACTTGATAAATGTCCTTAATCTTCTTTTCTTTATCTTGTAAGATTCAGACATTGTGCTGATAAGCGCTAAGATGTGCGTCTAATATCTCCTTTCTCTGAAACCACATTTTACAACTGCATTCTATCCAGGTATAATTCTCATCATAAGGCTGAAATTTACAACCTGCTATTCCATGAGCACATTGCGGATTAGGACACCAATCCTGGCCTAATGCTTTTGGACACCAGATATGAAGACAATACCTGCATTCATTATGTCTTATTGTATCGCCCCCGTTAAGCCTGCACTGGCAGTTGTCGAGTATCGGCATTTTTGTATAATTACCGGTGACATCCATCTGAACTGTATTTCTCTGTGTCTCTGCCTCTGTCTGCTCCTGCGTCTGTCTCTGGCCTGTCACTGTCAAATATGGAACGATGTCGAAATAATTGGCTAGGGTAACGTTCAGCTTATGGAGAGCTATAAGGGAGGCTTGTTTTACTGTAGTCGGAACATCAGAATCCAATATTTGATAATGCCTTCTTTGCAGGTCGGCTATCTCATTCACCCGCTCTTTGAACTCATACAGATACTCGAATTCGCTTTGCCTCAGCTGTGAATACCATTTAGCTGACTCTTTTTTGATTTGCTGTTTAATATTCCCGAGAAAACGTCTCGAGACAACTTTACTTGTCTGTCTTTCTATTTCCCTTATAATTTCTGATTCTGGTATCTTTTTAATGGACATTGTTGCGACAATGCTTCTTACTGTGGTTCTTTCTGCAGAAGTGAACTTGGACACGTTCCTATCTTCCCATTTTAGGAAAATAAAGATTTATTCAGCAATACTTAGTGACGAATAACTATTCCTTCAATAAGGAATCCTTATAACAATTGTTGATAATTTGTGATATGGGAAAAAAAGATTTACGTAAAAGCCAAACTGAATTATTACGATTCTACCTGAGAGTAAAGAATAATGGTGTAATAGAAAATAACGGTAAGAAGACAACAGGCGCACCAGATTGTCTATCTGACCGCAGGAGAGAGTGGCCTTGACGCTAACATCACAGAACACAGTTGCTTGGCACAACCGGAATACTGCTGAACACGATAGTCTTCTGAACAAGTGGGGTGATAAGAAATTTCGCACTCTCTCACTGTCAATCTATGGTGAGCCCCAGGATCCCCTCTATGCAGCCGTGATGGTGAAAAGGCCGGTGGTGGTAGCGGGGAAGCAGGTTGGCCCGCTTAACCAAGTCGACATGAAGAAGACCTTGAATGATATGGAAAAAAAGAAGTGGGGACCATATATCATGACTGCGACTGGCCCACCAGATTCGGCCGTTTTCTTGGGAGCTTTCAGGCCGATGAACAAAATCCCAATGACTCGGCTCAACTTGACCCCTCAGCAATTCAAGAGAGAAAATAAAAGGAGACAATGGTATGGCATGATACTCATATGGGCCGACGCATTCGGCACAGAGGCAGACACGCGTTATACTGGAATCTGGGGCCCGAACATCAGTGGTGAAGCTTGGAACTGTGAAGCAATAGACGAAGGTGGCGTAGCGCTTAAGGAGCGCTTTCTAGCGCTGACCGATACTTGGTGCCGACCATCTCACATAGCTGTCACCCCAGCGGGACGGAACCTCGAACTTTTTGTCGACTCTACTATTGGCCCATGGTCGTCTCGTTATTGGATGACGAGTGATGAGTATCAGGAGGAATTCACCAAGGCCAAAAAGAATAACCTCCAGCCGATTCGGGTTTCGGCGTCGGGTTCAGGCGCAAATGCTCGATATGCAGCAATCTTTGCTTCGCGAGAGGAGATGGACTCCCGCGTGTTCCATGCAGAGGGACCGGTTACAGTAGCATCAATTGATTCTGTCATGGAGAACGTCATGGAGGACAAAAAAATTAGGGGTGCCGCATTAGCAATCGTTCGTGGGACCCAGTTGGTCTATGTCAAAGGATACAAATATGCTGAACCTGAACCAATTTATCCTGTCGTGTGGCCTACTACTCTGTTCAGATTAGGTAGTGTATCCAAGATATTTGCCGCTGTTGCTATGTATAGACTTTTACAGCAGAATCCGAGGGACATTACATTGAATAAGCATATGCAATCTGTCCTTAATCTCACCCAACCTGACGGATCGCAACCAAAGGATTCACGCTTCAATGACATAAGAATCAAACATCTGCTTGAGAGCAACTCGGGAATACAATCAGATCTTCACCGGAAAAGCAAGCAAGCCGTCGATGCTGCGGTGCCTAAGAAATCGCTGCCAGCAACACATGAGCAGATCATGCGCTATATCGCTAGCTTCTGGCTCACAGACAACCCAGGAGCGAAGGATAACGTGGTATATGGGAGCGTGGGATATTTCATGTTGAGTCAGATGATAGCCAAACTCGCAGGTGCAAGTTCATTCGAAGAGGCGTTAAATACGTTAGTGCTAGCGCCACTGAAAATGACAAGGACACGAGGTGCAAGAACTCTTGTCGGCAGTCAGGCGGCGGACGAAGCACGCTATCATGATCATCGTTACTACCAAGAGGCTGTTTCAACGGCCAAAGTTGTTCACGAATTGAGAATCACTGATAGCCTCAAGACCGCAGACCAGCCGAAAGTAGCTAGGCAGTACAATGAGTTTGATCTAGAACTTATGGATGGGACCGGCGGATTGTCGTCGTCGGTAGTGGATGTCGCGCGCCTTGCGGCAATGTTCAGCGATCGCGACAACAACCCCGTGCTTTCAAACAGGTGGCTTGACTCACTCTTCACAAATGCCGCTAAGGCAACGTCGGAACTCACCGGACCTGATTCGCATGGTTACCACGGATTCGACGGTGCACAAATCAAAGATGAGGCGAATCATGTCTATTATGGTTGGAAAGGTGGATCGCTTACAGGAGTTGGCATATCACTTTACGTTACAACTGGCGGATACTCGTTTGTTTTTGCTAAGAACTGTAACATTGGCACTGGCCCAGCTTTCAATGAGATAATGAATATAGCACAAGCCATCAAATGGGATGACAAAGACCTTTTCGTTGGTTTCGGAATGCCCTCCCTTACTCCCATCAAAGAACCGGTCCCAACTATACCGGGTCTTGTATTACAAGAGCTAGAAACACACGAGGAACTTTCTTTAGAAAGGGGCCCTTAATTTGACGGTGCCTTTAATACTTTTGTTCGTTTGAGTATTGAAAATGCTCCAAACTCAATTCCATTTCCATTACCATTGTAGGGTTCACTTAGTCTTACTTGTGCAGAGGAGTCTTCCCATATGATTAAAAATTTGTTTTATTATTAACTCGTCTGGTATCCTTTTTATCGTCAAATTGGCTACCATGTTTTGAATACTGCTTCTCTCGTCATGCGTAAACTTCGACACGTTTCTATTTACTCACTTTAAGAAAATAAGATTTGCGTTTTGGGATGTTTTACTGTTTACTACACATTTTGGATAGTTTCATTCAACCTAGATTTGTAGAATTGGCAATCGGAGAATTATCAGGTTTAAGAAATTTCACTGAATTGATAAATTTATCTCGGATTTCAGTATAATCAGGACTGCCATATACATCAGTGTTAGATCCAAGATCCCAGAGTGTAATAACGATCTCCAACCAAAACAATCCACTGTTTTGTAGTAAACGATGCTAAAGGATTTTCGAATGGCTTTCCCATATAGGCGAAAGTTCCTGCTTGCCGGCCATCAATAGTAAGATATGATGGATATTCGATCAAATTGTGTTCATACGAGGAGTCATTTTTGAGTATTTGTAAGCCAAGTTCCGTCATTGCTCGAATGTTTAAGTAGGGATCGGAAGAATTTTTTGCCTCATAATCAGGTATAGTTATAATTGCTAAGACAATATATCCCTCTCCTGATGAAGGATCAGTTATTTCTATACTAGGATCTTCATAAAGACTCCCTTTTTCGACAATTTGCCATGTAGAAGGGTATTGAAATTGGATTTGATATTTATCGCTAGTATAGTTTGTATATTGTAATGCAAATGAACCGTCAAGACTGGAAATAACGGCAATAAGGAATGCTGTAAATAATAAAATAACAAATGTGCGGTTCAAGTTATTCTTTCTTTTGCTGCATATTGGCAGGCTTCTAAGTTAACATATTGTCGAAATAAACATTTGTATTGCGAGTTCCTTGGTCTAATATTTTCATGTGAAATCTGTGGTTACACCTTTTACAGAATAAAAGAGCAGTAACATAAAATGTCAATTCAATTTCATTCTCCGGATTTGCAGTCTGACCACGACCATGAAAATTAATTCCATCAGCGTAAGGCTGGATCTCATCTATTTGTATATTTTTTGAACCACATCTAATACATCGAAATTTAACTAATCTAAAATCATTTACAATCCGTTCCTTGTTCTCGCCTCTTATTGGAAATTCTTCCTTCATTTTTTTGGTTATCCTTCGCTGATTAAGGATACGAACCTTATGTCCGTTAAATTTAGGCACGCTTGTATTTTGAGCCTTGTTAAAAATAAACTTTCTATTTTATCTTACAAACTTGAACGTCTTTACCATCTGTTCAAACTGTGGTAGGTATTTTTGAAAGTCTTTTACATTTGCAGCATATTGCAAAAAGTAAGGTTTGCTATTATGGACAATATAATAGTCTGTTACCTCCAAATTAGTTAAATTATTTCTTGCAGTTCTATGAATTTTAACTGCTGGTTCTCCATCAATGGTTGTATTTTCCTTAGAGAATATTTTAACTTTGGACAGATTAATGTTATATTGGGTGTATGTCTCTAAAGGAACGTTCCTATAAGGATAGTCGGTGTCAAGTGATATAATCGAATAAGCACCCTCATTTTGAATCTCCTCTCCTGACAAAACCTTACTAGTATTTAGAAGGAAGTCATTGAATTCGGATGGAACCAGTCCAAGTTCCGGGCCTCTACCAAATTCAACAGATATAGGGTCATTGGTCTCTCTATATGCCCAGTTATCTAGCACGTTTACAGAGAAATGTGTGTTATTTACAGTTACTGCGTTGACATCTGTTAAAGATAGTAATAATACGACACTCATGCTGATAGACACTAGTGCCGTCAAAATCAGAGGTAAACTCATTTCATGATATTTGATATCCGCGTGTTATAAAGTGGGTCTAATCAGGATAAAGTTTTGTTTTACTATGAAAAAGTCTGTTACAGTTTTTATTATATTTATTATGATGCAATTTAGGTTAATTGCTATGGTTCAAAATCAGGATTTGAAGGAATTTTGTTGTGCTTATATCGAAAAATCAATTAAAATTTTAAGCCAACATATCGATGACTACATACCAGAATACAAGGACAAAAAATATGAAAGGTATTTTGATCCTCGATGTTTAAGTAATTAAAAAGAGATGAAATAAGTAAATGTCTACGGATGATAATAACCACGACAAAAAAGAACAATTGAAGTTAGATGGATTAAATAAAATATTTGGATGGATAGAAGATAAAGAAACCAAGGCCGTAATTATAAATAAATATCATAATAATAAGGAACACAGAGTGGCACTAAAAGCATTTTTAGATGACATGGTTAAAGCACTCGATGAAAGCACAGCAGAAACTAATAGCAAAGAAGAAATTAAAAGACAATTATCCTATATTAAATGAGTTAGTGATTGTTCAGTTAATCTCTGTTAAATCTCGAGCCAATCATTTTGCGATGCAGGACCGGTTGCACCTTCTATAATGTTATGTGAGTCAACAAAGCAGCGGATGCAATAAGTAACAGATAATCCATTGATAGACAAGGCGAGATTATTATATAATACTTGTGCATTTGGATTTTAAATTTTAAAAAATTCCTCTCTTCCTAATGCTTAGAACATTGTTCTCTTCTACCTAGATTTACCTTGAGAAGAAGATAGTGTAAAGTTCAGGGTAATCGTCCGTTTGGTTTGAACCTGGCGGAAGAACGAATGCTGTGACGGCATCTATTACATAGCCCCTTTGTTTCACAAAATCAATTGTTTCAGCTGCAATTGGACTCGGGTTTGCGGATACAGTCAGTATAACCGTGTAAGGAGTTTCAGATAACACTTCTACTTCTTTATGGGAAAACATTAGTTATTTCGTCCTTGATTTTGATTCCTTCCTTAGTACTAATTTCTTTTCTAGCTAATGAAAAATCATCAAATAGCATGCTGACTGATCAAGCGTCATCCAACCATCAATATTGGTTAGAAGGGCCTAGGTACATTTAATCCCCGCAAAATTATACAATTCTGGATAACAATGCATTTCATCAGAGTTTTTTGTCATCCTCTCTAAGATTTTGTTTGAAAAATCTCCATTTTGCGTTTTCAATCTCTATATCAATGCGATAAGATGAAATGTTCTGCCATAATTTATTTTTCGCAGAATTGAATTTAAAATCTAGCAAATTTGCCAAGCGACGCGCCTGATTGATTATTTTCAGATTCTTTCCTTTTGTATTTGATGGATTAGCTTGTTCTCTTTCTCACGCCTTATTTTACGAATAAGTCTACTACGGGCAATATGTCGCTCTATTTCTTCCTCTGATAATTCTTCCATATCTTCAAAATCCATTCCGTCATTACCTAACCTAACGTTATTCTTGAAAAACATACGTGCCAATGCATCTATCTTAGCATCTAACTTTTCATAATCCGTTTTTTCAATCTTGGCCTGAACAACCTCTGTATATGCATCATATGACAAGACCATCCTGCACTTTGAGCAAAACTTGGAATCAGATCTATTTTGTTCACTGCAATTAGGACACATTTTTGGCTTTAGTTTGTCTATTTCATCTAATTTAGGTTTCAAGCCATACGCTTCTAGAATTGACTCAGAAGATTCATTTCCATAATAGTGCACGTATTTTTGATGCATGTTTGAATTTGTTGTCCATCCAGCATGCTGTCTCAATACATGTTCTTTTAGTATCTTTGATTTTTCAGTGAGCGCAGAGTGCCGTCTTATGTAAGGGTTCCAAGGCTTCTTGAGCAATTCTATGATTTTTTCTTTATCTTCTGATGAAACATTTGGATTGTTCAGTAATTTGGGAAAAAATTCTTTTTTGTAGGTCTGATAAATGTGATTCAATGACTCAATCCTTATTGATCTACCCAGCGATTTGTTAAGTCCGCAAATTAAGACACTATTTGGATTTCCAGATTGTGGGTGATTTAAAATCCAATCTTTCAAAAATGGAATTGAATTTATCAGTGGTATGTGCCGTTGCCCAGTCTTACCATTTACAAGAACCTCGGCATACTGTCTGCTAGCGGGAGACATCTTAAACACCACATCTTTTATCTTTAGTTTCAAAAGTTCATGAGGTCTGCAGGATGTGTCCCTAGAAATAGCATGGTAACACCTATCCCTTTTGGATGGACAATATTTTAAAAACAAAATATCGTCTTCTTGGGTCCACATGTCAGAAGGCTTGTATATTGATTGTTCTTTTCTCTTTAAACGTGGGATATCAACACATGAGGGCTTCAGGCGTTCCTTCGGCGAGAGATCAGGGTAATGAAGCCATTTGAAGAAGCGGGTTAAAACTATCAAGTACAGGTTATAAGTTGATACCCAGCCATGCATCGGATCTGTTGTTTCGTTTTTTCTTAATGAATTCAAATACAAAATTATATCATCTTTTGTCATATCCTTGAATATCTTGTTTAAATGAAACCTTGACAGATATACCAGCGTTGTAAGGTTTATCCTCTTGTAATTGTCAGACAGATGTATTTCGTTTTCAAGTGCCCTCAAATATTCAACTATGATAGGAGTATTATTTTGGGTGAATTTTAAGCGTCGACAGTAACCTAATGCCAGACCTAAACCAAATTCATCTTCTTGTCCTTGTTTCAGTTCTTGTTTCTGTCTTTCAATAGAATTGAGCACAAAACTCCTTGAGTTTTCCGATATATTAACTGCTATTCAATGCTTATCTATTAATTGATAGTCTGTTATTTCAAATATTCCATTGTCTCCAAACCATTTTACGAGTCCTTCTCTAATCCAAAATATTTTCTTGTACATGGGGCAGTCAACAACTATAGTTTCCGCCTCGCCCCCCTCAAAATTAAGATTAAATCCGTATCTTGATGAT
>Ga0210002_1000017_pt1 | contig 26144 bp, 13 predicted proteins | sample InoplaM2SAM_FD_187587 | JGI IMG/M metagenome (GOLD analysis project Ga0210002, IMG submission 187587) | Arabidopsis thaliana rhizosphere microbial communities from the Joint Genome Institute, USA, that affect carbon cycling - Inoculated... | ecosystem: Host-associated > Plants > Roots >... | reverse complement strand
AATATTGACAAATCTGATCTAACGTAATGATGAGAAGTTGTTAAAGGCTAATGTATGTACGCTTTTTCCTTTAGTTTGTATTTTTACATCCAATTTTACTTGCTTCTCTGAGATGTCTGGCGGTAGCACAAAGAATTCTGTCTTAGATTTGCCGTCTGTCTTCTTTAAGATACTGTCCCATAATAAAGTATCATTGTTATCCCGTATTTCAATTATAAACTCTGCATTAGTATTATCAGATTTTGTAAGATAACGAATGGAAAGAAATATTGGTCTTTCAGTCAAGTTTAATGGCGTTTTTAGAAAAGCAATATTTGCGTTATTATTCCTAGTTGCGTTTTTAGTATCGGCTGTTATATTCATTGTTCCTGATCCACGTTGGATATCAATATATTTTGATTTTTCCCAATGATTATCTTCGTCCAAAATGTTTGTTACCTTTACCGCTGTTTTGTTAAGTCTTCCCAGATCGGTTATCAAAATATCAATTTTATTACCATGTAAAGTGGCATTAAATGTGGCAATTGATCTAGTATCAAATGAAGAAAAGATTTCTCTTAATCTGATTCCAGTATAATCATCTCGCTGTATTCTGTCTCTGAATCCACTATCAATTATAGAAATAATTTTTTGATTTTCAAATGCTAATTTTTTTGGAATCTGAAAATACGAAACATAATTCTCATTATGGAACACATATTTCTGTATCCAAATAAAGAACGGATGCGCTAATACCGTTATATTTCTGTTACTGTCCCTACTGTCGTCATCATTAGCTATGTTATCAGATTTTATATAATGGTCAACTAATGCCGCAGCTCCAAAATATTGTGACGTTTCATTACGGGTTACTATTTCAAGGGTATTAGTAAATCCATAAGCTAAAATCAGTGAAATTCCTCCTATTGATAACAAAAGTAGAGACTTATTTCTACTAACAAAGTACATAATATCAACAAATAATCTGGATGCTGAGATGCATAATATTACGACAATATACATTAGGTGAAATATTACGACATAATTAATAAAATACAGAAAAAAAAGAAATGGAATTACTGCTAATAAAATAAACGAATCCTTTTTTACTGCTGCAAGTATTATACCAAAAGTACCAACGAAGAGTAGAATTGGGTCTATCATTACAAATTCAGTAATTGAAAGATATAATGGATTGCTTTCTCTGTGACTTTGCTTATTTATCCCATCTAACCAATAATTAAATTCACCAACAGTTATTGAATAGGTTGGCCATAACATTGGTATCAAAATTACAGGGATAAACCATAATCCCAGAATTTTGAAATTTCTTTTGGTCTTTGTAAAAATTAGATAGCCTACAAGAGGAACAATCATAACAGCTGGTATCTTTGTAAATATGGATAACCCCAAAAATATGCCAGACAGCAACACAAGAATAATATTTTTTTTATCAATGCTAGCATTTTCTATGTGGCCTCTGAAACAAAGAACAGCAAATAATATGGAAAGTAAGGTTAGAGGTAGTTGGATAGAATCTAAAAGCACCCAACGCGTTAGCCACGTTATTGGCATTACTGCAAAAAGAACAGATGCAATGAATCCCACCTTTCTATCATAGCGAAGCTCTGCTATCTTGAATATTAGAAAAGTATCAACAACGGCTAGTATCCCCATAAAAATTCTGGGAACAAGAAAGATCATTTCATAATTCAGATCTACAGGAGGACTGAATAAATTTAGATAGCCAGTGATACCTAGAAATACTGCCAAGAAAATTTGACCAAAGTATGGATGATCATAACCAATGGATGTATCTCTTAAATCCAGCGTATTTAAGAAATTGACTGCCCTTCCCAAGTATATACCCTCATCAACATTTGGATGTGGGAAACCTATGGGATTCCAAAGATGGGTAAAACCTGCCAAAATAAGTACTATGGAAGTCAAAATTGCGGAATGATTATACATTTTTCTTATGTAGTTGGTTATTTTCAATTTTTTTATTATTCTCTATTGAATTTTAATATCTCATATCGAGACAACGCTATAACTACCACCATTACTGCTACTATGGCAATAGCCGTTATGATACTAGGTGTGGAACTGATTACTTCTCGCCATGGAACTTCAATTCCATGTTCTTTCGCATCTTCTGAGATATCACCTGGCTTTTTTGATAATAATTTGGAAAACCAAGAGTTCTGTCCGTCAGTAGGGATCTCATTGCGATCATCCTTAGTTATCTGGATGTCACTTTTAAGATAAGTTATAAATCTTGTATCAACTCTTCTATCGTGAGGTTCGTTAAAATTGTCAACATGATCTAGTTTTATCTTTATGTCTCCGCTTCCCTTTTGGATTGTAGTCGGGTTACTAGCAGGGTAAATTCTCTCGTAGCTGACAGCTGTGGTTTCTTCGTCTGTAGATTCTTTCACTCCTTTAGCCTCATCTACGTTCATTATCTTAATTTCTGGGCTTTTCATCAACGTTGATATATACCGTGTGGTTTGAACATCAGTTCTTACATCATGTAAAAAGATCATGCCGGTATTATTACTACCGGCAGTATTATCATGTTTGTAACTAGAAAGTTTAATCCTTTGAAAAGAATCCTTTTCATTTCCTTTTTCTGATATGTCTAGTTGAGCATATGATGAATTATTATCTGGAAAGTTTATAGTCAAATCAAATCCTCTGCGAATGGACATTGCAATATAGTCGTTGTAAGTAGATGTTGTTGGTAAAATCAGAGGATTACTATTATTAATTACATTTATAACGATTTCAAATTGTCCACCATACAGCTTTAAATCTTTTATTGTCACTTTCCTAAAAGAATAACTGCTTTGATTACCATTACTTGTCTCATCTACTGTAAGTTTGGAATTATTATCAGTATTATTAGCAGTAAACGTATTATTGGATACTTTGTGACTTGTGATAGATATATTCTGAAGAGGGTTTTTTGAAATGGATAGAAGATTTGCAGTCAAATTATAAGAGACAGGCTTGATACCAATAGAGTGACTGTCTGGAAACATTACTGATGAACTATTAATCATTATATCTTGCCTTGGAAATATTTTTATATCGCCTATTATTCCGGTTGTTCCCAGGGAAGGATTATGAGTCGAATTTTTTTCAGTATATAGATCGTCTTCAGGGATACCAATGATAGGAGCCACCTTGGAAAGCGTTGTAAAATACCGATTTTTATCGCTGTCATTTGTATTGTAACGGCCCAATGAATTTGCACGGATTGCATCAAAATACCCAATTGCATTTACAAAAATAATTTTGCCGTGTCCATAATTTTTTTCTATTGCAAACGGCGCAACTCTTTGAGAGTTATCACTCTTATCTTTATTCATATAATAGGACTTTACAGTTAAATTGATATTTGGATCGATTTCAATATTTTTAGCTATACCAGAAATGTTTAGACTATATTTTTTTTCACCTATTTTGTTTGAATCGGATGAATCAATGCTGTCAAATTTTGTCAAGTTTCCCAGCTTAATTGGAAGCAATTTACTAAATACACCTTCAGAATTATCTGAGTTCATTACTACAAGATTGCCTCCTTTATTTACAAATTCCAAATATTTACTAGCCTCATTTTCCTGTTCTAATGATATATCAAATGGAAGTATGACGTATTTCCTTGAAAAAGCTGACGTATCGCCATCTATAAAAGAGTCATATTTCATCCTTGATAATGCGAGTATACTAAGAGGATAATAATGCTGGTAGTATAATTTTTGGTATGGCGAATAGGATGGTTCTTGTAATTGAGAAATTTGACCCAATATTATTGGTTGAAATTCTGATTTGCTATAATATGTGCTAATCCCAACCCTTGATATAGAATGCCCGGTATTATTTTTTTCTGCAGAAGTTTGATAATAGTCTCTTGCCGGCACCTTAATTCTCAGGATATCATCTACATAAATCTCGATATTATTTCTCATTAATAAGATTTTTAAATTATACCATATTCCTTGTTGTCTTTTTATTTCTTGATTTAAGGACAGTATTAGTGGTGACAGTTGTTTCGTTTTATTAGTATCATTTAGATCTTCAGTTTGATTAGAGGAAAGTGATTCAACAGAAGGGGTCTCGGATAGTTCAAGTCCGACATCGCTTACAGAGAGGCGATAATTCTTGTTATCATGTTCCCACCATATTCCTGCACCGAATTTATCATCTTCCTTCATTTCAGATTTATTCTCACCAACAATATTATCTATTATTTTAAAATTAGCTTCTATGTAATTCATTTTTGTTATATTATTCTCATCATAGTTCGTATAATTATGCCGTTGAACTTTCCAAACTGGGTGGGACCAAAGAGTCATATTTTTACTTTTATCGGCGCTAATATTAGTCCCGAGGATTAGAGGAGCAGCAGTGGTCAACAAGGTTTTGGTTTGTCCTTCAATCTTGTTAATAAGGGAATTGTTATTATAACTAGTATCATTTGCAATTCTACTTTCTTCTGTATGGAGTCCAAACAATCCAGAATTTGTTTGTAAAACATGACTCTTATTAGAAATAAGGCGTAATTCATGAAAATCACGTTGATAAACGAATGCTACATCGCCACCATTTGGCGATGGTGGTGCTAAAGGCAGTACTTCTAAAACTGTATAATTTTCGTCTTCATAAACTCTTGGAAAATTGTCCAACAGAAAACTAACGGTATGAGGAATATTACCATCACCGGTATTGAAACTGGGATGGATGACACTTTCCTTTTCTATATAATTAACATTATCGTTCTTTGGAATTAAGATATATCTAGTGTCACTAGAGTTTAGCAGTTTGTATATCCCCTCCAATGTTGATGAATTTAAGGTCAGGGGGCTTTGCAATAATTTTTCTCTAGGTATCGGTGTGAAACCATAAATTTTGGTAACAAATCCGAGTTCATTAGTCGATTCTTTTTCGAGTACTGCGATATTATGGGCGATATTATGGACCTTGGAATTGATAATTTTACTATTTAAAAATTTTAGGAGTTGTATTTCTGACGTTGTCGGAAAATCTCTTCTGCCACTCTCAATCCAATCGCTCCTTGCTGTAAATAATTCAACATAGCCTGCATAAATAAATATTGAAAGACCACTTGAAGTAACGACTAACCCTAACACTATTCCGACAATTAAAGGACTCAATCTTAATTTATGTTCCATCGTGTGCGAAGAAATGATTTGATAGATTAGTAACGCTGCGAATGCAGCCATACCGGCCATTATGTATTTACCAAATCTATGCTCATCATAATATGGACCAGCAAAAAAAGCGACAATAGCTATTACTCCGAAAATGAATATTTCTCTTTCAAACTTCTTAAAAAGATAAGATAGTAAGTACGCCACACCAAGCAATCCAGTTAATCCAAATTTTATTGGATAAAGATACCATGGTACGTTTGAAAATGGTTTTATTTGGGAATTTATTTGATCCACGGAAAGTTCGTCCCAAACCAAAGTCGTAAATAAATAAAAATATGCAACGACTGAAACCATTACTATGCCTAAAGAAAGTTTTAGAAATCTAATCTGATGGTCATTTAAAAATTCTATGCGGGTTATCCTTTCTAATAGCGTCAATTGGATTATTTTCTTAAATTTTTCTTTTAATTGATAGTCATCAAACTTATTTGAAAATTTGATTTTACGGAGTGTGAGGTAAAATGCCCAGCAGAGAGAAACAAACAAGAAACAAATTATTATGAGAGGCATGTCAAGGATGATAGTTCTGGTCGTATAGAACTTTAAAGGAGAAAAGGAAGCATCCAAGAGTATTACAAGGAAAATGGAAACCAAGAGTGCAACAAAAAATACAGAGTAGTTTAAGTCAGTTGACTGGCGCTTAATAAGGACAACGATGGCAATAGAGGCAGTTATTATAAAAAGGTAAAACTCATCGTGAGCTAAAATACCTAAAAATGAAATTCCAGTTATTATTGCCATACAAGCAAGCATTCCAGAATATCTTGCTTTTGACCTGAATGTGGGATTATCTCCAAGATGTTTGGATTGATATAATTTTACTTCTAATATCAGTCCCAACAATGTGAATCCAGCTGGAAGAGCGAATAATATGAGTGGAGTAGTAACATCTGGGTGTCCAACGCCTATGAATGTGGTTGGTGTCCCAATGTCAAACGTCTTCCTTGCTGTGTCAACTAATATATTGACGGAAGAAGATTCATCAAACGTTACCTGTTGATGATCATTTATTGCTGAGTTAATTGCATAGACCCAACCAAATCCAGAACTTAACATAAATAACGTAGTAGCAAGTAGCGCTGCCCTTTGTTTTTTCTTAGGAATCCAATTCGTTAAAAAATAGTAAAACGCAAAGACAGGTACGATGTTTAAGAAGCCGACCGCTGCATATGCGTTAACGGATGGTGAACCAGATAAATTAAAAAAAGATGCTAAAAAAGCAGAGAAAAAAGGTGGATTCCATACATCATAAGGACCAAGCTCTCTAAATAAGTCAGAACCCATTAGAATTGCTCGTCCGTGATGATACCATTGATCCACAACAATTTTTCCATCATTAAGGTAATATGTGTATAAAATCACTAAAGCAAAGAGGCTTGAAAAAACAATATATTGTGAGCAGTTTCTCATGAGAGACTCCTTAATTTTAGATGATGATCGGTACAATAGAAATGTCGGTAGACGATAAAATCCTGTTCTTAAAGCATTAATTCGTTGTAAACAGAGCAGAAATATCAATATATAAGTTATGATAAAGAACACGCCGGTACTAGTGATAGCATTGCCCAGTGACGCGCTAATGTAGCCCCCCAACCCAGTTATAAGTATACTAAAAAGATATGCAAGTAATAACTTTGGTAAAAGTGTTAACCTAAATTTTTTATCGACAACCATTACCAATGCATAACCTGGAAGAAAGAATGAAAACGAAATTGCAGCTACTAATCTTAATATTAGAATAGGCGAAATTTTTTCCCAATCAATAAATAATTCATAGTTGGCATTTGTTGAAGAATTTATGACGACCGCCAAGAAGACGACATATATTATTATGAAGATAAGGTGAGTTAGATTACTTTCAGTTGGTCCTTTTTCGATATATTTTCCATTATTTTCCACGGGTATGTTCTGTCCTTTCTGCACATAATATCGAGCTAATCCAAAAATTAATACAGCAATTATGATCGACAATGGTAGACTAATTCTATTTGGGATTAGTAGGTAAGACAGTACAAAGTACCCAAGAAATCCAGAGATTAGACACCCTGGCAATATTAAATAAAAATTGTAATTAAGAAACGTCAACCATCTAGATCTGCAGTGTACCTTTAATATTAGTATTGATGGACAATATCTAGATTTAGCACTTGCATTAAAAAATGAGTAATAACCGAATTTCTTCTGCTATCCATTGCTAATTATTGAGATTGCCTATTTTTGGATAGGCTTGACCTTCTAAAAAATACCAAAAAATAATCGCCTATTTTTATTTTTTAATTTGTGTTGACTAACTTTAATAACTCAGTGGTTTCTAGAACATATGAAATTTGGAAGAGCTTACGGTATATTCGGCGTCCTGATAGTCCCTATTTAATTGAAGATAGACATGTCAATCAGTTCGCTAAATAACATGTCATATACCAAACAGCAAAGAATGAGATCAAAATCATCCAAAAGAAAATCTATGAGTTATTTTAAATATTCAAATTTATCTAATTTCTAAAGACAGTTGTTGATGACAACGATGAGTTTAAAGAGAACCTTTTTGCTCAATGTTTTGTGGGCGGAGTAACTGATTTAGAAGTTGGACCTGACGGATACCTATATGTAGTATCTGGAATTTGGACTGGCGAAGGAAAAATATATAGAATTGTTCCTGCAGGCTAATGTCACTTTTTCCGTGCAAAAATTCAAATTTTCAGTCAAAACACAAAATGCAAGACCGATTCAAGTTGTACACTTATGGAAACTATTAAATAAGAAATGACAAGTAAGTTTTAATCGAGTCGCTCAATTAGTTTTACGATGCTGATAACTTATAACTTTACATATTATTTTCTGTAGTATAAGATTCACTGACCTATACATGTCCTTTGCGAAGGATCAAAATAATCATGTAGTTTGATATTACCACAATATTTTTGATGTCCAAGTTGACCAGAAAAATAATATTGACCATTATTGTGAACGTTCTAATCGAAGGTGTATTAATTGGTGATCACTCACATTTTCATATGCACGTGAAAAATCACAACGGTCTACTAGAATTTCGTAGGATCCAAGTTTATGATTTCATCTCAAAACATTATTTTATTTACTAATTCTTTCTTATGAGATGAGGATGTAAGAATGTTAATTAATTACGCAACGACTATCTGCCTTGTTGATCCCACTCAGTATCCCTGTATTCAATAAGGAAATGCAAGATGCTGCAATCAATGCCCTTAATAATGAAAAAATGGTAGGAGGTGAAAGTGTTAACAAGTTTGAAGAAGAATTTGCAAAGTACATTGGAACAGATTATGCTGTCTCATTGAATTCTGGTTCATCTGGAATTTTACTCACCTTTTATTCACTTCGGATTCAACCAGGAAATAGAGTGATAGCACCATCAGCCACATTCATTGCAACCCTGAATGGTCCGTGTTTGCTTGGAGCCATACCAGTGTTTTGTGAGATTGGTAATGATTATGTAATATCAACACAAGCGTTAAGAAAAATTTTGAAAACTATGAAATGCAAATTTATCATTCCTGTCCACCTTTATGGTCACCCTTGCAATATGCACGAGATAATGGAAATTGCCCAGACAAAAAACCTCACATTGATAGAAGATGCTGCCCAAGCACATGGTGCAAGATATGGACGAAAAAAGATTGGTTCGTTTGGAGAGGCTGCAGTATTTAGTTTTTACCCCACGAAGAATATGACTGTAGGTGGAGATGGCGGAATGGTAACGACAAGTAATAAAAAAATTTATGATTCTCTTTTAAAGATGAGAGATGTAGGCAGGAGAACAAAGTACATTCATGATGAGATAGGATATACACTAAGGCTTAATTCAGTAAATGCTGCTATAGGGAAAGTTCAACTCCATCATCTTGACAGGTGGAACGAAAAGCGTAAGTCTGCAGCAAAAATATATGACAGTAACCTAAATGGAGTCGGAGACATACTCTTACCTCCTCAACCAAAAAAATCTCACGAACCAGTGTACCACTTATATGTAATAAAAACAGAGTATCGAAATGCGCTTGGTGCATGGCTTTCAATGAATGGTGTATCCACGGGTATTCATTATCCCCTACCAGTTCATAGACAACCAGCATATCTTGGATATCAGAGTAAATTTGATTTATCCTTTACAGATGATTGGAGCAAAACTGTCTTATCCATCCCCATCCATCCTAATCTCGATTTTAAAGATCAGAAATACATAATTGAGATGATACACAGATTTTTTGACGATAGACGATATGAATCTGAGAGCGTTATCAAGGAAAGTAAAAAATGGTTGATACAATAAATTTAGCTCTCTTTGGTTCTGGATATTGGGGCTCCAAGTTAGCAGCCGAATACCTCGAGATTCAAAAATATAACAAGAAACTTAATTTCTTTGGTATTGTAGATCCTGATAAGAAGCGCCTTTCGGATATCCAAAATAAGCTAAACCTTAGGTCTGACATGTTGTTTGAAAGTATGGAACAATGCTTACATGATCCCGAGGTCAATGCTATCCATATCGCAACGCCTAACGAAACTCATTATAAAATTGCACTTGAGGCCCTTCGCCAACGTAAGAACGTATTGCTTGAAAAACCTATGACAATGTCCAGCGGAGAGGCATTCAAGCTCACAAGACTAGCGGAAAAGAGTAGTCAGGTACTGCTAATTGGCCACATCTTTAGATTTAATTCTGCACTGATTAGAGCCAAAGAAATTCTACAAGATGGACAAATTGGAAATATTTCTTATTTGCAGCTATCGTGGCGTGACTACTTAAATCCACTTCCAGACAGAGACATTATTTTTGATTTACTCCCTCATCCAATAGATATCGTCAACTATTTGACTGACGAATGGCCTTCATCGGTTTATGCTCAGTCCATTTCTCACACAGGGTCTATTGATAATGATAAGGAGAAGATGGCGTTAGTCGTTATGGAAATGCCCGATAAGAGATTAGTACAGATAACTCTTAGTTGGATTCAGCCCGGTATAAAAGACCGATTAGTAACAATTACAGGTACAGAAGGGACTATGATTATTGATACTCTTTCGCAAGAGATTACTATCCATGGTAAGAATCGCACAAATAATATTGTAGTGGATAAAAACAATACCATAAGTTCGATGATTACTCATTTTTTAAATTGTATATTTGGTATCGAGAGTCCAAGGAGTAGTTCATTAGTAGGTGCCATGACCGTAAATGCATTAGTTTCTGCTAAACGAAGCCTGTCTGAAAAGCGAGTGGTAAATATAAACTGAGAAGACCAAAGTTTTCTGTAATAAGAGATATCGCTGTCGATTCTAAGACCAGAATTTATGACCAAGTAAATCTTTATAAATGCAGGATTGGAAAAAATTGCAAGATTGATGCCTTTGTTTATATAGAAGAAGGTGTCGTCATTGGTAATAGAGTTAAAATAAGGTCATTTACTTTTATACCGACTGGTGTCGTCATCGAGGACGATGTCTTTATTGGTCCACATGTAACATTTACTAATGACAAGTATCCAAAAGTTAACACTGATTGGAAGTTATTGAAAACAATCGTCAAGAGAGGAGCTAGTATTGGAGGGGGTTCTGTAATACTACCCATCACCATAGGAAAGAACTCACTTATTGGTGCAGGTTCTGTTGTTACCAGGGATATTCCTGATAATGCCATAGCCGTGGGTAATCCTGCAAAAGTCGTTCATAATCGCAGGTAACTAAATTGAAGACCTTAAATTGAGTTAGCAAAGTGTTAACCGTGAACTATCATGGGATCGAGTGGCGACATTCTGATGACTGAATAGCGTAATTGATCAATTAATTGACTAAAAATAGCACATTTAACATAAAGAGATTATCTTTGTTTTTCTGATTTTCCCAAGGTGACGCATTCTATAAACTTGTAGTTTAGTGCAAGGCTCTGTTTGCGGTCAAAAGGAGAGTCCCATAGTGAGTGAATATTCAAAATGCATAAATATATAGTTCTAAATTTAAAGTTTGAAATGATTGTCCGTATTAATGGGGATCCCGCAGCATATTTCTAATGATATTTCTTGTCAGCTTTTTATTGATGGTTGATTATAAATGCCTAGACTCAAGTAAGAAAGATGGTGACAAGGTATAAGCAAGGAGCCCGTTGGTAGGAAGGCAACACATCTATTTATTGAAAGCACTATTGGGATGGTTGCTGGATATATTTTATGGCTTTTTTTATCGAGTTTAACTACTCCTGATGTTATTGGTGTGGCCTCAACGGTAATTTCTTTAAGTATCATTTTTTCAGAGATAGTAGATCTAGCAATTCCCATCGGCAGTACTCGTTTTCTAGGAAAAACCTTTTCAGAGGGAAAAGCAGAAGAGACTCAAGTCCTTGTTAAGGGCTCTTTACTTATTGTATGCTCAAGCATAGTAGTCTGCAGTGTACTCATACTAGTTTTTAAACAATGGTTAACTCCGGGTATTGGATACGATTTAACTGTCATATTAATTCTTTTAATAGGAACATCAGTTATTGTTAATATATTGCGTTCAATACTTATTGCCTTTCTCAAAACTAAACCTCTACCTACGATAATGGTCACTACCTCAATAGTCAGGATTGTCCTAGCAATTGTGTTGGTACTATTTGGAACTGCTGCGGTGGGAATCACTATAGGGTATTTGATAGGTTTTGTGTTAGCCACAATCCTCCTATCGTTCACGTTAGTAAGAAGCCTAATGCCACTTGAGAACCAGTCTAGAACACATCTATTCCATGCTTGTAAGAGTATTTTAACTGCAAGTGTCCCAAGCTGGATACCAAGAGTATTGGCGGTTGTTGGGGCACATCTTGGAACGGTGGTGGTATTTGGAACCTATGGCGCAAGTCAAGCCGGAGCCTACTTCATAGCGATGGCAATATTCTACGCAATTGATGCGATAAAGAATTCCTTATTTTCTGTAGGCTTTCCGGTACTAAGTGCTATGGATGATAAACGAAAAAGGTTCGTATGGCGAATAATAAAAATGAGCCTGGTCGTCTCATTGCCAATATCTTTCACTGTTATTGTGTACTCAAATGAGGTTCTGGGACTAATTGGACCAAATTATGTTCAGGCCTCGATTCCATTGAAGATTATATTATTATCAATATTTCCACTTACATTGCTTCTTGGAATTAGTACATTGGTTTATTCGTATGGTAACTATCGGCAAGTTTTATCTATGGGGCTAGCATTGAATGTTCCGCGTGTTCTGCTGTATTTTGCACTCGTTCCCTTATATGGAAGCGTAGGCGCTGCCATGGCCTTTACTACTGGATCGGTGATTGGATTCATTGTGTCTATTGTTGTAGCCAAAAACAATAGAATGATAATTCTTTGGAAGGAACTTAGCTTGATATTTGTCATCCCGGCAGGAATTGCATTTGCTTTGGATTATTTCCACATAACTTACATATTGGGAATTCCGGTCATACTTTTTCTTTCTATACTACTGATGCTTGCCTCACGGGTTCTATCAAGGTCAGAAGTACGAGAATCGCTAGAGATACTACCAAACCGTATTGGAAAACCATTAATTAATATTTTAAATAAACTGTAAACGATAAGTAAACAATATAAAACCAAGAAAAAAGTTAAATTAGAATTTTTATTGTTTATCTTTGTCACAAATCCCTTTTAAATGCAACTTAGGTAATCGGACTAGATAATTTGTGGATTTAGAGACAAGTTGTGACGTGATGATAGCTTTGTGTGACGTGTGCCTTCAACCCATATATAATTTAGGGATGGCTAACAAAATTTTAGAGGCCATGATGTGCGGTCTACCTGTAATTACCAATATTGCCCAAGAATTTATACACAACACTAGTTGCGGAATTGTAGTAGAATATGGTAACGTGAATCAAGTAAAACAAGCAATAGTCAGCCTAAAGGAAAATCCTCAACTCCGTAAAAGTTTGGGAGAAAATGGTCGTAAAGCATTTCTACAAAAATATAATTGGACAAATATGGAAGAAAAATTATATACAATCTATGAAGACTTGTTGAATACATAGCACCGGCTCAAGTGAACTAATTTTGCCTTCTTCTTTTGTTAAAGGCTTTTATGGTGGAATCTCTGACTTAGCAGTGGGTCCAGATGTTATTATATGTCGTTTCTGGAATTTGGAACAACGTAGGCAAAATATATAAAATCGTTCCGCAAAACAATTGATATGTGTTTTGAAATTGAAATCTTTATTTTTATAATGAATTATAAATGAATAGTTGCGACTCTGAAATAAAGAAGGGTTGGCCTAGGTCCAGTGTATCCGTTGTGCTAGAATGCACGAAAGCGTGCACGATTAAGTTCATTCAAGTTACTGCGGTTGGTACCCTAGTTTTTACCAGATTTTTTAATTGCGCTTGAAGTTTATTCCTCGGGAAAAATTGTAATATTTTTTTGGATTTTGTGATATCAGCACAACTTTCTTTGATTTCCCCTTGAGTTTTTGTTTTCTGGTAGATGGGTTCTAAATTTAGTCCAGAAATTTTAATCATCTGTTTGGCAATTTCATTTATACTCGTGGATGTCCCTGTCCCTATGTTGAAGATCCATGATGGTGAGGACTGAAGAGACCCTCTTTTTTGATGCAGGGCTTTTATCGATAATTTAAAGGCTTCAACCACATCAATTATCGATATAAAATCACGTTTCTGCGTTCCATCACCACGAATTATTGGGGGAAGACCATCAGATAGCCTCTTGGCGAAATTCGTCAATACATCTTTTCCATTCTGTCCTTTCCCGTAAGCGTTAAAAATTCGAAGTGATATGGTGTTGCGAATCTTTTTTGAATTCATATAAGAGGAAACATGTTGTTCGGCAAGAAGTTTACTGATACCGTAGGGGGATATCGGCCCTAATCTGTCTTCTTCAGTTATTGGAAGCTTCGTAGGATGACCGTAAACTGCCGCCGATGAAGCAAAAACGAAATTGTCGATATGATTATGAGAACAGGCATCAAGAACATTTATCGTTCCTTTTACGTTTACGTCCATAGTTTTCTCTGGATATTTTATTGAATTTTCAACATTTACCTCCGCCGCTAGATGAACGCAAGTATCTATTTTTTGATTCTTGAATATATCAAATACAGATTCTCTATTCATGATATCCAAATGATAAACTGTTAGTGATTTGTTTGGGGAGTCGCATAATGCTGAAAAATCATATCCTGGATTATTCTTATCAGTGAGTACTAGCTCATATTTTTTATCGTGCAATAAGGCACGAACCAAATTAGTACCAATAAAACCTCCCGCTCCTGTCACCAAGATTTTTTTCATGTATTTGGAGATTTTGTGTGATTCTTATATATATAACCTATACTAGTCGATCGCCATCCAATTCGATTAATCAAAAGCTTCGGAAAATCCATATTATGATCATAAAATCACAAAATCTTGATACTTCGGAAAAAAAACTGACAAATCTTTTAATCAGTAGCAATCTCAATAACTATGGGATGCATTTTAATGAGTTTATCAATCTAGAGTTGCGAGATTCAAAAATTCATAGTACTCTGGCTTCAGATAATGTCATTTGTGTAAGTCATACCACGGTATTTTCATCATCAGCCTCATCACAATACGTGCATTCTACGAAGGAAAAATGTTACAGGTATTATCGCGCTAACTGTAGCGGCCAAAACCATATAATTGCTTGAGCTGTTCAATATGCTATACAACGGTACGTCCAGCCCGCGTTTCTTGATCTCAAGGGAAATATCTCCGGGAATCTCTACTTGACGGTTCGCCTGATTTCTTTTACCTTCTATTGATAGCGCATCTATATAAGTTAAATATTGCATTTTCGTTCCATGTCGAAGAGGTTCTTTAAAGTCTTCTATGAGATCAAATTTTATTTTTACCAGGCCAGACAAATTTAGTGGTATATAATCATCAATTTCCTGTCCGTAAAAATTTGTTTTGTCAAACAATACATTTCCCTTCACTGTTATTTCAGGATCCCTTACCACTATTGGCACCACATGCGAATCGGGGGATTCAGATTCAATATTGTAAAAGTCAATTTTTGATTCATTATTAAGTCGTATAATGCTATTGGAGTAATCACTATTATTAGTAACGACCGTAATTAGGGAATTTTTGTCGTTCAAAAGATTGACTGTCATATTAAATCCATTAGGTACTGACATACCCAGATAATCTTGCCGTGATTGTGTTGATGGCAACACTATTTTTCCCGATGTGTTAATCAGCTGCACATAGTCTCCAGCCAACATAATATCAATCACTGATGTATTTTTGAAGACGCTTTTTAAGTTGCCTTCCCTATCTGAGATTGAGATATTTTTAACATACATATTGGCTGAACTTGATGAGCTATTAGTCATAGAAGATGAAGTCATAGAAGATGAAGAAGTATTTACGGATATTTTCCCTGTCATACTTACAGGACCTATAAACCTCTTGATAGCTTCCGATACATTTTTCTTTTTCAATTGACTATTTGGATCTAATCCAAGGAAATCTGAAAAAGTTGCCAGTGATGAGAAATACTTTTTTGGATTGTTCGATATCGCATCAAAGTATCCATGACTGTTAATATATATTATTCTTCCCTTGTCAGACATATTCTTTTCAATTGCAAAGGGTACAATAGATTTGTTATCCACATTTATGTAAGACGCTACAACACTCGTGTTTACTGACGGTCCTACATTAACATGGTTTATAGTACCAGTAACATTAATCATATCGCCTTGATTATCATCCCTTGCAATACGTATAAAGTTTCCAGTAGTGGTAACATTAGGGGTGATAGAAAATAATTTACTAAACTTTCCCTGAAGTTTATCGTCAGAGTTAATTACGACTAATGTCCCACCTGATTTTGTGTAATTTAATAACTGATTGAACAATTCATCGTTCAAATCCTGACTGTCAAGTGGTAGAATAATGTAATTATTAGAAAAAACGGATTGGTCATCCTCTGAATATATCTTATATTCGCTTCTCGAAAGGGCAAGTGATGTTAATGGGTAGTAATAGGAATTACTAATATCATAATCTTCTTTTGCCTGTTCAATTTTACCTAGCAGTACGGGTCCAAACTCAACTATATTATTTTCAGAGTTAATTCCTACCTTTGTAATTGATGATGTCTTGGCTTCTGATAAATTTCTTGGAACCTTAATTTCTATCTGATTATCAACGTATACATTAATTGATTCATTTAGACTTTCGATTTTTATAAGATTCCATATCGCATTATCATTTTTTATTTGAGTATTTTGAGACAATAGTACTGTTCCGTCATCATTCGATGTCCGTTCTCTTAATTGTAAACCTTTGTCTGAAAGGGATACAGAGTATGTTCTATTTCCCTCGGTCCATTTGAGGCCTGAAGTTCCTTTTCCACTTTTAGTTTCGTCCAGTGATCTTAAGCTCAGTTCAATATAGTTAATACCTTCTGTATTAAGATCCCTCGACCAAAACGTTTTGCCACCATTCTTTTTATTTCCATATAATGATGCCTTTTCCTCCTGACCTCCCTTCTGGACTTTAACAAAATCGGTTGTGTCTTTTTCATAGTCAAATGTAGTATTGGTAACTTGCAATTTTTTTCTATCAGAGAGCATTAAGGGTGATGACTCTTCTTTTTTTATAATGCCAACATTGCTTTCAGAAGTCGTAGATGGTCCATGAACCGCCGGAATATCAAGGACTAGGTAACCATCATCCTTATGAATCTCTTGGAAATTTTCAAATAAAAATCGCAAAGGATCGGAAAGTGTTGTCTGATTGACCGATTGAATTGGTACCATAAGGTATCCAGTATTACTTAAATCTGCAAGACGATAAAATGAGTCCAATGTAGTCGCATTTAACAGATATTGAGTTTGAATAGCCTTCCTTATCGGAAGACCTGAAAAGGCATGGAGTTTAGATATAATATCACCTTGTCGAAAATTGTATTCATTAGCAAATGTTGCGATATTGTTTTTATCTGGACCTTCTTGAATTTTATCGCGCATTAAGTCTAAGACATTCAATTCACCTAAACTAGGAAAGTTTCGTCGTCCCAGCGCATGTGTATAATCCTGAGTTTGTACTACTAACGCATTATAGCCAATATACATAAGTGTAGAGAGGCTCGTAATTACTACGATTGATCCTATCAAAACACCTTTGACAATCAGTTGTTTATCTCCCATAAAATTTAATAATTTGAAAATCATCAGAGATGCGAATCCTACCATTCCTACCATTACATATTTACTGAATCGCTGTTCATTGTAGTACGGCCCTGCAAGTAAGGCAATTACGATAATTATTCCAAAAACAAATATTTCTCTCTCAAATTTTTTAAATAGATATGAGAGAACGAAAGCAATACCGAGCAAGCCAATAGCACCCAGTCTCATCGGATACAGATACCAGGGCGTGTCATAATTCTGGGTGTGAGCATTCAAGTAATTTGCTGGAATCTCGCTCCAAACAAGAAAACATATCGCGATACCGTAGATAACTGTGGTAACAAGTAGTATCTTTGGTAAAAACTGTATCTTTTTGGCATAATATAGAACCTTCTCACCCACTTGATTTGAACCAATCGAAATAGTGGGTATACGGCCAAACCATCTTTGTCTTTGGCGCAGCAAGTATAACAATAACATTGCTACCATGAAGATAGAATTGATTTCAATTATTGAAATCCCAAAAATCGAATTTGAAGTAAAGTAGTTTTTAGGCGACAAGCCATCGACTATGAAAACGGATGCAAAGGCGATAAGAAATGCATAGTATAGGTAACTTTTCTTCTTTAGATTGTAAATTAGTGGCAAAATAGATGACACTAGAATAAATAAATAAAATTCATCATGGAATAATATTCCTGAAAACGATATCAGAAAAATTAGTGTGATATAGCTAAGTTTATTACCAAATTGCAGACGAACTAGGCCTAATAAAACAAAGCCCGCTGGTAAAGAAACTAATGTCAAACCAGTACTAAAATCTGGAAAGGCTGCAATCATAAAGTTGGAAGATAACCTTATGTCAGTAACTCTGATTTTCTCTTCCACAAAATATGAGATAGAGTCAATTGGTGAATCAACGGGGTTTGCCGCTGTTAGATAGAGTACATACATCCATCCAAATCCCGATGCAATTACGAAAAATGAGGATCCGATTAAGGCCGCCCTTTTGTTGTTTAATGGAAACCAAGTTCGACAAAAATAGTAAAATGCAAAGACACCTGTAACATTCAAAAACGCAATAGACGCATAGGTGTTTATCAGTGGAAGACCCGAAATCGATGTTACCCCCGCAAGTAAAGACGATAACAGTGGACTATATGCCTGATCTCCATCAGTCGTTATGAATTCCCTGAAATTCCCATACATAAAAAAAATTGCTCTATTTTGGTGATACCATTGATCCCCTATTGTTACTCCGCCATAGACATAGTATGTCGAGATAATCAGTAATGTAAAAAGACTGGCAAAGACGATAATTTCCGATGAGTTTACCCTTAGTATAGTTTGAAGCTTATTACTTTTTTCAGAAATGAATTGATAAAATTCACTAAAAATATTGGTACCCTTGGAAAAATTAATTCTATAAACTCGATTATAAACAACAAATACAACAAGTATTGCGATGTATACTGAAATAAGTAACAATTTATTTTGATTTATATCGTTTTCAGAGTATATAGCCGAAATGTATGTTGTTAGAGAAGTAATCAACACACTGCAAAGATATCCTAACAAAACTTTCAGTAGAGGACTAGTTCTATTTTTTCTTAAAACGAGCAATATTACGGTGTATCCTGGCAAAAAAAATGCAAGCATAATTCCAACACCTAAACCAATTGTATCTGTTATGTCAAGTAAGTTCCAACTTGTGTATATAGTATCTAACTTTGGTATTGAAAGAGTTGCGCATAGTAGGAGCAAAGCTAAATAAACCAATACAAATATAAAATTTGAAATCTGTCGCTGAGTATTCCTTTCATTCTCAGCTGAAGAATTTGGTGAGCTACCTTCCCAATCATAGGTTTTAGATTGACTATCAATTTTTTTATCGTATTGTGTCGAATAATATCTTGTCAGTCCAAAAGAAAGTAAAGCCATAGTAATACTAATTGGTAAATTGAATTTCAACGGTATCAATAAATATGAAAGGACAAGGTATACAGAGAAACCAGTAATCAAACTTGCACTTATCGACGATCCAACTAACTTTCTCTGCGCTGCTAGATTCAATTTAACATACCTTTTTTGTCTATTGTTTATATATATTGACTATCATAGCCACAATACCAAAGGAAGTCAGAAATTTCACAGTTTGTATTTTGATATTTCTAATTTAGAGATAAAATAAAAAGTTTAAATTGTGATTTCTGATATGGCAACTAAAAACATCAGAACAAAAACATTTGAGTAAACATCGAGGTATTCTTTTTTCCCGGTACTAAATATGTGCAAGTAAATCAATCCAACAAGTCCTAGCCTTAATAAGAAAAAATTATCGAAAATAATGATCAATTGGTATATGAAAAACAAACCAGAGTTCTAATTATATTAACGAAATTGATATCAAATCGGGATATAGTTGTTTTGATACCGACATATGCTTAAAATTCAAAATTTATTATTTTTTGTTAACACGTATATTATAAAATTCTTATTTTCGTAAACCTTGTCATAGAAATTTGACAATATGTCTTCTCTGTCTTCCCAATAGTCCCCAGCTTTTTTCGCATCCCACGTTGGTTCTTTTGACATGACCAGGTACTTTGCATATAACCAAGGCTTGTAAAATAGCGTGGAATTTAAATGTGAATCTGATATCCGAATAAAATTCTTCAATGGTACGCCACTATCTATACTAATTTTACTTATGTCGCCGGCATCTGTCAAAAGTGAAATTGTGCTATTGCCATCATAAATTGTTCCCAAATAGTTTCCAGTACTGTGCGCAAACTTTGCACCTGAAAAATGTTTTGTCGCATTATCAAAAGTTACCACAATAAATAATGACGAAACAATGTAAAAAGCAAAAAGAGCAACAACTATTGATACAGTGATGATGCGTCTCGTCTTTATTTTTAGCTTTTGTGTTTTCTCCAAGAGATAAGCTATAAACATACAATTCAATAAAACTATTAATGGACCTAGTAGTATCAAAAATCTTGAATTGTGCCAGCGATTCAAAGTCATCACACCGATGCCGAAGATCATACTTATAATAGTAAATACTGCGGGCATTACCAAAACAAAGTATATTATTATGCGCTTTGATGTGTCCTTATCTTTACTAAAAATGGTACTTGAAAGAAATCCTAATAGGGCTGTTGTCAATACTACTGGTCCAAAAGTGTATAACAGAGTTGTTCCGTAAACGTATATAACATTCAGCGGCTGAAGATATAAAAACGCTTGGGCAGTACTGCCCCGTGCTTGAGCTGCTGCCGAGAATATCGCCTCATTAGAAAATTCGAGGGCATCACCAAAACTGTAAGCATTCCAGATAAGCCAAAGAGTCATGCCTGAGAAAGAAATAACTGAAAAGATAAAAATCCCGAAAGTAACTTTTATACTTTTTAAATTATATTTCGAATTGTAACTTTTTATTACCAGATGTGAAATAACGGCGATTACAAGAGAGATAGAAAGGATCCAGGCCTCATATCTACATAACGTGGCCAAAGAAACAAATATCCCGGACTTAACTAAATTTGAATTAAGGTAAATTAAAATATTGTCGGTTCTTGTTCTGAGATTGATATTTTTAGCAGGGTCAAATAGCCATTTTTGTAGATAGTACACTGATACTACAAAAAATAACATGAACGGTGCCTCTGTCATTGGGACTAGCGATAAATAAAGAAAATTTGGGTTAAATCCATAAAGAAACGCGCCCATTATTGGGATGTATGAATTCCCGACATGCATCCTAATTATTTTGAATAGGAACATACATGTAATAGCGTGGCAAGGTAGACTTAACAATAAACCTGCAAATCCACTCTTGAATAGAGGATCTATCAATGTAAATGGCAATAGCAAAAGGTGAGGCAAAGGAAGCCAGACGGTACCAAGATGTTCAAAAAAGCCCGGTTGGCTTGAATCCACATAACTTCTTGATAAAAATGCATGAGGTGGAGAATCACTGTAGAAATATAATGAATGAGTGTCAAGACTATACAGGTAAACTGCAGTTGCGATACCAACCATCATTACCGTTAGAATAATGAAAATATTCCAAAATTTGTCTGAATATGGTCTTATTAATGCGTTTGCCTGAGCCAGTTTTGATCCCACTACTTACGTACATGATTGACACCGGGTATATAAGCAATGTAGTGTAATGCCAATTGGTTGCCCTCGCCCAGTACTTTCTGCAAACCTTTTTTCTTTGGTATTAAATTATTTTAGTAAAGCAGCCCGGAACATCCGTAATTATAATATCAAGCGCAACCGTGGCACATAGATTGACACCTTAAGCATCACATATGCGGATGATTATATCTAGTTGTTCGTCTCTACAAAATAGAATGGTCATTGTGTAAGGGAACCTTAGTCTTCCAAATGAGATCATGAAATGCAAAAATAAGTATATACTCTAACATAAAAATTGGAAAAATCAGTTTGTATTTTGATATTTCTAATTTAGAGATAAAATAAAAAGTTTAAATTGTGATTTCTAATATGGCAACTAAAAACATCAGAACAAAAGCATTTGAGTAAACATTGAGGTATTCTTTTTTCCCTGGATAATCATCACAATAACCAACTTCTGGTTTTCTCCTTATGTAAGCCGACTACCAAGAGCAAAGTTAATTTTATCCATAGATGGGATGCTAATTACTATGATTACATCTTCATGCGCATTACTGTCTTCGATGACATTTATCATTGGCCTCATTATTTTGTTGATCATATCTATAAACATTGGAGCATTTCAGGGTTACTATTATTTTGTCTATGCGGCATCGTCCGTGGAAAGTAATGAAACAGATGTCAAAGAAAAACCACATATAAATGACAAAGAGCTAAAGGCAGAATTGATTGTCGAAGGGCTCAAACGTCCGACTAGTATGGCATTCTTAGGTCCAGACGATATTCTTGTTTTGCAGAAAAACAATGGTATGGTAAAAAGGATCGTTAATGGGAATATATTGGGAACCCCATTGTTAGATGTTGAAGTTGCCAACGAAAAGGAAAGAGGGATGCTTGGAATTGCTATATCAACGACTGGTAGTCAGGAAGGGAAGGATGACCGGCTAGATATAAAAGATTCGCATGGTGAAACTGGCAAAACTTACGTTTTCTTGTACTTTACTGAATCCTCAGGAAAAGATGGGATTGATGATTGTCCTTTAGTAAACTATTGCAAAGAGGGAACTGAACCGAAAGGAAACAGGTTGTACAGGTACGAGCTTTATCAAGATAAATTAGTCAACCCTAAACTGATGTTAGATTTGCCAGCTACCCCCGGATCTGACCACATAGGAGGCGCAGTTATCATCGGTCCTGACAGAAATGTTTATCTCACATCTGGTGACGGTCATAGCTGTAGTTACCATAGTTGTGACAATGGCACTGAACATACCGTCTTAAATTCTCAAAGTGCCAATGTTGAAAATGGACAATACCCAAACGGAAGAGGAGGCATCCTTAGAATTACTCAAGACGGCCTGGCGGTAAAAAAAGAAGGTAAAGATGTTATACTAGATGGAGATGGTATTCTAAACCAATACTACGCGTACGGAATACGTAACAGCTTTGGAATTGATTTTGATCCTTTAAGCAGGAAACTATGGGATGCAGAAAATGGTCCTGCGTTTGGGGATGAGATAAACCTAGTGGAACCAGGATTTAACAGTGGATGGTCGAAGATCCAGGGAATATGGCCAATTTCAAATTACACTCTCCTGCTCCCTCAAGGCCTTATCCCTCCGTACAGGGGATACTTCGAAGGTGACAAGAACGAATTCATTCCTCCAACAGATGCCAATCCGGAAAGTCTAGTGAACTTTAATGGCAGGGGAAAATACAGCAATCCTGAATTTATATGGAACATGACAGTAGGCATTACTGCACTCAAATTTCTTGATTCTGATAAATTGGGCAAAAAATATGAAAACGATATGTTCGTGGGAGATTATAACAATGGAAATTTGTATCATTTCGATCTAAGCGGAGATAGAACTGAATTGGTATTTGATGATGCCCTTAAAGATGGAATCGCACATTCTTCAGAAAGGGAGGAACTTAATAACATTCTTTTTGGAGAGGGCTTCGACTCGATCACTGACATAGAAGTTGGACCTGACGGTTACTTGTATGTTGTTTCGTACGGCGAGGGAAAAATTTTCAAGATAGTTCCCGTACGTAACAAGTGACAATAACAATCAAGTCACCAAGCAAAATTGAATCAGGATTAAAAAATATGCTATTATTGAGTAATATTTCCCACAATAATTACCTTTAAAAGTACTTGGTGGCACGGAATCAGGTTACCAGTAGCATGGCATGATCTTGACTACCGGAAGATTGGTTGGAAGGAACAGACATGAGCAAATTTTGATTATTATGAAGTGTTGGGGATCAATCTTTACACAATTTCTGTCTGGTTGACAAAACCGATCGGTCATTAGTTTTGCAGGAATGATTATTACTCTTTTTAAATTATGGTTACTACTGTAAATACCATAAACATTAGCCTTTTGGTACATGTAGAATTTCGACTTCGCCACCATTTTTATACCATGTTTTGCCTCCAATGACATATATGGTATTGTCAACAGCAACAGCCTTTAAGCCAAGACGAGCGGTTGGTAAAGGAGATTCCTTAGTCCAGATATTTTTTATAGTATCGTATTTTTCATTATTTTCAAATGTCCCGTTAATCTTTTCTCCCCCAAATACATATATGTCGTTTCCAATAGAAGCAGACGCCAGTCCACTTCTTTTACTAGGCATCGGTTTTAGTTTGGTCCATGTATCTGTAGCGGGATCGTACATTTCATTAACATCAAAATTTGAACGTGCTTTAGCATTAACAAATGGCTCCGGGATCCCATCACCAAATATTCGTCCTCCAATGACATAAAGTTTGTCATTTACTACTGAAGATGTTAGATGATGTCTTGCAGTGGGCATTGGGGCTTTTTCTGTCCATGTGTCATTCACTGGATCGTATACGAAGTTTGTGGCGACAACATTATGAACATCATCAACTCCTCCAACTGCATACAACTTACCGTCAATGAAGTTTGCTGTTAAGGCAGTTCGGGCCCCTGGCATTGGTTTGCCCTCAGTCCAGTTGTTTGTTGAAGGATCATAAATTAATAACTTATTAGAATAGCCATACTTATGCGCACCCCCGACAACATACAATTTACCCTCGTACGAGGCCATACCTAAATGATCGAGAGGTTCGGGTAGCGAAATTCCTTTGGTCCATTGGTTGGATTTTATATCATACACTTCTACAATTTTGTCTTTCTTCACCTTCGATCCCTGACCTCCAGCAACATAAATCTTATCATCTAGGATTGCTGCCGCCATAGCAGACCTGGGAGTAGGCATTTTGCTGCCACTTGTCCAGAAGGGCTCAGATGGCTCTGAAGGTGCTGATGCGTGTGTTAAATAAGGCGTGATAGTGAAACCGCACAAGAACATAAGGGGAATTAGTGCCATAAAAATAGTGGATAAAGAAAAATTCTTCCTAGGAAGCAGTTTCACTAAAGTTAAAAAATATTAAAGCCTAATAAGTATATTTCAAATCCAAATCCAAGAGAAATCCAAACTAATATTTAAAACCAAAGGACTAATCACTGATTTTTACCTAAGTCTCCTAGCGCATACTGAAATAACAAACTATCAAAAAACCTCAGAAATCTTTCATTTTCAAATAATTTATTGACGGTGTATAGACCAAGTGTTATTACTTTGCCTTTTTTGTATTCTAGCTCGTATGTTGCAATAACAAATTTCCCAGGGTCGGGTTTGTTTATAGTCGCATTATAATCAAGTAAAATTTTTGCTTTAGGATTTGTAATTGCCTGTTCTTCAACATGTGTAATTCCAAAAGGATCATTGCGAAATATGAACTCATCACTAAAGCAACACTTGTAATTGCTGCCAACCCACTCAGAAGTCTCTCTTTCCCATCTTTCTCTGTCACCCTTCCCTGCGGTTTTTCCATTAAATGCGAAGTCATGACCATTAACAAGTCTAATTGTATCTGTGTTCTGATCGTATTCTACTTCGGCGTAGAACATATTTCCAGCCAGCAGCATTAGTATTCCACCATTGGCCACGAATCGTTTCAAATTATCATATTCTTGTTGACTTACGTATTCTAGATGGTCAAGCATTATTACATCATACACGTTTGTTCCGTTCGCTCTGAACAAGGAAGAACCATTATGAACATCCTCATCACCCAACACATCTATGGTTGATTTGGGTGTTAACCACTTCAAGTGGTTGACTATCTGACGAGTTCCAGACGAATTTTTAGAGTTCTCAGTAAGCCTGCTAGACAATAGATCAGTATACTTTGTGAAATTTGAAGGTGTATCTGTGTTTTTAATGTAAGGATAATAAATCTCATAAAACATGTAAAACGATTTATCATACGCGGCCTGAGTAAATGTATCTTCTACGATTGCAATATTTTTAGCCTTCAGAGACTTGACTTCACCAACTGTCTTAGAATTATCTAAATCATCTGATCTGTTTGCAGTATTCGACGGGATGCAATTATTATTATTACTTACATCTTTTTTGAAAAATATGTCTTCGTTTCCAGTCACATTGTTGGTCCATACAGCGTACACATTATTCTGTGAAACAGCAATTTGTGGATTTACTGACGATCCAGAATAATTACTTAAATTTACAATATCACCGAA